>JABLTQ010077530.1_pt1 | contig 12700 bp, 8 predicted proteins | sample 7160101 | NCBI WGS metagenome assembly JABLTQ01 (sample SAMN14651228, study PRJNA627086) | human gut metagenome | isolation source: feces | host: Homo sapiens
AGAAACCACCGTCACTATCTATGATACTGCCAAAGACCCCCGGCGCACCTACAACACCGACAACAGCGGCAAGGCGGCCAATGAGGACAACTATAGTAGTGCGGTCAACTCAATTTGCCAGACAGTGTCTGGTAAATTTAAGAATCCCAATATAGAGGGTACAATATTTTTCGGATTAGCATTCAAGGTCCAATGCAAAAGTGACTGTGGTGCAAAGTGGATCTCTGCGCCACAGTCACTTTTGCATTAAGCAAATCAACATAAGCCATAAATCAATATTTTAGTTCAGCCCGGACAATGATCGCATAACAAGGTCAATGTCCTTGTTTTCCAGTTCCTGAATGATATGGAGATAGGTCTTTTGGGTGGTTGTCATGCTGGAGTGTCCCAGTCGCCTGGCAACACTCGCAATAGACACGCCGGTGAAAAGCAGCAGGGAGGCGTGGGTGTGGCGCAGACCGTGGATAGAAATGACCGGGATATTGCACCTCTCGCAATGGCGGCTCAAAACATCATTGACGGTGGAGTTGTAGACTTTGCCATCCACAAAAATAGGTTGATCCTCCGGCAGTCCTTTTACAAGCTCGGAAAAACGGATAACAGACTGCCAATCAATTTGAATTTTACGAACCGATGACTTGTTCTTTGTCGGCTGAAACCCACTGGCGCCCTTGTAATCCCATGTCTTGCTGATGGAAAGGGTCTGATGATAGAAATCAAAGTCCTTGGGGGTCAGGGCCAGTGCCTCCGAAAAGCGCATTCCGGTCTTGGCCACCAAAAGAATGAAATAATCCCAGTTCACTTCATCTTTTAATTCAAGCGAGGCAAGGAGCGTGTGCAGCTCAAATTGATTAAGGTACTTGATTTTCTTTGCAGACGGTGCCTTTCCCTTAATAATCGCTTTCCGCGTGGGGTCACGGTCAATCAGTCCCTCGTCCACTGCGTCTAAAACGGCTCCTTTGAGTTGGTGGTGGAAGTCCATTGTTGTCTGTCGCTCATGGTATTCGGCATAATCATTCAGCAGCTGCTGATACGCAATGCGGTTCAAATCGCAAATTTTCAAATCCGGGATAAGCTTTTCAAGCCATTTTTGCGTCATCAGGTACTTATCCATTGTAACCTGTCTTATCGCCCCTTTCTTGTATACAGTAATCCATTTTGCATAATATTCACAGAACTTATCTGTGCTTTGTGCTTCGTTAAGCATATTGCACCTCCGTTGTATGTGTGAATATGGCTTACGCTGATGAAGGGTGATAAGGTGGTCAAGCATCTGAAAGAAAGAGCCAATTTGCTGCTGTTCGGCATAATCCTTCGGCATCGTTAGGTTTGTTTCGAAGAAGTCCGCTGGCGCAACATTCAATAAGCCGTGGTTTCGCGCGCCTTCGGCTGCAATGGCCTGAATACCCTTGTGCCACAAGTCGGTGTTGTAATAAGTGACTATATAATCAGAACTGGTCTTTCTCTCATCCAAAATTTTGAAAACAATGTAAAGCGTTGATAATACGCCACTTTCGTAACGGTCAAGACGCTTAATTGCACCCCAAGGAGCATCGGAAGATGTACTTTTATTGTAAGCAAATTCACCATTCCTAACAAGAAAATAACCGCTTACATCCTTGCTTGCTATACGCTTATCGAAGAACTCATTCTGGTCAATTAGACCATACTGCGCGGAGATTGTCAGTGGCAAAGTTGATTCGAGATTTTCGTTTTTGCGTGTGATGCGTTCGACAACTTCCCCCAACTTCCGCTGTTCCCAAGCGTATGTATTTTATGGCATAAGCCACAATTTTTTGTGGAAACCTTAGCTATCTGTGTTATAATAGAAATAACTACTTACGCTTTTCCCAAGAAAGGGTATTTTCTAAAGCAAAAGGAGCTTGACCGATGAACAAACAACAGCTTGCGCAGAAGATTTGGGCTTCTGCTAACCAGATGCGCTCCAAAATCGAGGCCAGCGAGTACAAAGACTTTATCCTTGGTTTCATTTTTTATAAATATCTGTCCGATAAAGAAATCGAATTTCTGAAAGACAACGATTATGACGATGAGCTGCTGAAAACCGTAACCGAGGACGACCCCGAAACCGTTAAATGGGTGCAGGAAAACATCGGCTATTTTATCTCCTACAAAGATTTCTTCTCCACTTGGCTCGGCATGGGCAAGGATTTTGATGTTTCCAATGTGCGTGATGCGCTGTCGGCGTTCAGCCGGCTGATTTCCCCCACGCACAAGCGTGTGTTTGAGAAAATCTTCAACACACTGGAAACCGGTCTTTCCAAACTGGGCGACAGCTCCGGCACCCAGACCAAAGCCATCAGCGGTCTGCTGAATCTGATCAAGGATATTCCGATGGACGGCAAGCAGGGCTATGATGTGCTGGGCTTCATCTATGAATATCTTATCAGTATGTTTGCCGCCAATGCCGGCAAAAAGGCGGGCGAGTTCTATACGCCCCACGAGGTTTCGCTGCTGATGTCTGAAATCGTGGCAAGCCACCTGCAGGGCAAGAACGAAATCAAAATCTATGACCCGACCAGCGGTTCCGGCTCGCTGCTGATCAACATCGGCAAAAGCGTTTCCAAGTATATGGCTGACGCAAACAATGTAAAATACTACGCGCAGGAGCTGAAAGAGAACACCTACAACCTGACCCGTATGAATCTGGTAATGCGCGGCATCAAGCCGGACAACATCGTTACCCGCAACGGCGATACGCTGGAGGAGGACTGGCCCTACTTTGACGATGCCGACCCCATCAACTCCTATGACCCGCTGTATGTAGATGCCGTAGTATCGAACCCGCCGTATTCGCAGGCATGGGATCCCACCAACAAGGAGGGCGACGCCCGCTATGCCCGCTTTGGTCTGGCACCCAAGGGTAAGGCGGACTATGCCTTTTTGCTGCACGACCTTTACCATATCAAGCCCGACGGCATTATGACCATCGTTTTGCCCCACGGTGTTCTGTTCCGCGGCGGTGAGGAAGGCACGATCCGCAAAAATCTGATTGAGAACAACCACATTGACGCCATCATCGGTCTGCCCGCCAACATTTTCTTTGGCACGGGCATTCCCACCATCATTATGGTGTTGCGCCAAAAGCGCGAGCGCGAGGATGTACTTATCATTGACGCCTCCAAGGGGTACACCAAGGAGGGCAAAAACAACAAACTCCGCGCCTCCGACATCAAGCGCATTGCCGATACCTTTGTAAAGCGTGAGAGCATCCCCAAATTTTCCCGCACGGTCAGCCGTGAGGAAATCCGCGCCAATGACTACAACTTAAACATTCCCCGCTATGTGGACTCCTCTGAGGCAGCGGAGCATTGGGATGTATACGCCTCTATGTTTGGCGGCATCCCCGCAGCAGAGCTGGACGAGCTTTCCGCATACTGGGCGGCGTTTCCTGCGCTGCGCGGTGAATTGTTTGCTGAAAACGGAACGCCCTATGCGGCGCTGACCGTTGAGGACATCAAGTCGGCTATCAAAAACAGCCGCGATGTAACCGCCTTTGAGGACGCCTATCGCTCCGCCTTTGCTGCGCTGCCCGCCTATATGAAGGCTGTCCTGTTGGACGGCATGGGCAAAATTGAGATTGCCAAGACGGAAACAACCCTCAGCGAGGATATTTTTGCGCGCCTTGCCGACATTCCGCTGATTGACAAATACGAGGCTTATCAGCTGCTGGACGACCACTGGAACACGATTGCCGTTGACCTTGAAATGATCCAGACCGAGGGGTTCGGTGCAGCCAAAAAGGTAGACCCCCATCTTGTCACCAAAAAGAAAGGCAACGAGGAGCAGGAAGTGCAGGACGGCTGGGTTGGGCACATTCTGCCCTTTGATCTGCTGCAAAAAACGCTGTTGAAAGATAAGGCTGGCGCGCTCCACGCGCTGGAAAATCAGCTTGCCGAGCTTCCCACCGAATATGAAGCCCTGCTGGATGAATTTACCGAGGACGACAAGGACGCCTATAAGGAGTGCTTTACCGAAGAAGGCGATGCTTTTGTGCCGAAGGAGATTGCCAAAAAGGTCAAAGAACTGCGGCGTGACCGTACCCCCGAGGCTGAAAATGCCTGCCGCATTTTCGGCCGTGTAGAGGAACTGACCAGGCAGGAAAAGGCACTGAAAGCCAAAATCAAATCTGACGCAGCAGCACTGGAAGCCCTGACCAAAAAGACCATTGAGGGGCTGACCGATGCGCAGGTGTTGGAGCTGCTGGAGCAAAAATGGATTGCGCCCTTTACGAACGAGCTTGCCAAACTGCCCGATGCCATGGTGGACAGCCTTGTCAACAAGATTCAGACCCTGCAAAATAAATATAGCACAACCTTCTTCGATGTGGAAAGCGAAATCCGCGCCACCGAAAAGCAGCTGGCCGCGATGATGGACGACCTTACCGGCAGTGAGTATGACCTGAAAGGCCTGAGCGAGTTCAAGACGCTCTTGTTGGGTGACTGATATGGCAAAACAGAACAAACCTGCCATCCGATTCAAGGGATTTACTGACGCTTGGGAACAGCGAAAGTTGGGGGAGATTCTGCAAGAGCGTAATACTCGAACCTCTGATTTTGAGAGTAACCCCCTGTACAGCTTGACAATCGAAAGTGGTGTCACGCCCAAAACAGACCGTTATGAAAGAAGTTCCCTCGTGACCAAGACAGAGGATTTATTCAAAACTGTAAAGCCCAATGAGTTTGTTACCAATCCAATGAATCTAAGATTTGGAGCACTTGGATACAATAAAAATGCTTTTACTGTAAGTGTTTCCGGCTATTATGATGTGTTTTCGATTGATGATGACAAATGCAGTGGATTTTGGAATGCATATTTCAAAACACCCACGGCGATGAATATTTTTGATAACGCTGCAACTGGCTCTTTAATTGAAAAACGTCGTGTAAAATACTCGACCCTTCAACAACTTGCTTTTTATATGCCAAATGATTTATCTGAAAAAGCTGAAATTGGCAAGTATATGGATACATTCGACCACCTTATCACCCTTCATCAGCGTAAGTTTGACAAGCTGCAAGTTTTGAAGAAAGCCATGCTTGAAAAAATGTTTCCGAAAAATGGCAGCAGCGTTCCCGAAATTCGATTCAAGGGATTTACTGACGCTTGGGAACAGCGGAAGTTCTCGGATATTACTTTTCCAGCGGGTGAAAAGAACAAAGAAAATCTGCCATTAGAGAGTTATTCCATTACAAATGAAAGTGGATTCGTCCCGCAAGATGAAAAGTTTGAAAACGGCGGTACAATGCGAGAAGCCGACAAAAGAATGTACTATATTGTTTCTCCAAATTCATTTGCGTACAACCCTGCAAGAATAAATGTGGGTTCCATCGGATACCAAGACACGGGAAAAAGTGTGATAGTAAGTTCACTTTATGAGGTCTTTAAGACTTCTGACGATGTAGATGATAGACTCCTCTGGCATTGGTTCAAATCGCCTGATTTCCAAAAGCTGATTATGCAGTTGCAAGAGGGTGGTGTTCGTCTCTACTTCTATTACGACAAGCTCTGTATGGGACAAGTATTCCTCCCTTCGCTTGAGGAACAGCGCAAAATTGGAAAGTTGTTTGATACCCTTGACCACCTTATCACCCTTCATCAGCGTGAGTTAGAAAAGCTGCAAAATATCAAAAAATCCATGCTCGAAAAGATGTTTGTCTAAGGAGAATCGTGAAAAAATGGGAAAAATTATTTTATATCACGGCACTCCCGACAAAATCGTTGTGCCGAAATTTGGCGGCGGGGATGATAAACACGACTATGGCAGGGGCTTTTACCTTACCGAGAACATCGAACTTGCCAAAGAATGGGCGGTCTGCCGCCCGAACGACACAAACGGCTGGGTTCACAAGTACGAGCTGGAAACCGCCGGGCTGAAAATTCTGGATTTTCAGCAGCACAGTGTTCTTGCGTGGCTGGCAGAGCTGATGAAGCACCGGGACGCCGCCGACTCTAAGCGATACCGTATGCTGGCAAAGAAATTTATCGAAAAATACGGCATGGATACCCGCGATTATGATGTGATTTGCGGCTGGCGCGCAAACGCCTCCTACTTTTACATCGCCAAAGAGTTTGTGCGCGATAATATTGATGTGGATATTCTGGAAGATCTGCTGTCGCTGGGCGGTTTGGGCATCCAGTATTGCATCAAGTCCGAGGCCGCGTATGCAAATCTGAAAGAAATAACCGACGAGCTGCTTGCCGTGGACTACACTGAATTTAACGACAGGTACAATCAGCGCGACATAACGGCAAGAAAACGGATGCGCGAACTGGTGGATTCCGACGCGAACACGGTCACAAAGGTGTTCAGCACACTGTTTGAGAGGTGAGGGGCAATGCGCGCGTATGCAAAGGAATATGTAAGCGATGTGGTCGAAAATCAGGGCAAGCTCTTTGACCTTGTGGCACAGAAATACCCTGACAAGGATACTGCGGCTTTTATCAATTCCTATATGGCAAGCAAAACCAGAAAAAGCATCGACGAAGCCAAAGCCTATGTAAACACGATGAGCGCCCCCGAATTGTGGGATTACTTTTGCAAAACCGAGGACTTTACACTGAAGGACGGCAAAGCCATCGAGGGGTTTATGCCGGATTGGATCGGCGAATTTTATGCGTATTATCAATGGTATTATAATCTGCCCAGCAGCGAGGTCGTAAAAAAAGTGCCGGTTGCTTTTCTGGAAAAAGCATACGGCGGGCTGCATGATCTGGAACTGGATTTGGCGGTACAAAAAGTCGGTGAAGTATAATGACGGTTGTTTGCTTTCATAACCCCAGTGAGGAAAACGGATATTTGAGCAACTGGTACCCCTGCCGCTTTACGGTGGAGGGGGTGGACTTTTCCTCCATAGAACAATATATGATGTACAAAAAGGCTGTCTACTTTGGTGACAAGGCTGTGGCGGCCAAAATTCTTGCAACCGATGATGTTGCCGAAATCAAGGCGCTTGGCAGGCTGGTTGCCCATTACAGCGAGCGCTATTGGAATGGTATTCGGCAAATCGTTGTTTTTACAGGGCTGCTTGCTAAATTCACCCAAAATGACGACCTGAAAGCGCAGCTTGCCGCCACCAAAGGTTCCGTTTTGGCTGAATGTGCGGTCAGGGATACCATTTGGGGCATCGGCTTGTCGATGAAGGACCCGGACAGGCTGGATATTGGCAAGTGGAAGGGGCAAAACCTGCTGGGCTATGCTCTGATGATGGTGCGCGAACGGCTGTAAAAGCGCACACAAATACCCGGAAAGGGGCAAAACAAATGACCTTTCAAAAGGAATCGGACTTTGAAGAAGCGCTTATAAAAATCCTGACGACCAAAGGCTGGGAGAGCACAATTCTGAAATATCCCACCGAGCAGGATCTGATTCGCAACTGGGCAAGCATTCTCTTTGACAATAACCGCGGCATAGATCGCCTTGGCGATTACCCCTTGACCGATGGCGAGATGCAGCAAATTGTGGAGCAGATTCGTGAACTGCGCACGCCGCTGAAGCTGAACGGCTTTATCAACGGCAAAACGGTTTCTGTCAAGCGCGATAACCCCGATGACAAGGCACATTTCGGCAAGGAAGTCAGCCTGAAAATCTACGACCGCATGGAGATTGCCGCCGGGCAAAGCCGCTACCAGATCGTGCAGCAGCCGATTTTTCCCGGTAAATCCAAAATGCTGAACGACCGCCGCGGCGATTTGATGCTGCTGATCAACGGTATGCCGGTGTTCCATCTGGAATTAAAGCGCAGCGGTGTGCCGGTGAGTCAGGCATATAACCAAATCGAAAAATACGCCCACGAGGGTGTGTTTACCGGACTGTTCTCGCTTGTGCAGATTTTTGTGGCAATGAACCCGGAAGAAACCGTTTACTTCGCCAACCCCGGTCCCGATGGCAAATTTAACACCGATTATTACTTCCACTGGGCGGACTTCAACAACGAGCCAATCAACGATTGGAAAGAGATTGCCTCCAAGCTGCTGTCCATCCCCATGGCGCATCAGCTGATCGGCTTTTACACCGTGGCCGACGATGCGGACGGCGTGTTGAAAGTTATGCGCAGCTATCAGTATTATGCCGCCAGTGCGATTTCGGATGTGGTTTCCAAAACGAAATGGGACAGCGGCAAGCAGCGCGGCGGGTATATCTGGCACACCACCGGCAGCGGCAAGACGATGACCTCCTTCAAGTCCGCACAGCTGATTGCCAATTCCAACGATGCGGACAAGGTGGTTTTCCTCACGGATCGCATCGAGTTGGGAACGCAGTCGCTGAAAGAATACCGCGCCTTTGCCGATGAAAACGAGACCGTGCAGGCAACGGATAACACCTATGAGCTGATTACCAAGCTGAAAAGCATTGCCACCGCAGACACGCTGATTGTGACTTCTATTCAGAAGATGAGCAATATCCGTGACGAGGAGGGCGGCAAAAATGCCCGCGATATTGAGCTGATCGGCAAAAAGCGGCTGGTGTTTATCGTGGACGAGGCGCATCGCTCCACCTTTGGCGATATGCTGGCAATTATAAAAGAAACCTTTCCCCGTGCGATTTTCTTCGGCTTTACCGGCACGCCCGTGTTTGAGGAAAACGCCAAAAAGAACAACGCGCAAACCGATGTGTTTGGCAATGAACTGCACCGTTACAGCATAGCGGACGGCATCCGCGATAAAAATGTGCTGGGCTTTGACCCGTACAAGGTACTTACCTTCCGCGATAAAGATGTGCGGCAGGCTGTTGCACTGGAAAAGGCGAAGGCAACTACGGTTGCAGACGCCCTGAATGACCCCGCAAAAGCCGCTGTGTACTATAAGTACATGGACAACACGCAGGTGAAAATGTACGGCGAGCCGGGTCCGGACGGAAAGTGGATCAAGGGGATTGAGGATTATCTGCCCAATACACAATATCTGACGGCAGAGCATAAGCAGACCGTTATCGAGGATATTAAGGAAAACTGGCTGACTTTGAGCCACAACGGTAAGTTCCACGCCATTTTTGCCACAAGCAGTATCCCGGAGGCAATCGAATATTACCGCATGATGAAGATCACCATGCCGGAATTGAAAACAAGCTGCCTTTTTGACCCGAACATTGATAATAACGGCGGCGCCATTTACAAAGAGGATGGGCTTGTTGAAATTATCGAGGATTACAATAAGCGCTATGGGCAGGATTTTACAATACCCACCCACGCACGGTTTAAGAAGGATCTGTCGCTGCGTCTGGCGCACAAGGAGCAGTATAAGCGCATTGAACGCACACCCGACCAACAGCTTGATTTGCTGATCGTTGTTGACCAGATGCTGACCGGCTTTGACTCCAAGTGGGTTAATACCCTCTATATGGATAAGATGCTGGAATACGAGAACATTATACAGGCGTTTTCCCGCACAAACCGACTGTTTGGGCCGGATAAGCCGTTCGGTGTGATTCGCTACTACCGCAAGCCGCACACAATGGAGCAAAATGTGCTGAAAGCGGTGAAGCTGTACTCCGGCGACCGCCCGATTGGATTGTTTGTTGACCGCCTTGCCCACAACCTTGAAAAAATGAACGAGGTGTACGGCGACATTGCGGAGTTGTTTACGAGCGCGGGTGTGCCTGATTTTGAAAAGCTGCCGCAGGACAGAAGCGTCTGCGCCAAGTTTGCCAAGCTGTTCCGCGAGCTTAACGACTACATGGAGGCAGCGCGTGTGCAGGGCTTTAAATGGAATCAAAGCGTATATCATTGCCCGGACGACGCTGCCGATGAAACCATTGATGTCGAAATGCTGTTTGATGAGTCTGCCTATCTGATTTTGGCACAGCGCTATAAGGAACTGTCCACCGAGTCGTCGGACCCTTCCGATGACGGCGATGCGCCGTATGATTTGGTGGGCTATTTGACGGAAATCGACACCGGTGTGATTGATTCCAACTATATGAACAGCCGCTTTGATAAGTACCTGAAGCTGCTGAATCAGGCGGGTGCATCGGGAGAATCCATAGAACAGGCAAAAGCCGAACTGCATAAGTCCTTTGCCAGCCTGACACAGGAAGAACAGAAGTTTGCCAACATCTTCCTGCACGATATTGAACGCGGCGACGCCACACCCGAACCCGGCAAGACGCTGCGGGATTACATTACCGAGTACCAGTGCCGTGCGAAGAATGACCAAATCCACCGCTTTGCCGTTGTGTTTGGCTTGGATGAAGAAAAGCTCCGCAATATGATGGGTCTGGGGCTTACGAAAACCAATATCAACGAGTTTGGCCGCCTTGACGAACTGAAGAAAAGCGTAGACAAAGCAAAAGCAAAAGCCTATTTTGAGAAAAAAGAGGGCGTAAAGCTGATACCGCCCAAGGTAAACCAAAAAACCGACAGCCTGCTGCGGGAATTTATTGTAACCGGCGGCTTCGAGGTGTAAGGCTGCATATTTATAGGCGATAAGTCGAACAAAAGGGCCAAGGAAAATCCGAGGCCCTTTTACTTTTGCTTGGGAACAGCGGAAGTTGGGGGAAGTTGTCAAAGAAGTAACCCGCAATGACCCAACATCGGAAGCCCCTATAATGATGATTACGGCAAACAACGGCTTTATTGAGCAGTCAGAAAGGTATGCTTTTGATAACGCTGGAGAAAGTTTGAAAAAATATATTCTTCTCCAAAAAGGTGAACTTGCCTATAATCACGGCGCATCAAAGTTGCGTCCATTTGGCTCTTGCTTTGCGCTGACAACAGCAGAAAGTGCCCGTATACCGTTTGTTTATCATTGTTTTTCTGCGGAAAACCAAAATGCAGAGTTTCTGTCAATAGAGTTGAATGGCTCTGAAGTTGAGAGTCAGCTTCGCAAGATTGTGTCGTCTGGTGCGAGAATGGATGGCTTGCTGAACATCTCGTTTGATGAATACTCTACTGTGACTGTGCTACTTCCTGACATAAAAGAGCAAGAACACATTGCCGACTTTTTTCGTAATCTCGACCACCTTATCACCCTTCATCAGCGTAAGTTTTATGTTTCGATATTGGTGTGATGTAAACTTTGGATTTATAGATGTTCGATTTTCCCATGTGTAGATTATCGTTCCGGCTATATAATCCTACGCTCAAAATATTCAACCTACGTATATTTTGATAATATCTGTTCAAGAACTTGAGGTTGATTAGAAAAGAGGAAAATGTCATCCACATATCTGAAAGCAGCATAATCGACTTTATAGAAAATACCATCTTTTTCAAGCTCTAATAGGATTTCGTTATCAATATGTTGAAGAAGAATCTCCGCCATCATCCTTGAAAATTCAGGTCCGACCACGATACCATTTGATGAACGACCATTATCGAATGTCAAAATAGTAAATAACCGTCTTCCGAACTAGAAAATGTGTTTTTGTCGGACGGAATTCAAGAATGTTCTTAAACTGGAATGGGCGGAGGAAGTGGTGGTGAGAGAGATTGTGTATGCAGAATAAACTCTAATAGTATTAGAGCGGTATAAAAAGCCAATATCTTAAATATTATTCTTGGATTTTGAAAAATATCTGCAAATTCCGAAATTAAAATTTGACTTTCCGCCTAGAATAGAGTACACTGGATTCAGAAAATCATCTGGGAGGAATTGCGATGCTGCTTCAATTTTCAGTCACCAACCACCGTTCCATCAAGGATACAGCCATCATCAGCTTGAAAGCATCTACAGATAAAAGTCTGGTCGACTGCCTGATTTCACCGGACGAGAAGAAACAGCTTGTTCCAGTGCTGGCACTGTACGGCGCAAATGCAGCGGGAAAGAGCAATGTCCTCCATGCACTCCTGCTCATGCGGGAAATGGTCTGTGGCCGATATGCCAAGCTGCTGAGGGGCGAACCGCTTCCGCAGGAACCGTTTGCTTTCACAGACCAGCCTACACAGCCGACCAGTTTTGAAGCTATCTATTTCTATGGCGGCATCAAGTATGCCTATGGGTTCTCGTTTGACAAGTCCAGAATCTTGACCGAATATCTTTATCACTGGCCTAATGGCCGGGAAGCACTGATTTTTTCCAGAGAGGGCGGCAGTTACCAATTTCGTGAAAACATCCAAGAACAGCTTACGCTTTCTGGACGAACCGCCGAAAATCGTCTGTATCTGTCCAGTTCCAACGAGTGGAACTGTCCGCAGACCGAAAAAGCGTATCTGTGGTTCTTTGAAAAGCTGACAGGTTTCGTGGGAACAGAAATGCGGCTGGATGCCGCTCTGTCTGCCATCCGGCAGGGCGGCTCCGAAAAGAGCCGTATCCTGCATGAAATGCTGTATGCCGATCTAGGCATCAAAGACATCCGCATCACTGGTTCCAAGGAAGAACCTATCATTTCTGCCCTACACACTCTCGACACTGAAGATGGCACATCCAAGGGCTTCTGGCTTCCGTTGGGGCAGGAATCCGTTGGAACACAGCGATTCTTTTCTCGCATCGGTATGTGGCTCGCTGCTCTGGAATCTGGGGCTGTTCTGGTGGTAGACGAGATTGAATCCAGTATGCACCCACTCCTGACCCGGCACTTGATCGAAATGATGCAGGATGCCGCCATCAATACGAACCATACACAACTCATCTTCACGACCCACGACACCGGGCTTCTCGACTTGACTTTGCTTCGGCGTGATCAGATCTGGTTTGCAGAGAAAGATGAAAAGACCATGCAGACCGATATTTACGCTCTGAC
>JABLTQ010031275.1_pt1 | contig 12697 bp, 14 predicted proteins | sample 7160101 | NCBI WGS metagenome assembly JABLTQ01 (sample SAMN14651228, study PRJNA627086) | human gut metagenome | isolation source: feces | host: Homo sapiens
ATCTTCGCCTGTTCGGGGGTGGTCACGTCCATGATGACGCCACCCTTGAGCATTTCTGCAAGACCGGTCTTCAGGCGAATGGTGCCCTGTTCCATATCTTCTACTCCTTCGGCACCGTCGTACGGTGCCCTAAGTTGCGTGGGGCCGTTTACGGCCAGAAGCGCGTTATATGCCATATCGTCGCCAGTGACAATAATCCCTGCACGACCTTGGGTTTTCCGGCAGACAGGCTGTGCCTGCCGTTGGCCGCAGGAAGGGAACGGGGACCTGTTCTGACAGGGAGGCCGGCAGTTTCCCATGCCCGCACGCACAGTCCGCGGGGTGGCGTCGCCGTTGTGGCAGGTTGCGGTAGCGGCAGGCCGGTACCGAAAGCAGGAGCGATCCCCTGCGGGACGTCTTTCCGGCCGCCATGGCAGGGGTGGGGCGGGGCAGGGAAGCGCTGAAGCTGTCAGGGAATGACGGCTTTGGCCTTGCAATCGTGTCCCCCTGTGGCGTATGCTAAAAACTCCAGCTTAACCAAGGATGATACATGTCCGCACTCTGTATCCGTGTCCCCGCCCTGCGCGGTCCCCTGCCCGGAGAAGCCCCGCTTTTGCCCGCGGAGGGGTCCTGCCCTGTCTTGCGTCTGTGGCCCGGCCTGCCGGAAGAATTTTCCCGTCCTGCCGCCGGGAGGCTGACGGCATCCGGCCGTCGCGCCGTGACTGTCGCGGCCCCGTCTCCCCAGGGGCCGTGGCATATGCCGGAGGCCCTGCCTTTTTCGCCGCGTGAAGCCGCGGCCTGTCTGGATGACCTCCAGCGCATGGGGGATGCCGCCCTTTCCGGCCAGCCGGTGGGCACTCTGGGTGCCGACGTGGGCCGTGCCCGTCGCAACAGCGCGGAAAGCGCCCTGCGCGCCGGCCTGATGGCCGACGGCACCCTGGAGACTGCCCAGGCCCGGGAAGCCGCCCGCGAGGAATGGGAAAAAGCCTGTGCGGCCCAGCGCATGCTGCTTTGGAGCTGGTTGCAGGAAGAGCGTCTGGCCGAGCTCCAGGCCCTGAGCTCCAGCCTGAGCAGCAGCAATGCCCGCTTGCAGGCGGCGCTGGACATGGATCCTGCCGATCTCGACGAGGCGGCCCTGCTGGCGGGCGATGCCCGCGATACGGAAGCCGCCCTGGCCACGCTGGCCACCCTCAACAGCCCCGTGCATGTGGACGATTCCCTGCTGCCCGCCTGGCCCCGTCTGCTGGACGCCGTGGTACGCTTTGCCCCGGCGGACTGCCTGCTGCTGGCCGAAGGCCGCATGCGCCGCGACCTGCTGGACGGTCAGGGCGAGCTGGGATTCCAGCCCCTGCCCGACGACGGCCCCCTGCGCCTGTGCGACGCGGACGGCCATGTCGTGCCCCTGCTGCAGGCGCGTGCCCCCCTGTGGCGCATCTTCGGGCGCCCGCGCGCGCCCCGCTGCTGCCCCGGCTGGCAGGAAGAACGCACTGTGGTGCTGCGCGGGGACGACTGATGGGCAAACTTTTCCCGCACGGGCTTACCGGCATCATCTTCGACTGTGACGGGGTCATGATCGATTCCCGTGCCGCCAACGCCATCTTTTACAACAAGGTGCTGGCGGCCCTGGGACTGCCGCCCCTGACCCCGGAGCAGGATGCCTATACGTTCATGGCCACGGCGCGGCAGGCACTGGAATACATCGTGCCTCCCGAGATGCACCGGCGCATGTATGAAGTGGTACGGACAGAGGTCATCTATTCGCGCGATATCGTTCCCCTGTTGCAGATCTATCCCGGTTATCGGGAATTCCTCGGGCTCGCCCGCAGTCACGGCATGCGTCTGGCCGTCCATACCAACAGAACTGCGGAAGGGATGCAAAGGGTTCTGGACTTTTTGGCGTTGCCCTCCTATTTTAATCCTGTAGTCACGGCGACGGAGGCAGCCCCCAAACCCGCGCCTGATGGCGTGCGGCTGATCCTCGAACAGTGGGGGGCCGATCCTGGGCAGGTGCTTTTCGTGGGCGACAGTCCCAACGACCAGAAAGCCGCCACCGCTGCTGGCGTCGTGTTCGCGGCATTCGGCGGGGGATTGCAAGGCCCGCTCGCGGCAACCGGTTATGACGAACTTGCCGGGCTGCTGCAAAATGAATGGGAGTAGGCATGTTTTTTGTACAAAATGTCATCCTGGCCGTGGTCGATCTGCTGGCCATAGTCCTCAATCTGTATTTCTGGGTTGTCATCGTGGCGGCCGTGCTCTCGTGGGTGCGTCCCGACCCCTACAACCCTGTGGTGCGCGCCCTGCGCACCCTGACGGAACCGGTGTTCTACCGGGTGCGGAAATGGTTGCCTTTCACCTATACCAACGGCATCGATTTCTCGCCTGTAGTGGTGCTGCTGGTCATCCAGCTCATCAACCGCATCGTCATCGCATCACTGGCCCAGTTTGCCGCTACTCTGGTGTAGCAGCGGCTTGTCGTAACGGGCGCCATCGTGGGCGCCGAACATCTAACGCTGGAGATTTCTTATGGATCAGCATGAAATTGAACTCATCGAACAGCTACTGCCCACTGATCCGGAGCTGAAATCCCTATGGGAAGACCACGTCCTTTACAGCAAGCAGGTAGAAAAGCTGGAAGCCAAGTCTTTCCGTACCCCCACCGAGGAACAGACCCTGAAGCAGCTTAAGAAACAGAAACTTGAAGGCAAGACCAAGCTCATGGAGCTCTTGGATAGCCATCGCGCCGGAGCATAACTGCTGGCGCAGGAGTTGACCCTATGGAACTCACAGGTGCGCAGATTCTCCTTGAATCCCTTAAAAAAGAAGGTGTTGATGTACTGTTCGGTTATCCCGGCGGTGCTGTGATTGATATTTATGACGAGTTGCCGCGGCATCCGGAACTGAAACATGTTCTGGTGCGGCATGAACAAGGGGCTGTGCACGCGGCTGATGGCTATGCCCGTGCCTCCGGCAAGGTAGGGTGCTGCCTGGTCACTTCCGGGCCTGGCGCCACCAATACCGTTACGGGCATAGCCACAGCCTACTGTGATTCCATTCCGCTGGTCGTCTTCACGGGACAGGTCCCCACGCAGCTCATCGGTAACGACGCCTTCCAGGAAGTCGACATCGTGGGCATCACCCGTCCCTGTACCAAACACAACTTTTTGGTGAAGGACGTGCGCAATCTGGCCAAGACCATCCGTCAGGCCTTCTATCTTGCGCGCTCCGGTCGCCCCGGGCCTGTCCTTGTGGACCTGCCCAAGGATATCATGCAGGCCCGTACGGAATTCGTCTGGCCTGAAGATATCTTCATGCGCAGCTACAATCCCACCTACAAGCCCAACCTGAACCAGCTGCGCCGTACGGCCGAAGAGCTGGCCAAGGCCCGCAAGCCCATCATCCTGGCGGGCGGCGGCGTCATCATGGCCGATGCCTCCGAGGTCCTCTGCGAGCTGGCCCATGAACTGGACATCCCCGTGGCCACCACACTCATGGGGCTGGGGGCCTTCCCTGCCAACGGCGACCTGTGGCTTGGCATGGTGGGCATGCATGGCACCTACGCTGCCAACATGAGCATCAACCATGCGGACTTGCTGGTCTGCGTGGGCGCGCGCTTCGACGACCGTGTGACCGGCCGTCTGCAGGACTTCGCCTCCCATGCGCGCATCGTGCATATCGACATCGACCCCACCTCCATCCGCAAGAACGTGGAAGTGGACGTGCCCGTGGTGGGCGACTGCCGCCAGGCCCTGGAAGGCATCCTGGAGATCTGCCGCGCCAAGATGGCCGATACCGACTGGTCGGGCCTGCATGCCGACTGGCTGCAGACCGTGCACGAATGGAAGGCCAACCATCCGCTGGCCTACACCAAGAACGGCCACATCAAGCCGCAGCAGGTCATCGAGACCATGTACTCCATCACCAAGGGCGATGCCATCATCGCCACCGAGGTGGGGCAGAACCAGATGTGGGCCGCGCAGTTCTATACCTTCACCAAACCGCGCACCCTGCTGACCAGCGGTGGCCTGGGCACCATGGGCTACGGCTTCCCCGCGGCCATCGGCGCGCAGTTCGCCTTCCCGGACAAGCTGGTCATCAACGTGGCCGGTGACGGCTCCATCCAGATGAACATCCAGGAACTGGCCACCGTGGTGCAGAACAAGATCCCGGTCAAGGTGGTCATCCTCAACAACGGCCATCTGGGCATGGTCCGCCAGTGGCAGGAACTCTTCTACAATCGCAACTACAGCCATACCAACATGGAGGCCCAGCCCGACTTCGTGAAGCTGGCCGAGGCCTACGGCGCCGAAGGCTACCGCATCAGCAAGCCCGAAGAGCTGGAAGACGTGCTGCGCAAGGCCCTGACCTCGCCCAACCCGGCCTTCATCGACGTCATGGTTGAACGCGAGGAAAACGTCTATCCCATGGTGCCCGCCGGGGCTGCCCTGGATGAGATGCTCTTGGTGTAGAGGAGGGACGCCATGCAAAGACATGTTCTTTCCGTGCTGGTGGAGAACGAGCCCGGTGTGCTCAGCCGCGTGGCCGGCCTGTTCAGCGGCCGCGGCTTCAATATCGATTCGCTCAATGTGGCGCCGACCCTGGAAGAGGGCGTTTCGCACATGACCATCACCACCTACGGTGACAGCCAGATCCTGGAGCAGATCATGAAGCAGCTCCACAAGATTGTGACCGTCATCAAGGTGATGGATTTTGCCGACATGCCCGCCATCGAACGCGAGATGATGTTCGTCAAGGTGCAGGCCGAAGGCCCCGCCCGCAGCGAGATCCTGCGTACCGTGGAGATCTTCCGTTGCAAGGTGGTGGACGTCAGCTCCAGCGAGATGACCATCGAGGCCACCGGCGACCACGACAAGCTGGACGCCATCCTGAGCCTGCTGCACCGCTTCGGCATCAAGGAAGTGGCCCGCACCGGTTCCGTGGCCATGCGCCGTTCCAAAAAGTGTGAATAGCACGGCGGCGGGGCCATGGACGGTCCCCCACCGGAAGATGACGGCAAATTTGCCTGAAGGATGCCGTGACGCTTGACATTTGCGCCACGGCATCCCAAATAGAAGTTTCCCCCTCGGGGATACCGAGTATTTTTCCATTGAAAAGGACAAGAGCCATGAAAGTTTACTATGATCAGGATGCCGATCTTTCTGTCTTGAAAAACAAGACTGTGGCCATCATCGGTTACGGCAGCCAGGGCCATGCCCATGCCCAGAACCTGCGCGACTCCGGCGTGAAGGTCGTCGTGGGCCAGCGCCCCGGCGGTGCCAACTACGAGCTGGCCAAGCAGCACGGCTTTACCCCCGTGTCCGCTGCCGAAGCTGCCGCCCAGGGCGACCTGATCATGATCCTGCTGCCTGACGAAGTGCAGGCCGCCGTGTACGAAAAGGACATCAAGCCCAACCTGACTCCCGGCAAGGCTCTGCTGTTCGCCCACGGCTTCAACATCCATTTCAACCAGATCGTGCCTCCCAAGGACGTGGACGTGTTCCTGATCGCCCCCAAGGGTCCCGGCCATCTGGTGCGCCGCACCTTCACCGAGGGCGGCGGCGTGCCCTGCCTGGTGGGCATCCAGCAGGACGCCACCGGTGAAGCCCTGAAGGTGGCCCTGGCCTACGCCAAGGGCATCGGCGGCACCCGCTCCGGCGTCATCGAGACCAGCTTCCGCGAAGAGACCGAGACCGACCTCTTCGGCGAGCAGGCCGTGCTCTGCGGCGGTATCTCCGCCCTCATCAAGGCCGGTTTCGAGACCCTGGTGGAAGCCGGTTACCAGCCCGAAATGGCTTACTTCGAGTGCATGCACGAAATGAAGCTGATCGTCGACCTGATGTACGAAGGCGGCCTGTCCCGCATGCGTTACTCCATCAGCAACACGGCTGAATACGGCGACTATGTGACCGGCCCCCGTCTGATCACCGACGCCGTGAAGCAGGAAATGAAGGCCGTGCTGAAGGACATCCAGAGCGGCAAGTTCGCCCGTGACTTCATCCTCGAAGCCCGCGCCAACTATCCCATGTTCATGGCCACCCGCCGCAACGAAGCCAACCACCAGCTGGAACAGGTGGGCAAGGAACTGCGCGGCATGATGACTTGGCTGAAGAAGGACAAGAAGGACTAGTTCCGCTGTCCGTCATGACGCTCGCAAAGGGGGACTTCGGTCCCCCTTTTTTGTTTTGCGGGCCTGGCTGGGGCGTTCAGGAGAAGCCTGGGATGTGGCCGTGCAGGGCAGCGAGCCATCCGGCCTCCGGGGCGTCTCGCGGCAAGACAGCGGGGAGGACAGGCCCCTGTTCTGGGAGGGGCAGAGCCATCCGGCCGATGGCCAGTGACGTTCTGACACGATGAGGGGAAGGGAGAGAACCCATGACACCGGATACGGCATTCTATGACCAGCGCGCGGCCAGCTACGCTGCGGCATCCCATGATATGGACCTGCGGCCCCTGTATGCCCGTTTTTTGCCGCATGTGCGTCCCGGCGGGCTCATCCTCGATGCCGGTTGCGGATCGGGACGGGACGCGCTGGCTTTCCGGCAGGCGGGTTTCCGGGTCGAGGCTTTCGACGCCTCGCCCCAGATGGCCCGGCAGGCGGCGCTCCTGCTGTGGCAGGACGTGCCTGTGCTCTGTTTCGAAGAGGTGGCGTGGCAGGATCGTTTCGACGGCATCTGGGCCTGCGCCAGCCTGCTGCATGTGGCCCCGGCGGATCTGCCCGATGCCGTGCGGCGTTTGCAGCGGGCCCTGCGCCCCGGCGGCGTGATGTTCTTCAATTTCAAGTACGGCCGGGGACAGCGCCAGAGCCCGGACGGACGCAACTTCACCGACATGGACGAGGCCGGCGTCCGGGCCCTGCTGGACGCGCTGCCGGAACTTTCCTGCCTGGATATGCGGACAGGGGAGGACGATCGTGCGGCGGAGCTGCGGGAACGCTGGGTCCAGGTCCTTGTCCGGCGCGTCCCGTCTACTGATTGAGCTGGCCTGTCAGCACGCTGGCTGGAAGAGGCTCCTTGTCGCAGCCTCCCCAAGAATTTATCCCCTGTGACCTGCAGACAAGAAGACACCCGCCACGACGGGTGTTTTCTTGTCTCAGGGCAGGGGCATCTCTTCATCGCTTTCGACCCTCGTCGTAACGGCTACACGGTGCCTGCTTTGGCCAGCCTGTCCCGTCCCGACGCGTTTTCTTGGGCCACGGGAACTCATCTCGCCACCAAGACAAAAGAATCCACCCGCAGGACGGGTGGACGTGATGAAGGTTTTTGGAAGAGGGGGAAATTGAAGGGCGAGGCCCTTTTGCCACAAGCAGCGACCGGATGGCGGCCCGCAGGGACGTGCCCGTTACGACGCAGGAAGTTACGGACACCGGCAGCAGAGAAAAGGGGCCTCACCTCAGCATAAAAAGCAACGGCGACCTACACCGCCCAGCAGGCCACGCTGTGGCCGTTCTCGCAGCGGGCAGCAGGGGCGCTCTCGAAGCAGCGCGGCAGGGCTTCGTCACAGCGCGGGGCAAAGGGGCAGCCTTCGGGCATGTTGTCCAGGCGGGGGACGCTGCCGGTGATGGCTGGCAGGCGTTCCATGCCCATGGCTGCGCGCCCCGGTGCGGAACGCATGAGCCCGCGCGTGTACGGATGCAGGGGATCGCGGAACAGTTCGGCCGTGGGGGCGTGTTCCACCAGATGCCCGGCATACATGACGCCCACGTTGTCGGCGATACGGGCCACCACGCCCAGGTCGTGGGTGATGAAGAGCACGGCCATGCCGCGCTTGCGGCTCTGCTCCGTGATGAGGCTGAGTATCTGCCCCTGGATGGTGGCGTCGAGGGCCGTGGTGGGTTCGTCCGCCAGCAGCAGGTCGGGTTTGCAGGCCATGGCCATGGCGATCATCACGCGCTGGCGCATGCCGCCGGAGAGCTGGTGGGGATAATCGTCATAGCGGCTCTCCGCAGCGGGGATGCCCACTTCGGAGAACAGGCGGATGACCTCCTGCCGCGCCTCGTCGCGGGACAGGCCCAGATGCAGGCGCAGGGGCTCCGCGGTCTGCATGCCCACTTTCAGCACCGGATTGAGCGAGGTCATGGGTTCCTGGAAGATCATGGCGATATGGCGGCCCCGCAGGGCTCGCATCTCTTCCGGGGGCATGGTGCGCAGGTCACGGCCGCGGAACAGGATGCGGCCGCTGATATGGGCATTTTCGGGCAGCAGGCGCAGGATGGCACGGGCCGTGAGGCTTTTGCCGCAACCGGATTCGCCCACCAGGCAGGTGATGCCCGCCGGGGGCAGGCTGAGGCTGACGGCATGGACGGCGGGCAGGATGCCGTCGTCCGTGCTGAAACTTACGGAAAGCTGTTCCAGAGTAAGGGTGTCGTCCAGGTTCATGGGCGGTGCGTTCCCCGGCTGTTGGCTTGGCGGCCGGTCCCCGGCAGGGACACGGCACGGCAGGTTTGAAAAAGGGAAGGAGTCTTTCCTTGCGGAAACGGCTCCTTCCCCCGGATGTCGTCGAGGTGACGGCGGATCAGCGTTTGACGCGCGCCTCGCGGTACTGGATGTAGGCCTCGCGCACGGCGATGTACGGATCCACGGCGATGCCGCTCAGGCTCTCGTAGGTGGGCAGCAGGTCGTCCAGGGCATTGAAGCGCAGGTAGAGCTCGGAAGCCGTGGCCAGCTCCCAGGGATGGACGAAGAAGAAGACATCGGTGGCGCAGTCGCCCACAAAGCCGATGCTCTCGCGCACGGAGCTGGGCCCCAGGAAGGGCCAGACGATGTAGAAGCCGTGCCCGATGCCCCAGCGCCCCAGGGTCTGGCCGAAGTCCTCGCCACCGGGGTCGATGTCCACCAGGATCTTCTTGGTGCTGGCCACATCGGCAAAGCCGCCCAGCCCCACGGTGGTGTTCATGCAGAAGCGCCCGAATTCCACGAAGGCTTCCTTGACGCGGAACTGCAGCAGGCTGTTGACGAGGCGCTTGGGCATGAGGATGTTGGCATAGAAGTTTTTGACACCGCCCCGGATGGGCTGGGGGACGACGGTCTCGTAGAAATTGTAGACCGGTTTGGCGACATGCAGGAAGAAGATGTCGTTGAAAGCGAACCAGAAGCGGTTCCAGGGCTCCAGCGGGTCGGCGATGCTGGTCAGGGGCTCGCTGTCGTAATCGTCCAGCGAATCCCCGTCAGCCAGCGGCTCGTGGGCATAGGGATGCACGGAGATGGCCCCGGCCGGCATGGTGGGGCTGCTGCTGTCGTACAGGCTCGACGGCGCGTGTTCCGTGGCCGGAGCGGCCGGAGCGGCAGCGGCGGGCACGGCGTACAGGAGCGTCAGCAGCAGGAGCGGGACAAGGATAAGGGGACGCATGCTGTCTCCGTTTGGCGGCTATTTGCCGGCCGGTTGCTTGCGCACCTCGTCGGCCTTGGCCCTGACGCGGGCGATGAGCTCGTCAGGGGTGCCGCTGGTCAGGATGTCCTGGAACTGGGTGCGGTAGTTTTTGACCAGGCTCAGGTTCTCCACGATGATGTCATAGACGCGCCAGCTGTTCTCCTTAGCCATCATGCGGTAGGCCACGGGCACGCGGGTGCCGTCCTTCATGGTGATCTCGGTGCGGACTTCCACACGGGTCTTGGCGGCATTGGCGATCTCGCCGGTATAGGCCACCTGCTCGCCGTTATAGCCGTCCACCTTGTTCAGATAGGTGGTCAGCAGCAGGTCGGCAAAGGCATTGCTGAAGCTCTTTTTCTGGGCGGCGGAGAACTCCTTCCAGCGGGGGCCCACCGTCCGGGACGAGAACTCGCCAAAATCGAAGATGTGGTAGACCTCGTCCTCGATCTGGCGGCGCAGGGGCGGCCGGGTGGCGGGGTTCACGTAGTCAGGGTTCTTGATGCAGTCCAGCACGCGGCTGATGGAGACCTCCAGGGCCTTGCGGGCCGGAGAGGCTTCGGCCGCGTCGGCGGCGGGGGCAAAGCCGGGCAGGGACAGGCAGATGGTGAGGGCAGCACCGGCCAGCAGGCCGAGCACCGTGCGACGGTTGTTCATCTTACACACCTCCCAGGGCGTATTTGCTGATAAGGGATTCGATGTCCACAGCGGATTCCGTCTCTTCCAGGGTATCCCCGGAAGCCAGGATGTCTTCGGAGCCGCCGGCGGCCAGATTGACGTACTTGTCGCCGATGAGGCCGCTGGTCTTGACCGAGGCGATGGTATCGGCGGGCAATCGCAGGTCCTTGTCCAGGATCAGGACCACGCGGGCCTGGCGCCGGGAAAGGTCGTCATCCAGCTTGATGGAGGCCACACGGCCCACGGGCACACCGGCCATCTCCACGTCTGCGCCCACGCGCAGGCCGGAAACGGAATTGAAGTTGGCCACAAGCTCAAAGCCCTTGCTGTCGAAGACCTCCATCTTGCCGAGCTTGATGGTCAGGTAGGCCACACAGACAAGGCCCAAAAGGACGAAGATGCCGACAGCGGTCTGGCGGAAAGGATTCATGGCAATTTCCTTGTGCGGCAATGCCGCGCTATGGTTATACGCCCGGCAGGGGCAATCTTCAAGGTGCGTCCGCAACGATAGGCAGTGCTCTCGTCGGCGGCTCGCCGGGTACCAGACGATGGATGCGGCGGCACGGCCCCTGCAACGCTTCACAGGGAAGAGGGCCGCCGGCCCCGCCTAGGTCCTGAACCATTTGTCCAGGGCCGCGCTCACGCGCGGGTCGGCAGGGGCATCGGCCAGGCTCTCTTCGTCGCCGCCTTCACGGCGCAGGAACTGGAGCAGGTACGGATCCCGGCTGGCCTCCAGCTCCGGCAGGGTGCCGGAAAAAATGGCCCTGCCCTCGCGCAGCACCAGCACATGGTCGGCGATGCAGCGCAGGCTGGCCAGGTCGTGGCTGACCACCACGATGGTCATTTCCGGGTACTGGCGGTGCATGGCCTGCAACAGGGCGTCCATGCGCGCGGCCGTGATGGGGTCCAGACCGGACGTGGGCTCGTCACACAGCAGGATGCGCGGCTCGGCGATGAGTGCCCGGGCAAGGCCCGCCCGTTTGCGCATGCCGCCCGAAAGCTGGTTGGGGAAATAGTCGGCAAAATCTTCCAGCCCCACCATGCGCAGGACGCGCAGCCCGGCTTCGCGCAGGACGTCCCTGGGCAGGCGCAAATGCTCGCTGAGGGGCAGGCAGACGTTCTGCACCAGGGTCAGGGCGCCCAGCAGGGCCCCGTCCTGGAAAAGCACGCCCATGCGGCGACGGATGCGCCGGGCCTCGGCATGGGGCAGGCTGAACAGGTCCTGGCCGCCGATGCGCAGATTGCCGCTGATGGGGCGGGAAAGGCCGATGATGTGGCGCAGCAGGGTGGACTTGCCGCAGCCGGAGCCGCCCAGGATGACGGAGACCTTGCCGCCGGGCAGGCTGGCGTTGATGTCATGCAGCACGGCGTGGTCGCCGTAGCCTACGGAAAGGGAAGAAAAAGAGATGTCCCAGGCGTTCATGGTCACCTACAGCAGGAAGGAGGTCAGCACATAGTCGGCCACCAGGATGAGCACGCAGGAGATGACCACGGCCGAGGTGGTGGCGTTGCCCACGGCTTCGGGGCCCACACTGTCACGCCGCATGTGGGTGGTGTACCCCTGATGGCAGCAGACCGTGGCCACCAGCAGGCCGAAGACCAGGGATTTGATGAAGCCCCCGGCCACGTCGTTCATGGTCACGGAGCTGGCGATGCGGTACAGGTAGGCGCCTTCGTTGATGTGGAGCATGAGCACGCCGGTCAGGTAGCCGCCGATGATGCCGATGACGTCGAAGATGGCCGTGAGCAGGGGGAAGGCCAGCAGCGAGGCCACCAGCCGGGGGCTGACCAGATAGGCCATGGAATTGATGTCCATGACGTCCAGGGCGTCGATCTGGTCAGAGATGCGCATGACGCCGATCTCGGCCGCCATGGAGGACCCGGCGCGCCCGGCCAGCATGATGGCCGTGAGCACGGGGCCCAGTTCGCGGATGAGGCTCAGCGAGACGGCCGAGCCCAGCATGCCCACGGAACCGAACTGGACGAGGGTGTAGTAGCCTTGCAGGCCCAGCACCATGCCGCAGAAGATGCCGATGAGCAGGATGACGAACAGGGATTTGTAACCGATGACGTACAGCTGCTGGATGGTTCGGGGGACGATGCGGGGACTGGAGAAGATGTGGCGCAGGCCGTCGAGCATGAAAAGGGTCACGGCGCCCAGACTGTCCAGCATGCGCAGCACAGCGGCGCCCAGCCGGTTGCAGAACGTCAGGATGCTGCTCATAAAGGGTATCACGCCTCACTAGCGGGGGCGGGGTTTGCCGCCCACCTGTTTTTTGGATTTTTGCAGGGGAGAGCCGAGCCGCATGCGTTGCAGCTCTTCTTTCAGGTTGGCGGCATCCAGATCCGTGCCGCGCATGTGCACCATGACCAGGGTCAGCTTGCCGCTTTTCTGGCCGCGTGTGCGCAGCCCCTGGCCTTCCAGGCGCTGGCGCAGACGGTCGGCGTCGTCCACATTGCGGAAGGCCGCCACCTGGAACACGAAATCATACAGGGGCACGGCGCTCGCCGCCGCCTGGGGTCTGGCCGGGGCCGCCGTTTTTTCGGAGGCGGACTGTGCCGCGCCCTTGGGGGCATTGCCCCAGGCCGCGAGCCCCTTGTCCGAAGGCTTGTTGAAAGGATGCGAGTTTTTGACGGCCGGGGCCGCGGTTGCGGCCGGTGCGGCGGGGGCTGCCGCGGCATG
>JABLTQ010087564.1_pt1 | contig 12691 bp, 10 predicted proteins | sample 7160101 | NCBI WGS metagenome assembly JABLTQ01 (sample SAMN14651228, study PRJNA627086) | human gut metagenome | isolation source: feces | host: Homo sapiens
TATTGCTGAAAACAGATTCTATAATTTCATAGAAAAAAATTCGGTTATGCGCAAGTAGCTAAGCGGATTTTAAATATCCGCCGGACCAGAGACATAAGGAGTAAAAATGAGTAAACCTGCAATTATTGTTGATAATGTCAGTATGAAATTTAATCTGAGTAAAGAAAAAGTAGACAGTCTGAAGGATTATATTATTAAATCCTTAAAGAAGGAAATCCAGTATAATGAGTTCTGGGCCCTGCAGAACGTCAGCTTTACAGTAGAAAAGGGCGACCGTGTAGGAATTCTGGGTCTGAACGGAGCAGGAAAAAGTACACTTCTGAAAGTAATCGCAGGAGTTTTTAAACCAACAGAAGGAACAGTGACCAAATATGGAAAAATGGTTCCGCTTCTGGAACTGGGAGCAGGATTTGATCCACAGTATACAGGCAGAGAGAATATCTATCTCTATGGTGCGATGCTTGGGTATACAAAAGCCTTTATTGATGAAAAATATGATGAGATCGTGAAGTTTTCAGAATTAAAAGAATTTATTGATGTTCCTATCAAAAATTATTCTTCCGGCATGAAATCCAGACTTGGATTTTCTATTGCAACAGTAGTATCTCCTAAAATCCTGATCCTCGATGAGGTACTTTCAGTGGGAGATGCGAAGTTCCGAAAGAAAAGTGAAAAAAAGGTATTAAGTATGTTTGATTCGGGTGTTACCGTTCTTTTCGTTTCTCATTCTCTGGCACAGGTACAGAGAATCTGTAACAAGGCGATGATCCTGGAAAAGGGAAAGCTGATTGCATACGGAGATATTGATACGATTTCCGAACAGTATGAACAAATGACAAATTAGTGTACCAAAAATAAAAATTGCACTGACATTTGAACTGATTCATGTAGGAGAGAAGAAGATGAAGGTTTTGCAGATTGGAATGGGAAATGTCTCCGGTGGACTGGAGGCGTTTGTAATGAATTATTACAGGATTCTGGTTCATATGGATGTGCAGTTTGATTTTGTATGCATGTATGATAAAATCGCACATGAAGAGGAAATCAGAAAACTGGGTGGAAAAATTTATTATATTCCGAATGTGAAAAAAAATTATCGCGGTTATATAAAAGAACTGAAAAATATTCTAAAAGAAACAAAATATGATGCAGTCCATGTAAATATGCTTTCGGCTGCAAACATTGTTCCGCTTCGTGTGGCTTATACAATGAAGATACCAAAAATAATTGCACACAGCCACAGTTCTTCCTGCCCGGGACTAATCCGTAAGATGATGGACTGGTGGAACAGACCGAAGATTGCGAAATATGCCACGGACAGGATTGCATGTGGAGAAATGGCAGGCAGATGGCTCTTTGGAGATAAAGCCTTTCAGAATGGACAGGTTAAGGTAATCAATAATGCCATTCAGGTAGAAAAATTCAGTTTTTCAGAAGAAGAGAGAGCTTCTTTGAGAAAGAAACTTGGATGGGAAAACAAAACAGTGATCGGTCATGTGGGACGATTTGATATTCCCAAAAATCATGACAGGATGATTGATATTTTTCAGCAGATAGTTTCTGAAAAAGAGGATGTGATCCTATGCCTGGTTGGACCAAAAGAGGGGCTTTATACGCAGATAAAAGAGAAAACAGTGCAGAAAGGTCTTGAGAATAAGGTATATTTTGCCGGCAGACAGGAAAATATCCGCAGATATCTGTCTGCTATGGATGTTTTTCTGTTTCCGTCTGTCTTTGAGGGAGTTCCATTTGCTCTGATAGAAGCGCAGGCAAACGGACTTCCATGTGTGATGTCAGATGCAGTATCTGAGGAAGCAATAGTTTTTTCAGAGAGAGTCAGACGGTTGTCTCTTGAAGTGGATAATGTACAGTGGGCGATGACGGTAATGAGGATGAGCTGTATGCATAGAGAAGATGTAACTTCGATAAAGAAAAAGCTGTCAGATGCGCACTTTAATATTGAGACAGAAGCAAAATATCTGAGAGATTTATATCAGAACTGAGGTAATGTACAGAGATGGATAAGATTGATTTTGTACTGCCCTGGGTGGATGGTTCAGATGCAGACTGGATAAAACAGAGAAATGAATATCTGGGAATCAGGTGCGGTCAGAACCTGGACAGCAGATTTCGGGACTGGGAAAATCTGCAGTACTGGTTCAGAGGTGTTGAAAAATTTACTCCATGGGTGAATCATATATATTTTGTGACATGGGGACATATCCCTTTGTGGCTTAACAGGAATCATCCGAAACTTACAGTTGTGAAACATGAGGATTATATTCCTGAACAATATCTGCCTACATTCAGTAGCCATCCCATTGAACTGAATATGCATCGTATCAAAGGTTTATCCGAACAGTTTGTGTATTTTAATGATGATACTTTTATTATAAATAAGATGGAACCGGAAGATTTTTTCAGAAAAGGTCTTCCAAGGGATTATTGTATTGAAACTGCGCTGGTACAGGACGATATCAATAATCCGTTTGCATCGATTCTTATGAATGATGCAGCACTTGTAAATATGCATTATTCAAAGAAAGAAGTTATTCGCAGAAACTGGAGGAAATGGTTTCATCCTGTATATGGGACGATGGTATTTAGAAACATGCTGATGCTTCCGTACAGGGAATTTTCAAGTTTTAAATACTCTCATATTTCCAGTCCTTTTCTGAAAAGTACTTTTGAGAAAGTATGGAGTGAAGAGGAAGAAGTACTGGACAGAGTGTGTCGGACCAGATTTCGTTCTGCAGGAGATGTAAATCAGTATGTTATGAAATACTGGCAGTATATGGAGGGAAAATATGAACCTCAGTCGCCAAAAATCGGAAAATTTCTTACGATCAGTATTCATGATGAGCAGATACATGATACGCTCAGAAATCAGAAATGTAAGATACTGTGCATAAATGATACAGAAAATATCAGTGATTTTGAGGCACGAAAAAGAAATATGAGAGAATCTTTTGAATATATTCTGCCGAAAAAATCTACATTTGAATTATAATTATGGGAATGTCGGATGTAAACGGATTAGTGTACCAATAAGCTGTAACAATTTACAAAAAGTGCAGGAGGATATATGACAAAGGATGCGGTAAAAAAATATACAGATGAACTGGGATTTGCCGGGATGATCCTGCATTATATCAGTCGTTTTATGACAAAAACGGAGAATCAGGTCATTGGAAAGCTGACTATGCGTTTTGGACGAGTGAAGAAGAATCGTCTTGTATTTAAGAATCGGGAGATGATGGATTGTACAGATAATCCGGAAGCCTTTTATGAATATCTGATAAATTCCGGCTATAATAGAGAGTATGAGATCATCTGGATGGTTTCTGAGAAAAAGAAATTCAGAAACAGAAAGATAAGAAATGTAAAATTCGTAACTGCGGAAAATAAATATGGATGGAGCAGTCCAATGGCATTTTATTATGGTGCTACAGCTGATTTTTTCTTTTATTCACATAACAGTGCAGGATTAAACAGATACCGGTGTAAGGGACAGAAGGTTGTGAATCTGTGGCATGGATGCGGCTACAAAGATGCAGAACAGGGAAAGAAAAAGCAGAATATAAAACCTGATTTTGATTATGCACTTGTTCCGGGACCGGTATTTGTGAAAACAAAATCCAGACTATGGAACTGTGAACCTGAAAGACTGTTGATGATGGGATATCCAAGATATGACTGGATGTTACATCCGTCAATGAGCAAAACGGAAATCCTAGAAAAACTGTTCGGATGGAACGGAAAAAAGGCTGTTTTGTGGATGCCGACTTTCAGAAAGAGCAATCTGGGAGGCTGTGCGGAAAGTGAGATAGACTTTCCCTGTCAGCTCCCGGCAATACAAAATATAAGGGAATTGCATGAAATTGATAATTGTCTCAGAGAGTATGAAATTCTTCTTATCATAAAGAAGCATCCGCTTCAGACCGGATGGGAACAGAATGAGCAGGAATTTACCAATATACGTTATGTTACGGAAACTCTGCTGGATGAAAAACAGGTAAAACTGTATGAATTGATTGGAATCAGTGACGGATTGCTTTCAGATTATTCATCAGTAGCAGTAGATTACCTTCTTCTGGACAGACCTTTAGGATATGTGCTTGCAGATTATGATATGTACAAGGAAAAAAGAGGATTTGTATTTGAAAATCCACTGGAGTATATGCCGGGAGAGAAGATTTATAATGCCTGTGATATCAGAAGATTTATGGAATACTTGACAGATGGAACAGATAATTACATGCAGGAGAGAGCGCAGAGTCTGAAGAAAATGCATAATAAAACAGAAAATTATTGTAAAAGACTGGCAGATTATTTACAATTGTAACTGTTGTATGACTGTAAAAAAACAGGCAGTTGTCTGTCGGATGAAAAAACAGGGAGAATATTATGGGAAAAGTAATCGGATATACACAGGGGACATTTGATATGTTTCATATTGGACATTTAAATCTGATCAGAAATGCAAAGATGCATTGTGATTATCTGATCGTAGGTGTGAATGCAGATGCACTTGTGGAATCTTATAAACACAAGAAACCAATTGTTCCGTTGGAGGAAAGAGCGGAGATCGTACGTGCCATCAGGTATGTGGATCAGGTCATTGTAACTGATACTCTGGATAAAGGAAAAATCTGGAATAAAATTCGATTTGATGAGATTTACATCGGAGATGACTGGAAGGGAAATGAACGCTGGGAGAAAACAGGAAAGCAGATGGAAGAACTGGGAGCCAGATTGATATACCTTCCGTATACGAAGGATACCTCATCAACCATGCTCCGTGAAAAACTGAAAGAATTTTAGGGAAGAAGAGTATGAGCAGACTGACAGGAAAAGCAAAAAAGATTTTTGGAAATATTAAAAAGGTGCAGCGGGAAAAGGGAACAAAAGCCATGATGTGGGAATTATGGTCTACGGTGACTTATGTGCTGTACGATAAAAAGAAAATCCGTTATATAAAAAAATTCCCTCCAAAGATGGTGGAAAACAGGATTCTGTTTGAAACAAACGATGATTTTACAGATAACGGACGCGCACTTTTTGATTATCTGGTAAAACAGGGATATAATAAAAAGTATGAAATCGTCTGGCTGGTTCATGAGCCTGGAAAATATAAAAAATATGAAACAGAAAATGTAAAATTTGTCAGAAATTTTAAGAAAAACTCTTCCATCCGGCGAGCTGAGGCATACAGGTATGCCCTGACTTCAAAATATATTTTCTATACGCAGGCATTTAACTGGATTGGGATGTCACGAAAGAACCAGCTTTTTGTTGATCTTTGGCATGGATGTGGATATAAGGCAAATAAAAAGAACAGAAAAGTGTTTTTTGATTATTGTCTGATTCCGGGAGATATTTTTATAAAAACAAAAATGGAATTTTTTGGATGTACTTCCAAAAAACTTCTTCCACTGGGATATCCGCGATACGATCTGATGCTGAAGGGAAGTAGCAGAGCAGCAGAATACAGTAAAAAACTTCTGGAAGAAACAGACAGTAAAAAATTGATTCTGTGGATGCCGACGTATCGTCATGCTTCAAGTGAACGTCTGAACGAGGAAACACTGAATAATGAATTTAATATTCCGATTATAGATGATAAACAGAAATTGCTGGAGTTAAATACTTTTTGCCGGGAAAATAAGATTCTGATCGTAATTAAGAAGCATTACCTTCAGATTCCTTACGATTTCGGGGATAATGTACTGACGAATATTATCTATCTGGAAAACCGGGATCTTGAAAGAGAAGATGTGCAGTTGTATGAGTTTATTCATTATGCAGATGCACTGGTTTCCGATTATTCCTCTGTGGCAATTGATTATCTGCTTCTGGACAGACCTCTGGGATTTACACTGGATGATTATAAGGAATATACAGAGTCCAGAGGCTGGGTATTTGAAAATCCGTTAGAATATATGCCGGGCAGTCATATTTACAATATGGATGAGTTTGAACAGTTTTTACTGGATGTAAAGAATGAAAAAGACTCGTATATTGAAGAACGGGCAAAGGTGAGAGTTCAGACTCATAATGTATGTGAAAATTATTGTCAGAGAGTGTTGGATTATCTGAAACTGTAAAAATAAATATATTCCTGTCTGTATCTGAAAGCTGATATAGCAGTTTCATAAAATGCAGGCAAAAGAAACTGGAAATAAATAACAGAGGAAAGAGTATATGAAAATATGTATCTGGTGTACAAAGATATTTGATCTTGGTGGCACAAAACGAGTAGTCACTCTTCTGGCAAATGAACTGGTAAAAGAACATGATGTGACAATTATGGTATATGAAGACCGGTTTAAAGAAGACCGTAATATGTATCATATGAGCGAAGATATCAAAGTGGATTTTATTGATAACGATTTCTTTGTGAACCGTCATCATACACCTGCTTTTTGCTGGAGATATCTGGTACGAAAACTAAATAATAAATGGGGAATTTTTAATCATGAAAAGTTAAATTCTGTTTTGGCGGATGCCATTTTTCCCCAAAAAACACAGGATAAATGGGTAGAGTATCTGAATGAACAGGATTATGATATTATTATTACAACAGCATCTCTGAGCCTGAGACTGGGGATGCTGGCCCCCAGACTGAAGGCAAAAACCATAGGCTGGCAGCATAACTGTTTTGACGGATATCTGAAAGTGCCCAATGTGGTATTCTGGAAACAGGAGGCATTGCTTCAGGAATATCTTCCAAAGCTTGACAGATATATTGTATTAAGCGATTATGATAAAAGAGATTATAAAAAAATACTTGGAATTGTTACAGAGGTAAAAATCAATCCGAGAAGTTTTGTGAGTGAGAAAAAGTGCGATCCGGAAGCGAAAAGATTTCTTATGGCAACACGGTTTGTATATGCCAAAGGACTTGACCTTATGATGGAGGCATTTGAAAAATTCTGCAGGGAAGATGATGAATGGCAACTGGATATTATTGGCTCAGGAGACCTGTGGAATGAAATTGTCGCAGATGCCAAAAGGCGTCATATTGAAGACAGGGTTAATTTTGTAGGATATACGAATGAACCGGAAAAGTATTATCTGAATTCCTCCGTTTTTCTGCTTCCTTCAAGATGGGAAGGCTGGCCTATGGTAATTATGGAAGCATTTGAATTCGGACTTCCGGTGATTGCTTTCCATACAGGAGCAATGGATCTGATCATTGATGATAGAAAAACAGGATTTTTACCTGAGGCATTTGATGTGGATAAATTTGCTCAGGCAATGCTGAAGCTTGCCCATGATGATGAGTTACGAAGAAAAATGTCCCGGAATGCAATCTGGAAATCAGAGGATTTTGCTATTGAAAAGGCAGTTTCCGAATGGAATCATCTTTTTGAAGAGCTTATGAGAAGGGGCGAATTTTACGAGCAGAATAAAAAAGCAATTCTCCAGTGCAGATATAAATATCAGATGCGTACCACATGCGCGGAATATGTAAAGGAATATCCGGTAGAGGAAAAAACAATCCTTTATGAGGCATTTGGCGGGAGGGGGATGATCTGTAACCCTTATGCTATCTTTAAATATCTGATGTCAAAAGAAATGTACAGGGATTATAAACATATCTGGATCATTGATGATTATTTGGATAACGGAGAAGAAATTGAGAAGTATAAGAAATATCCGAATGTGAAGTTTGTGAAGTATAAATCAAAAGAGTATTGTAAAGCGATTTCTACTGCAAAATATCTGATCAATAATGTGAGTTTCCCAAGTTATTTTGCAAAAAGGAAAGAGCAGGTGTATCTTAATACCTGGCATGGGACACCTTTTAAATATATGGGATTTGATATCCAGGGGGCAGGTGTGGCACAGGGAAATACGGCTGAAAACCTTTTGAACGCAGATTATATTGTATCATCAGGATCTTATATGACAAAAACAGCATATGAAAACTCCTATAAATTGAAAAATATTTATGAGGGTGTTGTGCTGGAAGAGGGATTTCCACGAAATGATGCATTTTTCCGGAATAACAGAGAAGAGACTTTGGGAAAACTGCACAGATGTGGGATTAATCTGGAGAATGATAAAAAAATCATTCTTTATGCGCCTACCTGGCGGGGAGAAAAATACAGTACTCCCGAAACAGAAATGGAAACAATATATGAGCTGATCCGAACTGTAAGAGAGAATATAGACAGTACGAAGTATCAACTGATCATAAAATTGCATCAGATTGTATATTACCATATGAAAGAACATCAGGCGGAAACAGATTCTGAGTATAATATATTTGTACCTGCAACTATAGATACAAATGAATTACTTGCAATTACGGATGTACTGATTTCTGATTATTCAAGTGTTTTTTATGATTTTCTCAATACAGACAGACCTGTTCTGTTTTATCATCCGGATAAAGATAATTTTGAGCATAACAGAGGGTTGTATTTTGAAGAGGAAAATCTTCCGGGACCAGTGGCGGCAGATAAAGAAACCCTGGGAGGATTTTTGCAGAATATTTCCAGGGCAGTTGAACCATATCAGGAACGATACAGGCAGATAAAAAGCCAAAGTTGTTTATGGGATGACGGACATGCCTGTGAGAGGATTGCAGCGGCAGTTTTTGAGGGGACAAAACCGGAGAATCCCGTATTTTTTAATAAAACTGCAAAAATAAAGATTCTTGCTTATGCCGGAAACTTTGAAAATATTGATCAGGCAGATAATTTTGATGAGTTTCTGAAGTCAGTGGATATGGAACGATTTGATATTACCTTGATCGGCACCGGAGCAGAAAATGAAAAAACTGCACAAAACTTAGAAGAGCTTTCGAAGAAGATCAGAGTATTGTACTGGAAACCTTCTTATCCGGCAACAGATGAAGAATATGTGTGTCATGACAGGTTTATGAAATCTGAATCACAGGATGTGCCGGAAATGCTGGAAGATTTTTATAGCAGGGAATTTGGAAGACTGACTGGCAAGTCACAATTTGATTATGTGGCAATATTTACTGAAAGAAAAGAATTTTTCCCTGTAATGTCAAAGAAAATACAGGTAAAAAGGATTTTTACCGGGGATAACTGGAGGGAAATTCTGAAATTATAACAGGACAGAGAATATCCTGCAAACAGATAAAGAATATCCATATTATGTAGAAGCAGTCTTGGAACACAGAAGTACCGGACTGCTTTTTCTCTGAAAATTTAAATGTCCTTATGGTTTTAATGTTACTTGTTTATCGGAAGAACTAAGGACGAAGATAATTACGCATATATTTCAGGGCGCTTTTTTCCAATCTGCTGACCTGTGCCTGGGAAATGCCGATTTCCTGTGCTACTTCCATCTGGGTTCTTCCTTCATAAAAGCGCAGTTCAATAATATGTTTTTCTCTGGGAGTGAGTTTGTGCACAGCTTCTCTCAGAGCAAGATTTTCAATCCAGTTGTCCTCTTTATTTTTCTTATCACTGATCTGGTCCATGACATACAGAGTATCTCCGCCTTCTGTATAGACAGGTTCGAAAAGGCTTACTGGATTCTGAATAGCATCCATGGCGTAGACGATCATTTCTTTTTCAATTCCTAATTCCTGAGCGATTTCAGTGATGGTTGGTTCTTTGAGATGCTGTTTCATATAATTTTCCCTGGTATAGATTGCTTTGTATGCAATATCACGGAGGGAACGGCTGACGCGGATGCTGTTATTGTCCCGGAGATAGCGGCGAATCTCACCGATGATCATCGGAACTGCATAGGTGGAAAATTTTACCTGCAGAGTAGTATCGAAATTATCGATTGCCTTGATCAGTCCGATACATCCGATCTGGAAGAGGTCATCTGCATTTTCATTGCTGTTCTGAAATCTGCGTATCACACTGAGAACTAACCTGAGGTTTCCTTTGATGTATAATTCCCGTGCCTGCCCGTCGCCTTCTCTGATCCGTCTGAACAGTTCCTCTTTTTCTTCTGAATTGAGAACAGGAAGTTTCGATGTATTGACTCCACAGATTTCTACTTTGTTCAGTGCCATCTTATTGAATCCTCCTTATTATCTTTGAATGTAAAACAGATTTATTCATGTTCTACAGAAATCCCGGAAACTCTGACTTTAAAAGGATTATTTTCCGGGAATGTTATAATAAAAATGATTCTCAGATGGAAGAATGTTTATACCATGGAAGAGAAAATATAAAAAATATCAGCCCTTGACAAAAAATATCAGCTTTTATGAAAACATTTTTCTTCGTCAATCTCTACAAGGATAATATCATCTCCGATTTGGCGGATACAGTCCCAGGGGATGATATATTCATTATTTCCTCCAAAAAAGCAACATAATCTTCCGGGAGCCGGAACGATTAGTGATGTAAAAAGACCGGTTTTACAGTTGAATTCTATATCAACAGGACAACCGAGACTGCGGCATGTACAGGTGTTGATAACTTCTTTTTGTTTTAATTCGCAGATGCGCATGAGAAATATCCTATAATCTGATTGTTTTATTAAATTTATGTATTTTTTTGAACATTTATGCAAGTCCTTTTATTGACACCGGAAAGTGAAATACAGTATAATGAATCTATAGTATATTATTGAAAACAGAAACAATGAAAGATTAATGTTATGACTTAAGGGGGACTTTTTATGAAATGTCCATTTTGCAATCAGGATAATACAAGAGTTGTGGATTCAAGACCTGTAGAAGATACTAATTCTATTCGGCGACGTCGTCTGTGCGATGTCTGTGGCAGAAGATTTACTACATATGAGAAAGTGGAAAGTATTCCACTTACTGTGATCAAGAAAGACCAGAACAGAGAACAGTATGACCGTTCCAAGATTCAGTCAGGAATTCTGAGAGCCTGCTATAAAAGACCGATATCCATAGATAAAGTAGAAGAGATGATGGATGCTATTGAAGGCGAGATTTTTAATACGGAAGAGAAAGAAATCTCCAGTAATAAGATTGGAGAGATAGTAATGGAACATCTGAAAGAGCTGGATGCGGTAGCTTATGTAAGATTTGCTTCTGTTTACCGGGAATTTAAGGATGTCAGTACATTTATGGATGAACTGAAGAAATTTATGAACTGATGTAATCATTCGATAAATAGTGATGTTATTCATGAATATATAGCAATTCAGAAAAATATAAATCCGGAAAATAAAAAATGTAACACCGGCCAGAATCAATAAAAACAAATTCTGACCGGTGTTACATTATATTTTTTATGGGGTAGTATAACTGATATCAACTCAGATAATACTTTGGATTAATATTAATAATTAAACAATACCCTGAGCGATCATAGCATCTACGACCTTCTCGAATCCTGCGATATTAGCACCTGCAACATAGTTGCCTTCCATACCGTAACGTTTGGAAGCGTCATCAACTTTGTTAAAGATGTCAACCATGATCTGGTGAAGTTTTGTATCAACTTCTTCTGCTGTCCAGGAAAGTCTTGCAGAGTTCTGGCACATTTCAAGTGCGGAAGTAGCAACACCACCGGCATTAGCTGCCTTACCAGGCATAAATGTTACACCGTTTGCCATAAGGTAATCGGTTGCTTCACGGGTAGTAGGCATGTTAGCACCTTCTGCAACATATTTGCATCCGTTTGCGATAAGAGTCTTAACAGCATCAAGATCAAGTTCATTCTGAGTTGCACATGGAAGATAGATATCACATTTGATGTTCCAGATGCCTTTTCCTTCTGTGTAAGAAGCACCTTCAACGCGGTCAGCATATTCTTTGATACGTCCACGTTTTACTTCTTTGATATCTTTAACGATGTCAAGTTTGATTCCTTCCGGATCATAGATATATCCGTTAGAGTCACACATGGCAACAACCTTGCCGCCAAGTTCAGTAGCTTTTTCTACAGCGTAGATAGCAACATTACCGGAACCTGTTACGATGAGAGTTTTGCCGGAGATTGTATCGTTTTTAGCTTTAACCATTTCATCGAGCATATATACAAGACCATAACCAGTAGCCTGTGTACGGATTAAAGATCCGCCATAGGAAAGTCCCTTACCTGTGAGAACTCCCTCATACAGACCGCGGTTTCTCTTGTACTGGCCATACAGATAACCGATTTCACGTCCGCCTACACCGATATCACCTGCAGGAACGTCCATATCAGCACCAATATATTTGGAAAGTTCTGTCATAAAGCTCTGGCAGAATGCCATTACCTCTCTGTCGGATTTTCCTTTAGGATCGAAGTTGGAACCACCTTTACCACCGCCGATCGGAAGACCTGTAAGAGAGTTCTTGAAGATCTGTTCGAAACCTAAGAATTTAAGGATTCCCTGATTTACTGACGGATGGAATCTTAAACCGCCCTTGTATGGTCCGATTGCGCTGTTAAACTGTACACGATAACCCTTGTTTACCTGTACAACACCTTTATCGTCTACCCACGGAACTCGGAAAGAGATGATTCTTTCAGGCTCAACAAGACGTTCCAGAATGGAAAGCTTGCGGTATTTCTCTTCATTTTTGTCGATTACGACTTTAAGGGAGTCTAAAACTTCCTTTACTGCCTGATGGAATTCAGGCTCATTTGGATTCTGTGCTACGACTCTTTCGTATACTTCTTCAGTATAAGACATTATGATTTCCTCCTCGTCCATCGTATAATTTATAAACTTGCACCAGAGCAGATTATCGCTTCTCCTGTCCATGTAGGTCATGGCA
>JABLTQ010025866.1_pt1 | contig 12687 bp, 9 predicted proteins | sample 7160101 | NCBI WGS metagenome assembly JABLTQ01 (sample SAMN14651228, study PRJNA627086) | human gut metagenome | isolation source: feces | host: Homo sapiens
GGGCAAGGCCCTTTCCGGCGGGCAGCGGCAGGCTGTGGCGCTGGCCCGTGCGCTGGTCCGTGATCCTGAAGTGCTGATCCTGGACGAGCCCACCAGCAATATGGACACGGATTCCGAGCAGCGCCTGCAGCAGCGTCTGGCGGCGGTCTCGCAGGGACGGACCCTGATCCTCGTGACCCATCGCCTGAGCATGCTGCGCATGGTGAACAAGCTGGCTGTCATGGAAAACGGCAGGCTGCGGATGTTCGGGCCGCGTGATGCCATTTTGAAGCGTCTGCGCGACAGTGCTGCCGCAGCCGGTAAGCCTGCCCAAGACAAGGGCAAGCAGGCTCCCGCGGGGACATCTGCCGCGAAGGAGGGGAAGGATGGACGCCCATAAGCCGGATCCCGCGACGCAGGCCGGTGAAAGGCCTGAAACCAGGCCGCCGGAGGATATTTTTTCGGCCTTGTCCCCGGAGGCTCCCGTACCTGACGGGCCAGCCCAGAAACGTTCTTTGCCCGCCCGCATCTGGCAGGTGCTCCGTCTGATCTTCGTGGGGGATGTCGAACACGAACAGCGTCCCGCCACCGGCATGGCGGAGCGCCTGCGTGAGAATTTCAGTCAGGCGTCATCCGCCGGTGACAAACCCATGACGCGCAAGGAGCTGTTCGCGGCCCTGGATGCTCCCCTGCACGGCCTGATGCCGGATGACATCAACTATGCCAGCGAAGTGGACGCGGCCCTGTCCCGCAGGCCTGCGTTCACGGCTCGCGCCCTGTCCGTGACTGTGGCCCTTCTCATGGCGGCGCTGCTCGTCTGGGCGGCCTGGGCCCCCATCGACGAAGTGACCCATGCCGAAGGTTCCGTGGTGGGCTCCCGGCGCACGCAGTCTGTTTCCAACCTGGAAGGCGGCATCCTGCAGGCCGTGCTCGTCCGGGAGGGCGAGATCGTGGAAAAAGGACAGGCCGTGGCCCAGCTGGAAAACGTCATGGCCGAGAGCTCGTACAGGGATGCCCTGTACAAGCTGGTGGAACATCGTTTGGCCATCATGCGGCTGGAGGCCATGTTGCGTGACGAGGAACCGGTCTTCCCCGGCGACCTGCCTGCTTATCTCAAGGAGATATTGGGGGAAGAGCCCGACGGTGCTCTTGTGGAGCGTGCCCGCCAGATCGTCGATGATCAGCTGAACACCTGGAAGGCCCAGAGTTCGAAGCTGCAGGCCGAGCTTTCCATGCTGGAGGCCCAGTATGCCCAGCGCCAGAGCGAGGTGGCGGAACAGCTGGCACGCAAGAAACAGCTGGACGGGAGCCTGGTGCTGGAGACGGAGCAGCGGGATACGGCCAAGCGCCTGTTGCTGCGCAACAATTATTCCCGCATGGATTATCTGGGACTGGAGCAGAAGATCATCCAGACCCAGGGCGAGATCGACATGCTGGCCGCATCCATCCCCAAGGCACAGGCCATGATGGATGAGGCCCGGCAGCGCATCGGCAGCCGGGTGGCCGAAGAACAGCTGGCCATCAGCCAGGAGATCAACAAGCGGCGCACGGAGCTGGGGTCGGTGCGGGAATCGCTGACCGCCGGCGGCGACCGTGTGACGCGCACCGAGGTGCGCAGCCCCGTGCGGGGCAGCGTCAAGCAGATACTGGTCAATACGGTGGGCGGGGTCGTCAAGCCGGGCGAGGCCATCATGGACATCGTGCCCATGGACGAAAGCCTGCTGGTGGAGGTGCGTGTCCGCCCGCAGGACGTGGCCTTCCTGCGTCCCGGCCAGGATGTGATGATCAAGGTCTCGGCCTATGACTTTTCCATCTACGGCGGGCTTCCCGGTAAACTGGAATCCATCAGCGCGGACACCATTGAAGACAAAAAAGGCGATTTTTATTATCTTGTCAAAGTCCGTACCAATGAGACGGCCATACGCCATAATGACGAGATCCTGCCCATCATCCCGGGCATGATCGTGGTGGCCGACATCATCATCGGCAAGAAAACGGTGCTCGACTATATCCTCAAACCTGTGATGAAAGCCAGGCAGAACGCACTTACCGAGCGTTGATCCCTGCTGTGCGGAGCTCCTATGCGCAATCCTGAACGTGTGTCACTGCGGCCCCTGCTGGGAGGGCTGATCCTGCTGCTTGCCCTGACGGTCATCGGGGCCACCCGTTTCAACAGTGCGGAACAACGCGAGATCCTCGACAGGACGGGCAGCCAGCTTTCTGCCTATGCATCCACAGCAGCGGCCATGGTGACGGTATGGACCGGCGTCCAGCGCGATGCTGTGGCGGAGATGGCCCGCTATGACATGCTGCGCCTGCTGGCGGCGGAAATAGCGGAGACGGATCTGCCCGCTGCCTTGCTGCGCGAGCTGGGGGAGACCCCCTGGACGGAACAGGAACATGGGCGGCACAGTGGCCTTGATGAGCGGGACCGCCAGGCCCTGCGTGACATCTCGCCCCATGCCATGCTCATCTACCGCAAATTTGCCGAGTTCATCTCCCGGCATGACTTTTCCGGCGTGGCCCTGCTGGACAGGACCCTGGAGCCGGTCATGCAGATGGGGCAGGGCTTGCAGGCGGATGCCAGGACGTTGCTGAAGCAGTGCCGGGGCGAAGGCCTGCTGTCCAGGGCTGGCATGCTGCCTGTCCGGCTCCAGGGAGAGCGCCTGTTGGTGGATTTTTACTGTCCGGTGACGGCACCGGGCTATGTTTCGGCAGATGACTCGCCCCAGGGGATCCTTCTGGTCACCTGTGACATCGGCCGGCTTTTGGAAGGGATCGGCCAGTCCTCTGAACTGGGCTATTTGAGCCTGCTGCTGGAGACCGGCGGCGACCTTGTCCAGGCCATCGGCATGGGCGAGCGGCCGAGCCTCAACCAGGTGGCGTTACCTGCAGGCTTTGGCCAGGACATGACGCCCCGTGACATGGTCTTGCCCGTCATCTCCGGGACCATGGACTGCCTTGTGGTCGGCCAGCCAGTGCCGGGGACATCCTGGTATGCGGCCGTGGCCTGCCGGGCAGACAGCGTCCGCCAGGAACAGGACGACATGGCCTGGCGTGTCTGGACCATGGCCGGACTGCTGTTCCTTTGTCTGGCGGGGATGTTGGCCTGGTTCTACTGGTGGCTCGGCATCCGCCGGGAGCGGGGCGAGATCCGGGAGCTGAAAGACCTGTACGCGACCATGTCCCGGCAGCGCTGCCTGCTGGATACGGTCCTGCGGGCCATGCATTCGGCGCTGGCCCTGGTGGATGCTGAAGGCCGCATCGTCTATGCCAATACGGAGTTCGCCCGTCTGGCCCGCTGCCAGGGGGACGTGCTCCATCTCATGCAGGTGCGGCACCTGCCGGACTATCTGGCCCGGAGCCTGGAGCGCCATGTGGAATTCGTCTGGCGGACAGGGACGGAATTTTCCGATCAGGAAGACATGCTGGTCGAAGGCAAGCTGGTGCATCTCAATGTGCAGTGCCTGCCCTTTGCTGCGGAGGACGGCGCATCTGGGACTGTCGTGGTGGTCTATCGGGACATCACGGCCCGTGTGGAGGCGGAACAGCGCCTTGCCACCATGCTGCGCCAGACCGTCGAGGCCTTCACGCATGCGGTGGAGGCGGTGGATCCCTATCTGAAGGGGCAGTCCGGGCTGACCGGCGAGCTCGCCTATCATCTGGCGGCCTGGCTGGGCAAGGACGATCCGGCGCTGGAGTCCACGCTGCGTACGGCGGCCAGCCTGTCCCAGGTGGGCATGATCCGTCTGCCGCACGAGCTGCTGACCAAGGCCGGTCCCCTGACGCCCGAAGAACGCCTGCTGATGGAAAAGCACGTGGATTATGCCGTGGAGGCCCTGCGGGGCATAGATTTCGGCTTGCCTGTCCTGCAGACCATCGAGCAGATGCACGAGCGCATGGACGGTTCCGGCTATCCCCGGAAACTGCAGGGCGAGGCCATCTGCCTGCAGGCCCGCATCCTGGCCGTGGCCAATACTTTCTGCGCCCTGATGCGCCCGCGTTCCTACCGGCGCCGTCATGACGAACCGGCGGCTCTGGCCATCTTGCGGGAGCGTCCGTTCAAGTATGACCAGCAGGTCGTGGATGCCTTGGCGGCGTTCCTGCAAAGCGCGCAGGGCAAGGAATTCGTCCAGACATTGCGGCAATGACAACAGGATAGAGGGCGGTGCCTGCTCCGGTATCCGGAAAGGGCACCGCCCTTTTTCGTGCTGCGGGCTGGATGCCTCAGGGCATCCAGAGGTTCACGCCGTCCAGGGGATGCGCGGCACGCCAGCGGTGCAGTTCTTCCAGCGTACGCACACCGCCTTCCAAAACAGCCTGATAATATTCCACCCCGTGGATGTTCTCATTTTCTGGCGTCTCGTATTTGAGTCGCAGGATGGTGTCCCGCGTTGCATCGTCCAGGCGCCGGCAAAGACGGTCGGCAAAGCGCTCGAAATATCCGTCGAACGTCGAGCCGCTCTCGATGTGGATGATGTCGATCTGCCAGGGCGCGCCGCCGGGGCGTTGCCAGATGCCATGCCATTCCAGACAGCGTTCCTCTGTCCCGCTGCCGTCGATGAAGCGCAGATCGTTCAGATAGGGGGAGCTGGCCAGGGCCGCCATGACATGGAAGCTGAGGCCACGGTCCAGGACAGGCGTATAGACATGGAAGTCTATGTCCCTGTGCCGGACCAGCAGGCCTGTCCTGAACGAGCCCACGGCATTGACCACGGCGCCTGCCCGGCTCCAGTGCCCTTCTATGTCCAGTCCTTCCACGATGTCCCGGGCTTCTGCCTGTGTGGCGCGGGCCAGCGCCTGCCAGGGGGGAACGTTGTCCATGCGGGCCTCCTTGTGCGGTGCCGGTCTGTCTTCAAGAAAAGAAAGCCTTTCTCTTTGACATGTTGGGCACCTTTTTTTATGGAAAAAAACGACAAAAATTTCCACTCCAGAGCTGGGAAAAAGCTCATGCCGGTGTGTGGCGGACAAAGGCGTGCCGCCCTGGCCCGGACATGATGTGATATTGCGGAGAGACTTATGGATATTCGTCACACGGCGACAACCTGCCCGTATTGCGGCTGCGGTTGCGGCCTGACCCTGGAAACTGCGGAAGGCCGCATTCAGCGTTCCGTACCCACGCCCGACAGCCCGGTCAACCGGGGCAAGCTGTGCGTCAAGGGCTGGAACGTGCATGAATTCATACAGCATCCTGACCGTCTGAAAACGCCCCTGCTGCGGACGGGGCAGGGCTGGCAGCCCCTGGACTGGGAAAGCGCTCTTGACCATGCCGCCCGCGAGCTGGCCCGCATCCGCGACCAGTACGGCCCTGACAGCATCGGCGTGCTGACCTCTGCCCGCTGTACCAACGAGGAGAACTATCTGCTGCAGAAACTCACCCGTTGCGCACTGGGGACCAACAATATCGACCACTGCGCCCGTCTCTGACACGGCCCCACTGTGGCAGGTCTTGCCACTTCGTTCGGCAGCGGCGCCATGACCAATTCTTTCGACGAGCTGGCGCAGGCGAGCTGCCTGTTTGTGATCGGTTCCAATACCACGGTCGCCCATCCCATGGTGGGCATGAGGCTCATGCATTGCCATCGTGAAGGCGGCAAGCTCATCGTGGCCGATCCCCGCCGGACGGATCTTGCCCGTCTGGCGGACGTGCACCTGCGTCTGCGTCCGGGGACGGACGTGCCGCTGGTCAACGGTCTGATGCACATCATCTACGAAAACGGCTGGCATGATGCGGCCTTTATCGCGGAGCGCACGGAGAACTTCGACGAGCTGCGCGAGAGCCTGCGCGAATGGACGCCTGCGAGGACCGAAGAAGTCACCGGCGTGCCGCGCGATCTCCTGTTCCGTGCGGCGGAACTCTATGCCCGCTCGGAGACCAGCGCCATCGTCTATTGCCTGGGCATCACCCAGCACCGCTGTGGCGTGAACAATGTCCGCTCCCTGGCCAACCTGTCCATGCTCTGTGGGCAGATCGGCCGTCCCTGTACGGGCGTGAACCCGCTGCGTGGCCAGAACAATGTGCAGGGCGCCTGTGACATGGGAGGGCTGCCCAACTACTATCCCGGCTACCAGTTCGTGGATGACGAGGCGGTCCGCCTGAAGTTCGAGGCGGCCTGGGGACGCCCCCTGTCGCCTGCCCGCGGCCTGACGGCCATGGAGATGATGCACGGCCTGCAGGAGGGCAAGCTCAAGGCCATGATCATCATGGGAGAGAATCCCGTGGTCAGCGACCCGGACTCCGGCCATGTGATGAAGGCCCTGTCGTCGGCGGAGTTCCTGCTTTGCCTCGACATCTTCCCCACGCCGACCACGGAACTGGCGCACATGGTCCTGCCCGGTGCGTCGTTCGCGGAGACCGACGGTACCTTCACCAATTCCGAGCGTCGCGTGCAGCGTGTGCGTCAGGCCATCCCGCCCATGGCGGGACGGACCAACGGCCAGATCATCCAGGCCCTGTCCCGGCGGCTGGGCTATGCCATGCACTACGCCTCGGCTTCGGAGGTCTTTGACGAGATCTGCTCCCTGGCGCCCAACATGAGCGGCATGAGCTATGCCCGTCTGGAAGGGAAGGGCCTGTGCTGGCCCTGTCCCACGCCTGACCATCCCGGCACGCCCATCCTGCATCAGGGACGTTTCACCCGCGGCAAGGGGCTTTTTTCCGCCATCCCGCATGTGCCTCCGGCGGAGCTGCCGGACGGGGAGTACCCCTTCCTGCTCAGCACCGGCATGCGCCATGCCCATTATCTGACCGGGACCATGACGCGCCGCTGTGCCATGCTGGAGCGTGAACTGCCCGAGCTGGTGACGGACATCAATCCCGCCGATGCCCGCAAACTGGAGATCCGCGAAGGTGCCCGCCTGCGCATGGTCAGCCGTCGTGGTGCTGTGGTCTCGCGCATGCACATCACGGACGATGTGCCCGAGGGCGTGGTCTTCGCTCCCCTGCATTTTGCCGAAGCCATGGTCAACCTGCTGACCTGCACCGCTCTGGATCCGGTCAGCAAAACCCCTGAATACAAGATCAGCGCCGTCAGGCTGGAGAGGGTCTAAACCATGTCCGCATATTATACCATGAATCCGGCGGACCTGCCCGCCCTGCTGACCGCCTGGCAGTCAGGCTCCCGTGTGCTGTGCCCCTGCAAGGAGCAGGACGGGACCACGCGTCTGGAGAGCTTCGTCCCGGAAAAGGGCCTGTGCCTCGACTATACCAACCTTGCCATGCCGCCGGTGGACGTCCTGAACGGCTATCAGGATGTGCTGTTCCGCTGGGAAGGCAACGAACGTACCTATGTGGCCGAGCCCGGTGCGGAAGCCATGGCCCCGACGGTCATCTTCGGCATGCGTCCCTGTGATGTGGCCGCCCTGGAATATCTGGATGATTTCTATCTGGGCGAGTACCGGGACATCAATTATTCCATGCGGCGCGAGGCCGTCACCATCGTGGGCATGAACTGCCGTACGCCCGGCAAAAGCTGTTTTTGCGCGGCCACGGGCACAGGCCCCTTTGCCCGCAGCGGCTTCGACCTGATGCTGACGCTGGACGGCGAGCTGTGCTGGGTGGAATGTGCCACGGACAAGGGCGAGAGCCTTGTGGGACAGGCCATGGTCTTTTTCCGGCCCGTGACCGAAGCGGCCCTGCGTGCCCGGCTGGACGAGCTGGAAAAGGATTGCCGCAAGGCTTTCCATGATCTGCCCGATCTTTCGCAGATCCGTACAGCCCTGCTGCAGGGCTTCGACCATCCGGTGTGGGAAGAGATCACGCCCACCTGCATCCGTTGCACGGGCTGCACGGCCGTTTGCCCGACCTGCACCTGTTTCCAGTTCAACGAGGAACGCCTGGATGCCCAGTCCGGACGCCGTGTCCGCGTCAAGGACTCCTGCCAGACGGCAGGCTTCACGCGCAATGCCGGCTGGCACAACCCGCGCAGCAAGGCTGCCGCCGTGCGCCACCGCATCATGGACAAACTGGTCTACATCCAGGACCGCTTCGGCAAAAAAGGCTGCGTGGGCTGCGGGCGCTGCATCGACGTCTGTCCGGCAGGCATCGACATCCGCAAGATAGCCGCTACCGTGGTGCGGGACTGCCCGCCCGAGGGGCAGCGCAAGCCCATGCCGGTCTCCATCCCGGAACGGGCGTCCACGCGCATCGATCCCCAGCTGTTCACTCCCTATCCCGCGCGTATCGTGGCCATCCATGACGAGACCCCGGACATCCGCCGCTATGTGGTCCGCTACATGGATGAGCGCCTTGCCGAGACCTTCCGCCTGACGGGGCAGTTCTTCATGGTCACGGTCTTCGGCGTGGGGGAAGTGGCCCTGTCCATCCCCTTCGGGGACCAGCACGACGGCCAGTTCGAGTTCTGCGTCAAAAAGGTGGGCAAGGTGACGTCGGCCCTGGCCAGGCTTGGCGTGGGAGATGTCATCGGCCTGCGCGGGCCTTACGGCAAGGGCTTCCCCTACCGCTCCTTCGCCGGACGGGACGTGCTGGTGGTGGGGTCCGGCGTGGGCCTGGCCCCTGTGCGGACCATCATCGTGCGCCTGCTCCAGGAGCGGGAACGCTACGGCCGTATCGCCATCATCGCCAGCGCCACGCGGTATGAGGGCCTGGTCTACAAGCAGGATCTGAAGGACTGGAGCAAGATCCCCGGCGTGACGGTGCAGTATGCCCTGGCCAAGCCGACGGATGCCGTCCAGGCCCACGTGGGCTACATCAATGACCTGCTGCCGGAACTGGGGTTCGACTGGGCCAATGCCCGGGCCATCCTGTGTGCCTCGCCGCGCCGCATCAAGCTGGTGGCCCGCGATCTGCTGGGCCTTGGCATGAACGGCAAGGACATCTTCACGTCCCTGGAGACCCACATGCGCTGTGGTGTGGGCAAGTGCGGCCATTGCAAGGTGGGTGCGCACTACATGTGCCTGGACGGGCCCGTGTTCACCTATGAGGAAATGCTCCAGTTGCCTGAAGAATTCTAGGATCGGCAAATATGCACGAAAAGGGCGGGGATGCGATGTGTCCCCGCCTTTTTTTATGGATTTTAGCCTGTCGTCGGATATTGCATATGGTCCCCCGCTATACGGCTGGACTTGTGTTGCGGGACGGCAGCAAAAGCGAGCCTGCCCCTTCTGCGTTTAGTGGAGAGCTTTACGCTTGGCAAAGACAGGGGCCGGTGCCATCAGGCAGGGGGAAGGCACTGATAGCAGGAAGCCCCCCTGCTTCTTACCAATTGAAAGGCCGGGCGCTATATCCGAAATTATTGCTTTCTGATGGTCAGCGTGGAGCCGATGGAAGCGCTGATGATGGCAGTAAGAGCTGTCCACTGGGCAAGGCTCAGCTGTTCACCCAGGAAGAGGAAACCGGAAAGGGCAGCAAGGGCCGGCTCCAGGCTCATGAGGATGCTGAACGTGCGCGAGGGCAGGTTCTTCAGCGCGATGATCTCGACGCCATAGGGCAGGGCAGAGGAAAAAATGCCAAGGATCAGGGCCAGGGGCAGGATCTCGGGCCTGAACAGATCCATACCGGAGGAGGCTAGGCCCACGGGGAAGATGGCACAGCTGCCCACGAGCATGGCCAGGGCCACGCAGGACTTGTCCAGGCTGCTGCCCGCCTTTTTGCCGAAGATGATATAGAGCGCCCAGCAGACACCGGAACACAGGGCAAGCGCCGCGCCCAGCGGGTCGATGCTGTCCGCGCTTTGGCGCAGGGGCAGCAGGATGGCGAGACCGCCCGCTGCCAGGATGACCCAGATGAAGTCCACGAGGCGGCGGGAAGAGAGCATGGCTACCGTCAGCGGCCCAGTGAATTCCAGACCGACGGCCACCCCTAGCGGGATACGGCTCAGGGCCTCGTAAAAGCAGAGGTTCATGCTTGCCGTGGCCAGCCCGAAAACGGCGATGACTTTCCAGGCACTGCGTGGGATGGCTTTTTTCCATGGCCGCATCACCACAAGCAGGATGGTTGAGGCCACCAGCAAACGCAAGGCCGTGGTGCCGGCTGGGCCCACCAGAGGAAAGATGGTCTTGGCAAGCGAGGCGCTGGCCTGGATGGAAGACATGGAGACCAGCAGGAGCAGGACAGAAACGAGAGGTGACGTGGCTGAGATGTTCATGGAAGCAAGCTGTCCGGCAGCCCTGTGGCAGATGAGGAAAAGAGGGAAAAGGAGCCTGTCCCTTCACCGCAAGGGGAGTTCCTGGCAGTCCTCCCCCTGCAGGCGTCAGCTCCGTGCGGCGCTAGCTTTGCTGTCCCTTGTCAGCATCGGGAAGCAGGGCAGCTTCCCACATTTCCTGATAATACATGCAGGTACCGGGGTTCCAGGCCGTGGCCGTGGCATGGTCGTAGCTTTCCGTAATGGGCCAGTCGGTATGGGGGCGCAGGGCTTCCTCAAAGGAAGATGCTTCCACGATGCCGTCATACTCCAGGTTCAGGGTATAGTTGGGGCCCTTGAGGTAACGCAGATGATAACGCGGCATGATAATGTCCTTTGTACGCAAGAGCCGGGAAGGGCGCAGGCCCTTCCCGGCATCCTTATTACGTGTTTAGCAGCCCGAGGTCTAGTGGGTGGTCATCACGAACTTGCTGATGAGGAACAGAACCACCAGCAGACCCACGCCCAGGCCCCAGCTCCAGTGGATGAGCTTCATTTCCGTCTCATCCAGAGGCTCGTATTCCATCTTCTGGACTTCTTCGTGGAATTTGACTTCTTTGTCTTCCATCATTGTTCTCCTTTAAACTAGGCGCCAACCACCGGCGGGGTCATGCCATGGAAGAAGGCGTAGGAAATGAACAGACCGACCCAGATGATGAAGCCGAACAGGCAGACGATGTACACGATGGCCAAGCGGCCGATGCCTTCTTCCATCAGCTTGCGGAAGTTGGAAACCATACCGATGCTGAAGAAGGTCATCAGGAAGAAGATGACGCGGAAGCCGTTCATGGCGCCGGACATGGCCTTGCCGACCTTGTGCAGTTCAGGCGTGCTCAGGCAGACGATGAGCAGGACCAGGAAGGTACCCAGGTAACCCAGCACGAAGCGGGGGAAGCGATCCATGACGTCGCCCCAGGTCATGGTGCGGTCGCCGCGGGTCTTGTCGAACTTGGCCGTCCAGATGTAGGCCAGGACCAGAGCCCAGATACCGATGAACATGTCGATGAAGATCTTGACGGTGGTGGTCACCATCACGATCCAGCCGGGTTCCCATTCAGTGCCCAGACCGGCCATCTTGGCCAGGATCAGGGATTCGGTGATGGCACCGGAAGCGACAGCACCACCGTCGGACTTCACGGCCAGGCCCATCCAGCCGCCGGCCACCATGGGCTCGGTGTACAGGAAGGTCTGAGCGATGAAGGGCAGGATCAGCATTTCAATGCAGGTGAACACAACGACCAGGGAAGAAACCATGATCGGAACCACCGGCCGGGCGCGGATGGCGCCACCAGTGGCGATAGCGGCGGACACACCGCAGATGGAGATACCGGAGGCCAGAGGAGCAGCCCATTCTTTGTTGAACTTGAAGTACTTACGGGCAACATAGTAAACAACGGCCCAGTACAGCAGGTAAGCTTCAACAATGGCGCACAGGCCTCGGAAGATGATGTGACCGGCAAAACCGGCGGCATCAGCGGCCTTCACGCCCAGTTCGGCACCCAGAACCACGATGGCGATCTTAACGAACAGTTCGGGGCGGCACGCATCGCGCAGGGAGTCAGCAACGCTGGGGGCAAAGTTACTGATCAGGATGCCCACGACCAGAGCGGCGATCAGACCGGCTTCGGTGCTCAGGCCCAGAGCCCACGGGATACCCTGCTTGGCCAGCTGAGTGGGGTTAGCAGCGATGTAGGCGTTGGCGCCAGCGGTGTAGCAGGCAATGGCGATGAAAAAGATCACGGTGAAGGAGCCCACGAAGCGGCCCACATTCCCCTTCATCAGTTTGACGCCGACAGCCAGCAGCGCGGTCACAAACACATAGGTAGCCAGCAGGGACTGCCAGCCGGCCATCATGCCCTTGGTAGCGGGCTTCCAAGCATCGACGGGGCTATTGACCCACATGCCGATTTTCACCACCCAGCCAAGGAGATCCAGTCCAGCGAACTTGCCAAGGCCCAAGATGAAGATAATGCAGCCAAGCAGCAGGGCTACTTTGTCTTCATTAAAGGCTGATTTGGTTGTCATATCCAACCTCCTGATTACAGGTTTTCTCAACCTGGTGAAAAAATCCCTTCCGTGTGACATACTATGAAATAAAATGTGACACAAGTAGGGAAAACCGGAATATCCAGCCGGCATCCTGACCCCCCAGGCTGCACGGCCATCTGTCTTCTACACAGGAAAAATTTTTTGTCAATGCAGGTGAATGCTTGGTTTTTATGAAAAATATTCTGGCAAGAGAAGAAAAAAACAAGCGACGTGGGAAAATATCGGACAAGATTGGCTCTAAAAATAAATTTAAATCAATAGGTTGGCTATGTGTCTGGATGTCTATAAAGGATGGGAAATGCTTCACAATGTAACGAAAGCGACAAAAATCGCCCTGAACTTTCACAAAAGCCAAAATTTTTTTTTCTCAAAAGAATTTTTGATTGACAAAGAGGCGGGTCGGGCGTACTCCTCTTTCTCACGTCGGGATGTAGCGCAGTCTGGGAGCGCACTTGAATGGGGTTCAAGGGGTCGAAGGTTCAAATCCTTTCATCCCGACCAGAAAACAGAAACCCCA
>JABLTQ010099404.1_pt1 | contig 12687 bp, 15 predicted proteins | sample 7160101 | NCBI WGS metagenome assembly JABLTQ01 (sample SAMN14651228, study PRJNA627086) | human gut metagenome | isolation source: feces | host: Homo sapiens
AACGAGTTGACGGAAATTTATGACTGCTTTTACAAGACTGCCGATGAAGAGGGCTTCCATGAGCTCGCGCAGAAGTTCCGCCTCAACGCCGCCGTTGAGAAGCACCATGAGGAGCGCTACCGCGCACTGCTGCACAATGTCGAGACGGCCGAGGTTTTCGCGAAGAGCGAAGTCAAGGTCTGGGAGTGCCGCAACTGCGGGCACATCGTCGTCGGCACAAAGGCTCCCGAGGTCTGCCCCGCCTGCAACCATCCTCAGAGCTATTTTGAAATCTGCGCAGAGAACTATTAAGAGACTAACTAACCCGGCCAGTCCGGTCTGTGTTCCCATGAACGCAGACCGGACTGATTTTATATTCTATTGCTCCATTAAATACTTATAAAAACAATAGATAAGCAATTGACAAAAATAAGACATGCTTCTATAATACTCCCGGTTAGATACATCTACCGACATAAGTATAAACCCCCGTGCCCATCCAAAGGAGGACAAATGAAAACACTGTTCAAACGCTTTTCCGCCGTATTTCTCGCCGTCATTATGATTGCCGCGCTTGCCGCCTGCGGTCAGGCGGACACTCCCGCCGCTGTTGAAACTGACGCACCCGTTGAATCTTCAGAGAGCTCGAGCGATGACCTCACCGTAAACGTCATGGTTCTCAACGGAACCACCGGCTTCGGCATGGCAAACCTTATGTATTCCGCGCAGAACGGCGAAGCCGCGCTCGATTATAATTTCAGCGTCGAGACGGACGCGAGCAGCATCACGGCGGCGCTGATAAACGGCTCTGCCGATATCGCCGCCCTGCCCACAAACGCCGCGGCGGCGCTCTATAACAAGACCGGCGGCACTGTTCAGGTAGTCGCGCTCAACACCCGCGGCGTTCTGTACCTCGTCGCCGACAGCAGCCTTGAGATAAGCAGCTTTGAGGATCTCCGCGGCAAGACCGTGTACGCCCCCGCGCAGAACCCCACCTTTATTTTCCGGTACCTCTGCGAGGCAAACGGCCTCACGCCCGGTGAGGACATAGTCATTGACAACAGCTATGCCCAGCCCGCCGATCTGAACACCGCCGTCTCCTCCGGTGCGGTGCAGCTCGCCGTTCTCCCGGAGCCTATGGTGACCATCGCCCGCAGCGCAAATGACAAGCTGACCGCGGCGCTCGACCTCACCGCCGAGTGGGACAAGGTCGCCCCCGCCGGGAGCCTCGTGCAGGGCTGCGCAGTTGTCAGGCGCGAATTTGCCGAGGCGCACCCCGCGGAGCTCGCGTGCTTCCTCAATGAGTATAAAGCCTCCGTCGAGGCACTGAGCGCCGATATTCAGGGCAGCGCCGAGAAGATACAGGAGACCGGCATCTTCGCAAAGGCCGCCGTCGCCGCGAAGGCCATTCCCAACTGCAATATCTGCTTCATCGACGGCGCGGATATGCAGAGCGCGCTCGCCGCGTTCTATGAGGTCATGTACTCCCTCGCTCCCGATTCCATCGGCGGCAGCATCCCCGGCGACGATTTCTACTGCGTCCTCGGATGAAGCTTATCCGTTCAAAACCAGTCAAGACGCTGCTTGCTGTACTGTTCTGGCTCGCGCTCTGGCAGCTGCTCTCCGCAGCTGTCGGCAGCGCGCTGCTGCTCCCGGCTCCCTTGGCGGTCGTCCAACGGCTCTTTGAGCTTATGGGCACGGCGGAGTTCTGGTACACCGTGCTGCTTTCCCTGCTCAGGATAAGCGCAGGTATCGTGTCCGCCCTTGTCCTCGGCGTCATAACCGCCGTGCTTACGAGCCGCTTCGCGCTGCTCGATGCGCTGCTCTCGCCCGTCATCAGCGTCATAAAGACGACGCCCGTCGCTTCCTTTGTGATCCTCGTGCTGATATGGCTGCGGCGCGACTATGTCCCGGTGCTCATTTCGGCGCTGATGGTTTTCCCCGTTGTGTGGAGCAATGTCTCCGCCGGGATAAAAAGTACCGACCGCAGCTTTCTGGAGCTTGCGCGCGTGTATGATTTCTCCTTCATCAAGACCGTGCGGAGCATATATTTTCCGTCGGTGCTGCCGTACTTCCGCTCCGCGTGCTCAAGCGCGCTCGGCTTCGGCTGGAAAGCCGGTATCGCCGCCGAGGTGCTCACCGTGCCCGGTGTCTCGATAGGCCGCATGATCTATGAATCCAAGCTCTATCTCCAGACGACCGATCTTTTCGCATGGACGCTGTGCGTCATCCTGCTCAGCTTCCTGCTTGAAAAGCTCGTGCTGAGACTGATATCGGGAGGTGGAAAAAATGCTTGAACTCAAAAACGTCTCTCTCAGCTACGGTGACCTCCGCGTCCTGCGCGATGTGTGCCTCCGTCTTGACCCCGGCAAGCGCATCGCCGTTATGGGTCCGTCGGGCTGCGGCAAAACGAGCCTGCTGCGCGTGATCGCTGGGCTGCAAAGCCCGGACTCTGGTACTGTCGAGCGCACGGCACAGCGGCTCTCCTTCGTGTTTCAGGAGCCGCGGCTGCTGCCTTGGCTCACCGCTGCAGAAAATGTCAGGCTCGTTCTGCCCGATGCGCATCACGGCGAGGACTCTGCCGTCTGGCTCTCGCGCTTCGACCTGAGTGACGCGGCGGATAAACTGCCCGCGGAACTCTCGGGCGGCATGCAGCAGCTCGTCTCCCTTGCGAGGGCGCTTGTCTGTGCTCCTGACCTGCTGCTGCTTGACGAGCCATTCAAGGCTCTGGACGCTGCCGCAAAACAAAACGCGATAACCGCCGTTTCTGCCGGCGCGGACGCCGCCATCATTCTTGTGACGCACGACATCCATGAAGCCGAAGCCCTCGGCTGCCGCGTCATAGACTTCTCTGAACTGAACAAATGATTCAAAACCCGTTCCGCACATTTTCGAGTGCGGAGCGGGTTTTTCTGCAATGCTTATGTTTTCTTTGGCTTCGGCAGCGGCGTCAGCTCCGCTACCAAGGGCAGCAGCTTTTCGGCAAGCTCCCGGTTCTCAATGTCGAGGATGTACTGCTCCTTCGCGCCCTCATACGGAAAGCCGCAGTCCGCCCCAGCCATAAGCTCCGACAGCTCCGGAAGCTTCTTTACAAAGACCGTGTTGTCGCACACAGTCAGCACCGCCTTTCCGCCGAGATAGACAATGTATTCGCCGAACATTTTCTTTGTGCTTATATCTCCGATGCCCTCAATCTGCTCGCAGACAAAATCAATATATTCTTTCGATGTCGCCATATCGTCTCCTCACTCGGTTATCTCTATGCGGTTGCCCTCCGCGTCGAGGACGCAGCTTTCATAGTACCCGTCCCCGGTCACTCTCGGCCCGCTCACGACGGCGTAGCCGTCCGCTCTCAGCCGTTCGGTGAGCGCGTCGACCTCCTTGCAGCTGCCGACGGAAAACGCCAGATGCGCAAAGCCGGTTCTAAGCCCCGGCTTATCCATGTCCTGCAGCTCCGGTGCAGTCATAAGCTCCAGACGTGCGCCGCCGTCAAAGCTCAGAAAGTATGAGCTGAATCCGGTGTTTTTATTATGGTACATTTCCCCGGCACTCGCCCCGAAATACCGCGTGAAAAATTCTTTCTCCGCTTCAATATCGTTTACATACATCGCCGCGTGTTCAATCCTCATCCTGTTCCTCCGTCGTTATATCGTCAAATAAGCTCGGTTCCGTGTACGTCTCTGCCTTGTTATATACCGCGGTCTCCGGTATAAAGTTCTCGCCGATGCGGTAATCTATCCCGGCCTTACGCGCCTGACTGCGCTGATACGGCCGCCTGACGTTATACATTTTGCCGTTCTTCACAAAGTGCGCGCCCGTCTGATGAAATCGGAACGGCACGTTTTTCTCCACGCACTGGCGGCGCAGCTCAAGCACCCAGTCATAGTCGCAGGGTCTCGCGTCACGTCCAGATTCGCCGCCGACAGATACCTCCTCAATATTATCATCGAGGTACTTTGAGATATCCAGCCCCTCGAGCAGCGGCGCTGCGATGATCGACCGGTGCTTTATCGGCAGCGCGCGGAATATCGGCAGGCGGTAGTCCGCCATGCTCTGGTTCTCCACCGTGCAGCCGATCAGCACATTGTCATAGCCCTCGCCCCAGTCTGGGGGCAGGCACTCTTCGAGCCTGTCGATGCGCTTGGTAAAGAAATAAAACCAGCAGTCCCGCCGCTCGCGCATCATCTTCCAGCACTCTCCGCGCCACTCGTCCGCGTCCTTCAGCAGGAAATCCGAGGTGAAGCAGGTGAACACTATCCGCCCCGGCGGTATCTTATAGCTCCCGCCGCGCTTTCTCTTTACCGGCAGATCAAAGTTTCCCGTCTTGCGGCAGACGCTGCTTGCCTCCGCCGCACCGTACATTTCATCCTGCCTGTATACATAGCAGTACTTACAGCCGGGGCTGGTCTTCGTGCAGCCGTGCCACGGGTTCCAGTCGGCATATATTTCGTTCTCCGCCGTCATGCTGCCGCCCCCTGCCGTTTTCTTACTTGACCATATAATATAGTCCATCCTAACTTCTGTCAATGACCGTATGCGACCTCTCCCGGCAACGGCATTCACGGCACAATACTCATTTTCCCTGCAAATTCAGCACGTTCAATGCAAAGCGCCGCCCACCCGGGCGGCGCTTATTAATTATTCTTCAGTTTTTATTTCGCCGTGTTTCTTTTCAAACTCCTCAATATACTTGCGGATCAGGTAAATGACCTCGCCGTTCGCGGAACGTCCGTCATACTGAGAAATATAATGCAGCTTGTAATGCAGTTCGCTGTCTATCCGAAGTCCAAGATGCTTGCTTTTATCGTTTTTTATTCTGTCCATAAACTCTCCGTGCAGATCATTGTGTACTTAAATTAAATTCTGCTTGAGTTTATTTTAAGGACAAGTTATAATTCTATGTAACAAACGTACTTAAAATAAGTACACAAAATTGCCGTTAGGAGAGAAATATATGGGCAAAGACACTGCTTATTTCGTCAGACGTCCGTCGACAATTTCTGACCTTCGCGTTCCGCATCTGTTGTCTTTGGAAAAAGAGTACGATATAGTAAAAACAATACAGCTTTCTTGGATTGATTATGAAAACTTTTGCTTTGATTTGTTAGCTGACAGGCAATTTCTATCCGATAATGCGCACCTGTGCTCTGACTATCCTCTCTTCAAATGCCTGTATGTAAAAGCTAATGGCCACACGGATGGCATTCTTATTATTCCTGATAATCAAGCATACGTAAAATTTGCGGCTTATTACGGCTAAAGCTCGGCTTTTCATATAAACACCAGCGCCGCCCACCCGGGCGGCGCTTATTAATATTCTTCAGTTTTTCTCCTGTTCTCAATGTCCCTCAGATACCTGTTCAGGTAATCCGAAGCCTGGCCGTGAATCATCAGCATGCAGCAGTCTGCCTCCATGGCATCGCGCCGCGCTATCGCTTCAGTCATCTGCCCAAGCTTCGGCAGGCTGCCGCGCAGCTCGGCTGGGTCTTTGTAATACTCTTTTATGAGATTGCGTATCAGCTTCTCAAAGCTCTGGAACACGATAGCATAGGCCGCGTTCCCGGATATCTCGGTGATGCACTTGTGGAAGAGATACACCTCCTCCGCTGCGTCCTCGTCGCTGGCCGCAAGCACCGCCGCCAAGCGCTTCTGCAGCGTCTCCAGCGACTCCGGTGTGAGGTTTGCGCAGGCAAGGCGCGTACACTCCCGCTCGACCAAGATGCGCAGCTCCATCAGGTCTTTGAACAGCGCGCTGTCAACCAGCGCGGAGTCATAGCTCATGATCGCCGCCAGCGTCTCGGGCGTCGCGTTGCGGACATAATCCGCCACAAACGTACCCCGGCGCGGTACGATGCGCAGAAAGCCCATGCGCGCCATATCAAGTATCCCCTGATTGACCGAGCCTCGGCTTATCCCGAGCTGCAAAGCAAGCTCGCGCTCCGGCGGCAGTCTGTCCCCCGGCTTCAGCTCGCCCGAGAATATCTTCGCCTCCATGATCTCGACAAATCCGGCCTTCAGGCTCTTGCTGTCGTCTGTGCGCATCTCGCTTTATCCTCCGTGTTTGTATATATGATATCATATTTTATAATACATTCGTCATAAAATCAAGTGTAGTCTGCAAATAAATGCCACCCAGTGCTTTTGTGTCTCTACTTTGCACAAAAGTACGCGCCGTATTTTTGTCAAGCAATTATCAATGTTCTCTTGTGTTTCGCTTTTGAAATTAAGAAATTCGGCTGGATACACCCCTGCTGCTCCTTCCCCCTCAGCGATATTGAGCTTGAAATATTCCCAACGAAGTAAACACGCATCAAAAAAGGCCGCGGCAGTAACCAGACTGCCTCGGCCTTTTCAGGCTTAATTGATCATTTCCCCGCCCGGTTCACGAGCTTCACTATCGCGATCACCGCGCCGTAGAGCACGCCGGCAATAGCCCAGATGAACCAGCTGTACCGTGCCTGAGCGTTCCCGTTCGGTCCAAAGGTGTAGAACAGGAATATCGCCGTCACCGCCAGCCAGTATATTGTGCTGACCTCGCCGGTGATATGGCTGCGCGCCTTGCTGCTGCGCGTGTAGTCTCCTTCTTCGAGCAGGCGATCCATGCCCGCGGTGTACGTGCCCATGTACACGAACATGATGCAGGCAATACCCACGAGCAGGAGCAGCGCGCACATAGCCGCGACGCATATGATATCCGTTGGATTTATGAACAGCGCCGCAAACAGCGGGATGACCGAGAGAATGCAAAGCACCGTGCCTATCATGTTGAGCCTTGTGCGGCTGTCCTCGATCTCCTTCCTGCGCTCCTTCACCATGCCGCTGACGCCGTATTCCGTCTCGAACGGCTCACTTTCAAGAAAATCATAAGCGCTCTCCTTTGCAGCGCAGGACATGAAAAGCATGACCGCGACAGCCACGAGCACAATAAGCACGCACAGGCCGATCCCCGCCGCAGCGTTCTCGCTTATGCCGAAGCTCGACACCTCGCTCGGCGCCGCAAGCATGATGAGCGTGATAGGCGAAATGACGCACAGGAAAGTTGCAATTGCTCTCTTCGGCGCGGCTTCCTTTCTAAGCCTGAGGTACTCTGACGCCTCCGCCAGCGTGACGCGGCGCAGCGCCTGCGCATCCTCCTCTGCCGTCGCAGCAAGTTCCGGCTCCTCTAATTCATCCTTGAGAAGATAGTCGGTCGATACACCGAACAGCCGGCTCATCTGGAGTATCTTATCTATATCCGGTATGGACTGCGCGCCCTCCCATTTGGATACGGACTGCCGCGTCACATTTAGCTGCTGCGCAAGCTCCTCCTGCGACCAGCCCGATTTTTTTCTGAGTGCAATTATCTTGTCTGCCAATATCATTTTTCAAATCCTCCGTTTCTGAGCGCCTCACCGCGCTTTCGATGTCCGGATACTATCATTTTCGGCGGTTGCACGCCAGAAAGTCCACTGTCAAATTTGTCAGCCACCGGTTGCATTGGCAATTTTTTTGCATTGAAATACGCCTCAAGGGGCTGTATTCTCTCCTTGAGGTGTTTTTCTTGAAGCTTTTATCGGTTATACGGCGGATGCTGCGTATGTGTCCGCCCGCGTGGTACATATTCATCCGCTCCGTCCAGCTCACGGGCTTTCTCCTGCTGTGCGCGTTCGTTCTCCTGCTCGGCTGGAACGGCAGCATGCTGAACGGCTACAGCAGCTATATGACCGCCGTCACCCTCTATGAAACGGGTCAGGCCGTGCTGCTGATCGGCGGGCTGTTTTCAGTGCTTATTGAGGATGTTCAGACTCAGATCTGAATAGTAAGGAACTCCTCCCGGCTCATCGTTGCGTTCAGCACGTCGAGCAATCCGTCAGCCGTCAGCCGCTCCGGGAGGCCCAGCTGTTTTATCAGCCGCGCCCGTTTCTCCGCGCTCCCCTCGCGCCCACTCAGTCCGCGCGCGTACATATCCGCCTTGCTTATCCGCGGGGCGGTTTTTTTATTCTCTTCATCGTCAAACGTCGCCCCGGCCCTTATGAGCGCGTCGAGCAGCACCTGCGGCTTCATCCCCTCGACTCCGAGCTTTCCCTCGCGCGAAGGCGCGCTTTTGCGGCGCTCCTTGCCGTAGATATCCGGGATGTACGCATGCTTCACAAGCTTTGGGTCAACGCAGCCCTTGATGTAATTTCTTATCACAAAGCCTGCGCCGTCGGAGTCCGTCAGCACGATAAGTCCCCGCGCTTCGGCCATCGTCTGCAAAAGCTTCCGCTTTTCAGCGTCGTTGAATATCCCGAAGCCCGAGGTCTCTATGATGACCGCGTCCACCACCTGGCTGAGCGCGTTTTTATCATAGCGCCCCTCGACGACTATTACTTCCCTTACGCTATGCATTTGCTCTCACCCGCGGCGATGCGCGCTACCGCTTCCTTGAGAAGCTCCCGCGCGTCCTGTCCGCTGCTCTTCATTCTGTAATCCGCCTCGCCGCACAGCTCCACCGCACGGATGAGCTGCGGCAGCGTGAAGCCCCTCGCCGCTGTCATGAGCTTCGAGGCAATGTAATCGTACTTTATCGCGCAGACCTCCATCACGTACTTGCTGCCGAGCTCCTGCTCTATCGCAAGGCGAGCGGCATAGAGCTTGCGCATCTGCAAGCCGAGCATCGCCGTCATAGCTATCGGCTCATTGTTTTTGTCTGACAGCAGCTCTGCCAGCACGCTCATCGCGGAGTTATACTTCTTCTGCGAGATAAGCTCCGTCATTTCAAATATAACGGCTTCCGGAATGTGGCTAGCCACAGCGTCGACATCCTTTACCGTGACCCTCTCGCCCTTCGCATAGGCCGCGATCTTGTCTATCTCCGGAATGAGCCTGCTCATAAGGTCGCCGCTTATGAATATGAGCCGCTGCGCCGCGTCAAGCTCAATGCTCTTCCCGGCGGCTGCAAAGCGGCGGACTATCCAGTCCGTCAGCATCCCCTGAGACTGCTGGGTGAACTTCAGTTCCTTCGCCTCGCCGCGCAGCGCCTTGACGAATTTCAGCCGCCCGTCCGGTTCAAACTGCGTGCTCTGCACGAAGGCCACCGTGCAGTAATCCGGTATATCCTCCAGCAGCTTCATGCACTCGTCGGCATTCGCAAGCTTGTTGATATCGACATTGCGCAGCTCCACAAAGCTGCGCTCGCTCATAAACGGTATCGCGTCCAGCGCCTCGCGCAGGCGCGTCGGGTCAAGCCCCGGCCCGTCCATGCGCTTATAGCTGAAGTCATCCTCACCTTCAGGCAGGCATATTTTTTTCAGCTGCGCGAGGTACTGCTCACGCAGGTAGTCCTCCGGCCCCCAGAGCAGGTACAGCCGCTCCGGGCCGTCCGTCTTGAGTTCCCGCACCGCCGCGGAATAATTCAGTTTTTCCTCGTCTTTACCGCGTTTCTTAGCCATTATCCTGTCCTACCCGTATCTCTATCGTTCCGTCCTCGTCGGTTCTGAGAACATTATACCCGTAAGCCGCCAGACGTTCAAGTGTTTCCTGCGCGGGCTGGCCGTAGCTGTTGTAGCCCACGCTTATGACGGCAAGTGAGCCGTCCACCGCGCCGAGAAGCTTCTCCCCGCTTGAATACTTCGATCCATGGTGCCCGACGATGAGCGTCTCTATCCCGTCGGTTTCATGCTCATTCACGAGCCTTTTCTCAAGCTTCTCCGGTGCATCCGCCGTGATGAGCACATCATAGCTGCCGATGGTGAGTCTTGACATTAAGCACCGTTCGTTCTCCACGCCGTTCAGGTACGCATAAAGCTCCAAGCCTATATTACCGCATTCGACCATCATGTCGCCCTTTGCGGTGATAATCTCCGTCCCATGCCTTTCCGCACTATTAAGGATAGTCTCATACAGTTTATCCCCACGCTCCTCCGGCAGTATCAGCGTTTCAATATCGTACATTTCCATCAGCCGCGGCACGCCGTCGGCGTGATCCTCATGCAGATGCGTAAGCACCAGCAGGTCTATCCTGTCCCTGCCGCAACTGTGCAGATAAGCCGCCGCAAGGTCGCCCGCGTCGGAGAGGTTATAGGTGTTGCCGCAGTCTATCATCACCGTTGCGTCTCCGGCAAAGGCCGTGATGCACTGCCCCTGACCGACGTCCAGCACGCTTACCGTGTCGGTGTTCCTGTAAAACTGCCGGTTCAGAATAAGCAGCGCCGCCAGTGCTGATACCGAGATGATACCTGCCGCGCTCACCCAGAGGGCGCGGCGCTTTCTTATCATGCAGGCGGTAAATACCAGCACATAGCTGCCGATCATCCACGCTTCCGCACCCGTGCTGCCCATATAGAGCACCGCAAAAGGAACGCTGGAAATGAACTTTGCGACGAGCACAATGTACCTCGCGAGCCATGAGCACAGCCATGCCGCGGCTTTACCCAGCATCGGTATGACCGACAGCGCGCAGGACAGCCAGCCTCCGCCGAAGCAGAGCGACACCGCCCACAGTCCCAGAACGTTCGTCAGAAATGACAGCAGCGATACATATCCGAAGTGCAGCGCCGTGACCGGCAGGGTAAACACCGTTACCCCGGCGGACATCGTCACCGAAGCGAGCACATATCTCACCGGCCGGCACTTCATGCGCTCCGGAAGCTTATTCATCGCCGCCTCGAAGAGCTTCCCGGAAAAGCATATTATCCCGGCCATCGCGCCGAAGCTCAGTTGGAGACTGATGCTTGCCGCGGCATATGGATTTGAAAGCAGGATAAGCGCAAGAATAGCCGACAGCGAGGTTACCGCGTCGTTTTCCCGGCGCAGTACCGGCGCCATCAGCAGCATCGACTGCATGAAGCCCGCCCTCACCGCCGATGGGCTTGCACCTGTCACCAGCACAAAAAGCCACACCAGTGCGATGCAGATAACAGCGCTCCTTCTTCCCCTGCCAAGGATGAATTGCAGCAGCCCGACGAGGAATGAAACGTGCATCCCTGATACTGCGACGATGTGCATGAATCCGGCGCGCGACATTGTGCAGTAGAGCGCATCGTCGTTATAGAAATCCGACTTATCGCCGAGCATCAGGGACTTCATGAACACCGCCGTGTCCGCCGGGAAAATTTTCTCCACCCTTTCGCTAAGAAAACGGCTCAGCCGCACCGGTACGCTTCGCAGATGAAAGCCAGTGTTTTCAATGCTTACAGCGCTCTTCGCGCTTATTTTGAAAAAGATACCCTTGGCGTGATAATTGTCGTAGCTCTCGCCGAAAAGAGTGTCGGCAGCATTTATCTTTCCGGTAAAGCTGATATAGTCTCCGGGCACTGCGTCCATAAGTTCCTCGTCACCATAGACTATCGCCTTGAGCTTTGGGAGCCCGTCACAGTCGAGTTTTATCTCCGTGCGGCAGTATGTACCGTAATCAACGGGGTAGGTCAGCACATGGCCGCCGACCACAGCAGTTTCACCCGAATGGAGCTGCGCCTGTGCCGCAGTGCGTTCATTATAGGCAGAGTAATAAAACAGTCCAAGCGCCAGAAACACAAGGGCGAGCGCCGCCTGACGCAGCCGCATTTTACGCGACGCGGCAAGAGCCGCACCGAGCACCGCCGCGATAACGGCAAGGGTGGTCAGCTGGTCAAGTGGCAATATGTAATTTGCCGCAAATATCGCCGCGCAAAAGGCAGTCGCCGCCGTCGCAAGCTTCCTCATTGCCGCCTCCATAGCAAAATACCGCGGAGGCAAAATGTCTCCGCGGTATTCAGAATCAAATCATCTTATCGCTGAACTTCTCTCCGCCGAGGATGTGGAAGTGCAGGTGCATGACGGTCTGGCCGCCGTCCGCGCCGCAGTTGTTGATGACGCGGTAGCCGCTGCCGAGGCCTTCCGCCTTGGCTATCTTGGCGATGGCTTCAAAGCAGCGTGCGACCCACACGCTGTTCTCCGCTGTTATCTCGTCAGCGCAGGCGATATGAGCCTTGGGAACAACGAGGATGTGCACCGGAGCCTGAGGATTGATGTCGCGGAAAGCATAGACATACTCATCCTCATAGACCTTTGTACTGTGGATATCCCCGGCAATTATCTTGCAGAACAGGCAATCGTCCATTTTAATATCTCCTTTTTAGAATTAAAATCAGTCCTTGACGTTGGCATTGACGAAATCGTCGACAGCCGCCATGGCGTCGTCAAGCTTGAGGATCTCCTTGCAGCCGCCCATTGCGGAATCTGGCTTGCCGCCGCCGGAACCGCCGCAGATCTTGGTGATGTTCTTTATGAGGTCACCGGCCTTAATGCCGCGGGCAACGGCGTTCTTGCCGCAGACGGCAAGCATGGTCGCCTTGTCCTCAGCGGTCGCCGCGAGGACTGCGACGATGTTCGGGAAACGATCCTTGAGCTGGTCGCCCATCTTGCGGATATCGGCAGCGTTGACCGGGCCGTTCGTGATGGTGATGACCTTGAGACCCTTGATGTCCTTTGCGCCGTAGAGCATGCGCTCCGCCTCACCGGACATGAGCTGATCCTTCATCTTATCGAGCTTCTGCTTCAGGTCATGGATCTCAACAAGGTTGTTCTCAACCTTGGCCATTATCTCGACAGGTCTGGTCTTGAGCTTATCCGCGACGCGGCTGAGCATGCCGGACATTGCGGCATAGCGCTCGATGACCTCCTTGCCGGTGATAGCCTCAATACGGCGCACACCGGAGGCGACGGAACCTTCGGAGATAATGGCAAACATGCCGACCTTGGCGGTATTGT
>JABLTQ010031118.1_pt1 | contig 12665 bp, 10 predicted proteins | sample 7160101 | NCBI WGS metagenome assembly JABLTQ01 (sample SAMN14651228, study PRJNA627086) | human gut metagenome | isolation source: feces | host: Homo sapiens
GCAACGTCAAGGATGGGGAGTGCTAATTTTTTTATTTTTTCCCGACGCTCCTTTTCTCCCTCCCCCCTAAAAGATTTTTATTCATCGCCGTACACAGCAATAAAATGAATCAGTGCCTCTGTTTCGGAACTGGCATACTTTTTGGCAGATGCTTCCAGCGGCTGTGATTGATATGCTTCAAACGAATCGCCCTCGTCGCGTCCAGATATGTAGCGATTATCATTTAGTTTCCACTTCCTCATTTCTTCAAAATAAGCAGTATTCGCCATTTCCGAATTCCAGTCCATTCGCTCCAGCAGATAATACTCCATTCCATGATAACATTCTTCGCAAATTCCCGTAAAAAATTCTTCTGCTGTCTGAGATGTTAAATGCTCTGGAGCATACCATATTTCGTTCTCTTCGTTATTATATAATGCAACGCAATTCGATGATCCTGTCTCTTTCACATACAGCGGAATTTCGGGAATTCCAAGTCGTTCTGTTTCAAGCCGTACCATCTTCTGCGCTGCAATTGTTCTTTCTTCCAGTGTTTTTTGCCTCCATTCGCTCTCCTTTAAGCTCAGCAGAAATTCTTTATTTTCCTGAAAAATGTTCTCCTGATTCTGGACGAGATTATAGTCCTTTTTTCGTTCGTAAAGTTCTGCCGCTCCGGACGGAGACTCAAGCTTCCAATATATCATCATACAAGTCGGTACCATACTCACGCATACTGAAACAAACAGAAATGCGTTTAAGTCACTTCTTTTTAATCTCCAGAATTTTTTCGGAGAATATTTTCGTTTTTTTCTATGTAAATCTCTTAAAACCGTAACAAGAAATATCCCATCCAGCACTGCAAGAAACAACACAATTTTCAGTGAATATTGGGCAAATAAAAACAGCATCAGTATGCTCGGCGGAAATGCATAGAATAAAACTTCATTTGCAGTTCCATCTGCGCAGTAGCTTCGAATGGGTGAGGCCAGCCACAAAATCAGGCACAGCGCATAGACAAAAAGCATTGTCCCCGACGAAATATGGACGGAACATTCTGTAATATATACCTCAACCTGTTTCACATACATCACATACAAGATACAGATCGGATATAAAATCGAGCTTTTGCTCAACCAGTATGCCGCTGATTTTCTTTCCCGTCTTCTTTTCTGTTCCTCCATATCAGATCCCCCCTGATTTTTCTTTTGTTTTATTTGGAATACTTGTATGTTTATTTTAGCGTAATTTTTCGTTTTTGCCTATCCTTCGTTTTTCAGTTGAATCTTTCTGTAAAAACCAAAATTGCGAAACCCTGTTTTGGCAGGACTCCGCAATCTCTTTTTCCTATTTACTTTATGATACATGACGGGCAGCATATTTCATTTTCTGGTTTCCGGCGCATTTCTTAAAATACTGCCGGATCGCATCTTCGTTCATATCGTTTCCGATAAACACAGCCTGGCCGGCGTTTTTCTGTTCTGTGCCGGTGATGCTGTAGCGGTGATCGGCGACATCAAATTGGAGAAACTGGTCTCCGGCTGCGAACTGTCCTTTTGCACGGATGATATTTCCAAACGCTCCGCGAATGATCTGTTCCAGAAAACACCACAGGGTTTCCGGTGCCTCCATTCGGATATTTTCGAAGGAGAAGGTCTCCGGCATCTTTTCGCCGCTCTGCGTATCCTGTACTTTTTTCTCATACCGGCCGCCCAGCAGCAGGCTCTGGTAATCTTCCCGTGTCATCGTGGATGCATAATCCGTGATGATTTTTGCCTGCGAGTTAATTTCCTGCAGAAATTCCTGGATGCGCTGTTTTTCTTCCGCCTGGCATGCTTCTGTTTTGGAAACAATGATCGTATCCGCGCTTCGGATCTGATCCTGATACAGCTCGGGATATTCCGCCATATAGCGGCGGTAACTGTAAACATCCACAATAGTGACCGGCGAGAGAAGCTGAATTCTCTCGTACTCGATCTGACGCAGATTTTCTATAATCCGGGCGAGACTTCCGACGCCTGTCGGTTCTACGATCAGGTATTCCGGGTCTACCACATTGGCAATGGTCAGCACGGATGCTGCAAAATCCTTTTTCCCGATGCAGCAGATGCACTGCTCTGTCATTTCCCATACATTTTTCTGCGTTCCCTGCCGGTTCTGGCCAAGACGTGCGCCGTCGATTCCTGCGGCTCCATATTCATTTTCCAGTATGGCAAACCGCTGATCGACGTTCCTGGCCAGCCGTTTGATAAATGTTGTTTTTCCCGCGCCCAAAAAGCCGGATACGATCAATATTTTCATACGTTTCCTTTTTCAGTCAAATTTTCAAATCATCAGTCAGCCAATTTAACGACTGGTTTGATTAAATCCTTCGGTTTATCTCTCATGAGGAACAGTGCTTCTTCCAGATGATCCCATCCATCAAACACATGCGTGGACAGCGGGCTGACATCCAGCTTGCCTGCCGAAACAAGAGCTCCCAGTTTTTCCATGCGGAGTCTTCCGCCAGGCATCAGGCCTCCGTTAATCTGTTTGTGACCCATTCCAACGCCCCACTCTACACGCGGAATATCAATGTTGTCACCGGATCCAAGATAGTTTACATTTCCGATCTTTCCGCCCGGTTTCAGGCATTTTACTGCTTCTGCAAAGGTTTCTACACCACCGCCGGCGATGACTACTTTATCAACACCTTTTCCATCTGTCATATCGAGTACCTGCTGGAAAATCGGTCCGTTCTTGTAGCTGACAAAATCCGTTGCGCCGTATTTTTTTGCCGCTTCTACGCAGACCGGTCTCGTTCCGACAGCAATGATTCTCGATGCGCCGCGCATATTCGTTCCGGCTACCGACATCAGACCAACTGGTCCGATTCCGATGACAAGAACTGTATCACCAAACTGTACATCGGCAAGCTCTACGCCGTGGAATCCGGTCGGCACCATATCGGAAAGCATGCACGCGTCGACAACATTGATGTTTTTCGGAAGCAGCGCAAGGTTTCCATCGGCATCATTTACATGAAAGAATTCAGAAAAGACACCATCTTTGAAGTTGGAGAATTTCCAGCCTGCCAGCATTCCGCCGGAGTGCATGGAATAACCAGCCTGTGCTTCCAGAGAATTCCAGTCCGGAGTGATGGCCGGCACAAGAACCCGGTCTCCCGGTTTGAAATCTTTTACGAGCTCTCCGACTTCCACAACCTCTGCACAGCACTCATGGCCCAGAATCATGTTATGACGGTCACCGATGGCCCCTTCCCATAAAGTGTGGACATCTGATGTGCAGATGGCAACTGCCAGTGGACGGCAAATGGCATCCATCGGCCCGCATTTCGGGCGTTCTTTCTCGATCCATCCGGATTCACCGATTTTCAGCATTGCATAACCTTTCATATCTTTTGCTCTCCTTTCAGATTGTTAATGATTTATCGATTCCTATGATTCGAATATATCACTAATAGGTTACTAATTCAACAGAAAAGTCACGGAATGCCGTAGAATATTCCGTGACTTTTTTATAGCTTTTGCACAATAGATTACTTATAGATACTTTTTATCAAATTCTGCACCGACCGCATTCCCATACCGAAACGGCTACAGCCGGCTTTCTGCATTTCCTGTATAGTTTCCAGACTGCGGATTCCACCGGCGGCCTTGATCTGAATGCGACCGGCGGCTTCACGGCTCATGATTCGAACCTGCTCCACGGTGGAAGGACAGCCGGGATACCATCCGGTGCTCGTCTTTACATAATCCGCACGGCCTTCCACACACAGATCCACTGCCTGGCAGATTTCCTGCTCCGTCAGCTGCGGTGCCTCGATGATCACCTTAAAAATCGCCGAAGGCACCTGCTCCCGGATGGCCAGAAGTTCTTCTTTTACATAAGAAAATTCGTGGCTTCTGAATGCCGTAAGATTCATCACCATGTCGATTTCCCGGCAGCCAGCCTCCCACAGTTCTTTTGCCTGCCGCTTCTTCTGTCCGGTCGTATCTCCGCCGCCCGGAAAGCTTACCACGCCTCCCGCATGGATTTCTCTGGTGTCCTGCAGCCGTTCTGCCACATGGGCGCTGAACGCCGGCAAGGTAAACACAGCAGCCAGACGATATTTCTTTGCCAGCTCCACCATCGCATCAATTTCATCCATTGTATGAAATGCCTGTACACAGCTGATATCAATCTGCCGCATCAGTTTCTTCTGTTCTTCTGTCTCATCGCTCATTTACTCCGTCCTTTTCCCGAAATCTCCACCTCGTACTTGCTTCCGATGATCCGCACGTGGTCAATGCTCACCGGCCGGTTCTGCCAGTAGGTGACTCTGTGCACCACAAGAAGCGCATCCTTCGGCTCCGTTTTCAGAACCTGGGCTTCCATAAAGGTCGCGGATTTCGCTGAAATTCTGTCTCGTGTCTCATCAATCTGCAAGCCGAATTTCTCCTCCAGAAACTGATACAGCGCTACAAACTGATTCTCATACGCCTCGATGCCAGGGACTTTCGCATATTCGATATAATTTTCCATCAGCGTAACAGGCTCTTCATCCGCAAGCTGCAGCCGCTGAATCCTCGCCACGCTGGTTCCCTCCGGAATTTCCAGTTCATCGGCGAGCTGTTTGTCCGCCGAAATGATGTCGATCATCATATCTGACGTCGTTACCCGATATCCTTTTTTCATCAGGGATTCCGTGACCGATGTGACCTTGTTATAATTCTGAATTGCCTTATGATTCAGCACCCTCGTTCCAGAACCCTGGCGAACCTCAACCAGTCCCTCCTGCACCAGCATCTTTACTGCATTCCGTACCGTAGTACGGCTGACCTGATAGATTTTCTCCAGTTCACACTCCTTCGGCAGAAATCCCCCGACAGGATATGTTCCCTTATTGATCTCGTTTTTCAGTCTGCTGTAAACCTTCACATAAGCCGGTGCATTTTTCATCTTCTTCCCCTCCCGTGAAATATCAATATCCGCTTTTTGATCCTTTTTGCAGTATACCATATTTTGACGGCACAATCGAGTCCCAAAGAAGAGTTCCTGTTTTCTGCTTTGTCACCGACACATACTCTGCCAGACGCACAGAAAAAAGGCAGACGCATGTCATTTCTTTATGACTCACGTCTGCTCTGCATGAATCTTCTTTTTTCTGCTGTCTGCGAAATACTTCCATTCTCCAGAAGCAAATCTCTCTTTCTGCGGTGTAAATTTTTGTTACAAATTTTTTATTGTTCTTTTCTATTTTTTCGTATCAAACCGCATCACCGCCATGTGCACCACGTACGGCACCAAGATGACCGGGATTGCCAGGTATGCCAGGATGCTGTACGCCTTCTGGATCAGCGTCAGCAGACCAAACTGTGCGATGAGGAAGTCTGCGATGCAGCAAGCGAGGGCGGCGAGGATCTGGGTGCGGCTGATTTTGCCTGCGGTTTCTGTTCTGCTGCTTCGTTCAGCGAGGCCGTCGTGGATTCGTTTGACCATGGCGGCAACCATGTTGACGGCTGTGGATACGGCACCGAGGATGATCAGTACGGAAATCAGCGGTGTCATGAATTTACTGCCGACGCCCTGCTGAACCATAAATAATGTCGGGACGCTCTGCTGGCTCATTTCCGGGTTCTGGTATACGGTCATGATTCCGAGGACGACCATGATCATCAGAAGGGCATTTAATACGGCACCGACTGCCATGCTCTTTCCGGCATCCTGCGGTTTTTCGAAGGATTTGGCATGCTGGACGAAGACTGCGACATTAGCAAGCTGGAAGGTTCCGTAGAGGAATGCGGCGTACAGGGCTTTGCCGAATGGGAGGTCTGCGGTTTTCATGGCGTTTACAGTATCGCCGATCTTTCCGGCTCCGGCGATGATGTTCGGGACGTAGACGATCAGCAGACCGGCAATAATGCAGATGGACAGCACTGACGCTACTTTCCGCACCAGATCCGTTCCGAATACCGAAACGACGAAAATAATTTTCCAGTTTCATAACGATTCTCCCTTCTTCCTAACAAGCAAAAGGGCGTACTGACCTTCTGTTGGTCAATACGCCCTTGTATCTCCGATGTGCTTTAGTATATCACAGTTTTAACGCGAATGCACTCAATTTTAAGCAAAACGCAAAAGATCCCGGGATTTTTCTCTCCCGGGATCTGAAAATTCTTACTATGTAATTCTTTTTTAAACCACACGTCTTACCGCAAGAATCGTGGTATACGCTGCGTTGCTGCTGATCTTGATACCGTCGCGCTCATTGCTTGCGTGTACGATTGCACCGCCGCCGATGTAGATGGCTACGTGGCCGCTGTAGCAGATAATATCGCCCGGCTGAGCCTCGGCATAAGATACACCGCGTCCTACACCACGCAGTGCACTGGAGGAATGCGGAAGGTCGTATCCGAAGTGTGCGTAAACGCTCATGATAAAACCAGAGCAGTCAGCTCCGTTGGTAAGGCTTGTGCCGCCCCATACGTACGGGTTGCCGATGAACTGGGTTGCATAGGATACGATGGCGCTTCCTGTTGCACTTCCGGTGCTGCTGGAGCTGCTGGAATCATCCGAGCTGCTGGTATCGCTGGACGAAGAATCATCGTAAGAGCTTCCTCCGTTAGACGGTGTTGTTGTCGTGGTGGAGCTTCCTGTGCTGGACGGTGTGTTGTCTGCCGTTGTTGTATTATTTGCAGCACTGCTTGCGGCTGCTTCTGCTGCTGCCTGTCTTGCTGCTTCTGCCTGGCGGGCTGCCTCGGCTGCTTCTGCTGCCTGACGTGCCTCTTCTGCTTTTCTTGCTTCCTCAGCGGCTTTCGCTGCTTCTTCGGCTGCAATCTCTTCCTGAATCTGCTGGATCTTTGCGTTCTGTTCTGCCAGGACTGCGTTGTACTGTGCAGCCATGTCATTCAGGTCTGCAATCTGGTTCTCGTAGTCATCGGAAACGGCTTTCTTCTGCTCGAGCATTTCCTCGAGGGACTGCTGCTGTGCTTCCTGCTCTGCCTCGCTGGCTTCCAGGTCTGCTTTCTCGTCTGCGAGCTGATTGCTGTAATCCGTTACCTGCTGTACCAGATCCATGTACTCCTGCAGGCACTCTCTGTCGTATTTGTATAATTTCTGGGTGTACTCAGCCTGGTTCAGGATGCTGCTTAAATCTTTTCCTTCCAGAATCAGTGCTGCCCAGCCGTTGTCTCCGCCGCTTTCATAGAGGAATTTGATACGTTTTTTCATCTGCTCGTACTGCTCGTCCTCTTCTGCCTGTGCGTCACTTAATTTTTTCTGAGTATCTTCAATCTCAGTCTGTTTCTCTGCAATTTCATTTTTCAGATTTTCAACGGATGCCATGGTTACGACAAGCTGTGCGTCCAGGTCATCAATCTCGCCGGTAATCTGATTCTTTTTGGTTTCCAGATCATCGATTTCTGCTTTTGCGTTGTCAAGCTGTGCGCTGGTCTCTGCCTGTGCTGCCTGCTGCTGCTGTAACTGCTCCTGTTTCGAGGCGCTTACTGTCATTACCTGAGCTGCACTTACGATCACTGCTAAACTTAAGGCAAGAAATTTTTTTCTCATTCTTTCACTCCCAAATTGATTCGTTGTATGTAGGATTTCTGTTTCCAGTTTTACCTGTTTCTTAGAAATTCAATTATTCTGTAACAATTTTGAAATATTTTTCCCAATTCTTTTACATAATATCACAATTCACAAATGGATGCAAGGAAAAATATCCCGACTTTTTGTAAACAATTCGTGAACAGTAACGATACATGTTATTTTACCTTCTGTACACTCACACAACTCAATTTGTATTGATCCGGCGAGGAAAGCGCATCGCCGTCAGGGATTGAAAAGTCCTCTGCGGAGAATTTCGCACAGAGTGCCCGGTACTGATCCTCTGTAAAGGACGGCACCGCATCCTGATTCCATTCCAGACTGATTTCCTGATCGGCCACGCCGCGCGTTACAATTTTCCCGCCTTCAAAATCCTTTTGTTTCATTTCTTTTAACGCATTGTAAACTGCAGTTCCATAATCCAGACGTACTTTCAACACGGCATTGGCGTACTCCTCCACGCCGCCGTTTGCGATCAGTGCTCCGCCTGCCGCAGATGCTGCTGCGCCAAGTACATTCTGATACGATGCACCGTCCGAGAAGAGAATCTGTCCGCTCTCACCGTACCAGCTTTTGATTTTTTCCAAATACGACGGTGATACGCTGCTGCTTTTCCGATACGTATAATCCAGCGTGATGCTGTTTTCTCCAAGTCCCAGATCCGCAGCGGCCGCCTCTGCACCGAGTGCATAACCTGTCCCGTACTTTGTTCCGTTCTCTTCGTTTTTCTGTCCGATATAGCCCAGGTGCGTGTAGCCGGCCTGTACTGCCGCATATCCTGCCAGGTAGCCGGCCTCTGATGCATCAATTTCCAGGCTTTCTGTATTTCCGCGGAGACGGCTGCGGCCGCTCTCACTGACCGGTTCTGCCTCCAGCAGCAGAAAACGGACATCCTTCCAGTCGCGCTGTGCATCGTAAACGGCGCGGCTCATGCTCGTTCCGGCACAGACGATAACGGATGCTCCCTTCTGCGCCGCCTCTTTGATGGTGTTTTCATAGTCCTCTGTTGTCCGTCCTGCCGGAACACTTGCTTCATATTTCAGACCGCTCTCGTCTCCATACTGCGCAAGACCGTTCCATGCTGACTGATACACGGCATCGGAAGCTACCTCACTGCCGTCGGTTACCAGCACCAGATCCACTGGTTCCGTCTTTTCTTTTCCGCAGCCGCCCAGCAGCAGCAACGACACTACGCCAAGACAGAGCGCCCATTTCCAGCTCTTTCGCATGTTTACTCCCCTTGTATTTTTATTTTCCAGATTTTTTCTTTTGTATTTCTGATCTGCGTCTTTCACGCACCTTCTAGTATAGACAATTCCAGCGCAAAAAGAAAGAGAGAATACACGAACTACAAAGTTTTTTTGTATTCTCTCTTATTTTTTATAGAAGATATTTTACTGGAACAGATCGTTCAGGATTTCTGCCGGTTTCTTCCTGCGGTAGCCTTCACTGTCACTTAAGATACTGCTGCTCCAGGTGAAATGATTCACACCGGTCAGATAGGACCGGTCAAGAACTTTTACACCATACCGCTCATACGCAACCGGATAATACATTTTCATGTATTCATTTGCCAGCTCAATAGCTTCACTGTTAATGCTTCCTGTTGAAGAAACGGTTCCGCCAAGCTGAATATACGGCGGTGTCGCATGAATGACAACCACGCTGCCGTCCGAGCACTGGCCAATGACAATCCAGACATGACCGCTCTTGCTGACCACATCACCCGGCGTAAATTTCTGGGACGTATCGCCTGTCACGCAGGTTCCCCAGCCTTTTCTTGCAAAGTAGGCCGGCATTCCAGTGGAGGTTGTCGTTGCATACTCTTTCGTCACCTGATGTGCGGTCCATCCGACATAGCCGGAACAGTCAAGACCTTTTCCGTACTCATACAGATGATCGGAATAGTTGTAGGTGGAATTCTGTGTATTGAAGAATTGTTTCCACTGCGCATTGACGCCGTAACTCTCTGCCTCTGCGTCTGTGTGGCCGCCTCCCCAGATATACAGGGTGTTTCCAAGTGGAAGCAGTGCATTTTTCAGAAAGTTCCGTACGGTGCGGACACCGATCTGCGCGGACGGTTCAAATCCGTCCGGACTCTGTACCAGCTTGCCGTCCTCATCGAACACATACGTTTTTCCGTCGATCACCTGTTTTCCGGTTATCATGCCGCCCCAGTTTCGGAAATAGTATGTATTTCCGCCAATCGACTGCCAGCCGATTGCCATTTTCGAGTCAGATCCAAGGTAATAGAGGTTATTATCATAGGTAATAAACGCATTCTTGTACATGCCGCCCCAGCTTCTCGGATAATAATAGTTATAATCCCAGTATACCCAGCCGCTTGTCGCCATAACGCCGTTTTTGTCTACATAATAATAGTTTCCGTCGTACTGAAACAGCTCGTCATCTCTTCTGGTTCCATTGGCGTTGATCCAGTAATGCGTTCCGTCCAGAAGCAGCCAGCCCGTATGGCTTGTGCCGTCCTCATCGAAATAATACGTTTTTCCGCCGTTCTGCACCCAGCCGGTGGCAAATGTTCCATCTGAATTGGCATAGTATGTTTTACCGCCGATGGTAAATGTCTGATCATGGTACAGACCGCCCCAGCTCTGGAATGCGTATTTTGTTCCGCCGATGGTATGAATTCCGGTGTACATGCCGCCCCAGCTTCGGAAATAGTAGCGGTTTTTGTCGTAGGTGATCCATTCAGACGATGCCATCGTACCGTCTTCTTTCATCCAGTACCAGTTGTTGTCATATTTCACCCAGCCGGTCTGAAGCGACGTATCCTTGTTGATCCAGTAATACGTTCCGTTGGTCAGATACCAGCCCTCTTTTGTAATCTGCTCGCCGTCTTCCAGAAAATAGTATTTCTTTCCATTGATATCGCAGACACCTGTATAGAAGGTTCCGTCATCCTTTGCCCAGTATTTCTTTCCCTGCCAGGTAAAAGATTCGTTACGGTAAACGCCGCCCCAGCTGTGGAAATAATATCTTGTTCCGTCAACCTCTTTCATTCCGGTGTACATCACACCGTCACCGTCGAAATAGTATCGGTTGTTGTCATACGTGATCCATTCAGATGCAGCACGTGTGCCGTCCGCTTTCAGCCAGTACCATTTGCCTTCCAGCTTCAGCCAGCCGGTCTGAACAGAACCATCCTGATTAATCCAGTAAGTCTGATCTCCCAGCTGAACCCAGCCGGTCTGGCTGGCATGATAGATCGATCCGTCATTCTGCGCTATGTAGGTTTTTCCTTTTACGGTAAAGAAGGTGTTTCGATATACACCACCCCAGCTCCGGAAATAATACTCGTTTCCTCCGATGCTCTGGAAACCGTTTTTATAAATGCCGCCCCAGCTCCGGAAGTAATACAGATTGTTGTTGATTTCTTTCCAGCCGGATGTCATCATGACACCATTATCATCAAACCAGTACCAGTTATCATCGTACAGCAGCCAGCCGGTCTGCAGGACGCCGTCTTCTCTTACCCAATAATATGATGTGCCTTTTTTCAGCCAGCCTTTTTGTGTGATCTGCGCTCCCGTAGTATCATCAAATGCGCAGAGATCACCATGTCCATTCATTGTTCTGACTATTCCACGGGCAACGATACCATTTTCCTGTACATAGTACATTTTTCCGCTGATGCTGAGATACACATTTCTCTGAATGCCGCCCCAGCTCTGGAAATAATAAAGGTTTCCATCTACTTCCTGAAAACCATTTTTATAGATTGCTCCGTCTCCCTTGGCATAATAAAGATTATTATCGTATGTGAACCAGCTGTTTTCTGCCATGCGGCCGTTCCGGTCCGGATCCAGCCAGTACCAGTTTCCATTCCGGTAAAGCCATCCTGTTTTCAGCTGTCCGTTCTCATAAAAATACCAGCCGCCGTCGCCTGCCTTAACCCAGCCATTCTGACTGTCCCGCACAGCAGCAACGCTGTCCTGTGAAGCCTGTGTCTGCGTTTCACTCTGCATCCCGCTCTGCTGATCCTCTGTCTCCACAGACTGGTCCATCACCGTGCTGCTCCCCACAGCACTCGCGGAAACAGTCGTCGGGTGTACGCTGAGCATCAGCACCATAAAAAGTGTACCGCCCAGAAGACTTCTCAATTTTTTCTTCGATGTCATTGGTAAGTAACTCCCTTACTATATTATATCTGCTTTTCTCTCCATGTTATCATTAGAAATTATATTATCTTTTGTAATATTTTGCAATAAAAACGTAAAAAAAGAGACATTCACGAAGGAATGTCTCTTTTTTCTGTGTTTTATTTCATGCTTTATTCTGTCTTTTCAAGACAATATCCTGTGTTATTAGAACAGTCCTGTAATCTTTCCAGTAGCGTCTACATCGATACGCTCTGCTGCCGGAACTTTCGGCAGACCTGGCATGGTCATGATGTCACCGGTCAGGGCTACGATGAAGCCTGCACCTGCGGAGATTTTCAGGTTACGTACAGTAACTTCGAATCCGGTCGGTGCGCCGAGTTTGGTCTGATCATCGGTCAGGCTGTACTGGGTTTTTGCCATACAAATCGGGCAGTTGCCAAATCCGAGAGCCTCTAACTGTTTTGCCTGTTTCTGTGCATTTGCGGTCAGGACAACTCTGCTTCCGCCGTAGATCTTCTGAACGATGGCGTTCAGTTTCTCTTCGATGGAGCCTTCCAGATCGTATGCATAGGTGAAATCGTTCGGCTGCTCGCAAAGACGGACAACTTCTTCTGCCAGGGCTACGCCGCCCTCGCCGCCTTTTGCCCATACCTCGGACAGAACAACGTTGACGCCGAGCTCTTTACATTTCTCCTCAACCAGCTTCAGTTCTGCTTCGGTATCGGTCGGGAATGCATTGATTGCAACAACGCAAGGCAGTTTGTATACGTTTGTGATATTGCTTACATGTTTCAGAAGGTTTGGCATACCTTTTTCCAGAGCTTCCAGGTTTTCGCCGTTCAGTTCTGCTTTTGGAACGCCGCCGTTGTATTTCAGGGCACGAACAGTTGCTACGACAACAACTGCGTTTGGTTTCATACCTGCCATACGGCATTTGATGTCGAGGAATTTCTCAGCACCAAGGTCAGCACCGAAGCC
>JABLTQ010054945.1_pt1 | contig 12663 bp, 11 predicted proteins | sample 7160101 | NCBI WGS metagenome assembly JABLTQ01 (sample SAMN14651228, study PRJNA627086) | human gut metagenome | isolation source: feces | host: Homo sapiens
CGTTGCAACGGCTTTTGTATTTTTCTTTTCAAACGATACATTTATAGATTGCCTGGCGAACATGAAACAAAGGATGCGCATTGTGTGTGCTACCGAAAGCCTCATATTTCCGGTTCTTCATCCGGCATTTCCGATTTGGGATTTCCAATATAAGCCAGTGTATCTGAAGGCTGGTTTTTCTTTTTCAACCGTTCCTCTATTAAGGTTTTTAGGAGGGAATAAACCACCGCAAAAGTCGGTACGCCGAGGAGCATGCCGAGGAATCCGAATAAGCCGCCCCCTAATAATATAGCGAAAATGACCCAAAAGGCAGGCAACCCGGTAGAATCACCGAGAATTTTCGGGCCAAGTAGATTGCCGTCAAATTGCTGGATGATAATAATGATGATAATGAATAAAAGCGCCTTTAGCGGATCTTCAAACAGCAGAATCACTGCGCAGGGAATAGCACCGATAATCGGACCGAAAAACGGAATAACGTTAGTGACGCCGATAATAACGCTGATCAGTACCGCGTAGGGCATTTTGACAATAAACAACACAACAAAGGTAATGATACCGATAATTAGGGAATCCAAAAGCTTTCCGGTTACAAATCCGCCGAAGATATGATGAGTGCGTCTGGTGTTGCGGAGGATGCGGTCGGTATGTTGTTTGGAAAACAATGCGTAAAGGATTTTTTTAGTTTGTGCCGCAAATTTTTCCTTGCTGAACATTACATAGATAGAAATGATGATACCGAGTACAAAGTTTTTCACACCGTTTACGACGCCGATGGCGCTTCCAATCACAAAGTCGGTTACGTTGCCGATGAGTTGATTGATGGTAGGCGTTGCTTTTTCCAGTAAACTTTGCGCGCTGTTAATCAAACCGTCCAGGCTGTTGCCTAATAAAGAGGAAAGCATTTTGTTGCCGGCAATGGTTTGATCTCCCCAGTTCTTTGCCGCTTCCAGATAGCCCGGTATCTTGTCAAATAAGCCTTTGATGCTGGCTGCCAATTGAGGAAGGATAATGCTCAGCAGTCCGCCTAAGCACAGCAGTACGGTCAGAACTGTCACTGTAATGGAAAGAATGCGAGGCAGACGGGATGACGGATTTTTACCTAAGTTTTTTTTCAGCAGTTTGCGGAAACATTTTTCTTCAAAAAAAACCAATATGGGATTCAATAAATAGGCAAAGGCAAGCCCGAGAATAATCGGCATTAAGATAGAGAAAACCTTGCTCATCGCGCTCAGGACGACATCTATTTTTAACAGGAACAGCAAAAATAAAATACTTGCTGCAACAACGAGAAAGGCGACTAATCCCATAGCAATATATTTTTTGCTCCATTGGAGTTTCATTTTCTGCCTCTCCTTTCAAAAAGTATATTTGTGAGAAAGCCCTCTGCAATAATTATTACAGAGGGCAAAATGTTTTAATTAAGATAATTTCAGTTTGGACAGTTTATAGCGTTTGATAGAATCTTCGTTGGTATCAAATTTGTAATCCTTGTACCATTCTTTCTGCATGGCTTCATATTCATCGCCTTTTAAATCATACAGAACGGTGTCACGATATTCTTTAAAAGTATTTTCGTCTTTGGTGATATCGTATTTGATGGTGACGTAGTAATTCTCGTCGTCTTCGATGATTAACGGCTCGCCGATTTTAGCGGTTTCAAATACGCCTTTGATAAACTTATCAGATAAGGACTCATCCTCTTTGTTTACGATTACGATGTTCGGATCGGTTTCTTCCTCTTCCGTTGCTGACGAAGTAGCACCGGAAGAAGTGGAAGCTGTTGAGGAAGTTGACTGAGCAGAAGTTGTTGATACAGTAGAAGTAACTGCGGAAGAGGTTGCCGAAGAAGCCGCAGATGATGTAGAAGCAGCAGAGGAAGTAGAGGAAGAAGTAGACGCGGCATTTTTTTCTGCCTCAACCACTTTTGCGTAATCTGCAATTAAATCGTCAATCTTTTCGCCCTTCTTCAAACGGGCAAGATAAGCTTCCGCCTTTTTCTTGAGTTCTGCTTTCCCTTCGGTCTTGAGCTTGTTGCCTTCCGCATCGACCATTTCCATCTTGATGTATTTCAGCTGTGCATAATTTTCACCCAGTTTTGTCTTGAGATCTGCGTCGCTGACTGCCTCTAAGCCGTCTGTATCATAATATTTTTTAAAGATCAGATTGCTTTTGTAGCTGTTGGTCAAAATCTTCTTCAAAGAAGTTTGACCGGCGCCGTTGGGCTCATAAATCGTGGAATAATAGTTCCAATAGCTGGAGATCTGCACATTCAGTTTGTTTTTATCAGATTCGCTTAGTGTTAAACCAAGCTCATCAAATTTCTTTTCGACTGCAACGTAAGTTTTGCAAAGTTCTGCCACGCGCTCGTTAATCCATACTTCGGCGGTTTTGTCGTCGATTTTCTGGGTGAGAATATCTTTAGTCTTATCCTCTACCTTGCCGCTGGCTTCCATGTATGCATTCACTTGATAAGCAATATACATACCGGAGGTAATCGTGGTATCGTCTATTTTGTAAGACCACGTAGTGTCTTTGCAGGCGGCGAGAGAAAGCAAAGCGGAAACCGCAATCAGCCCGGCTGCAATTCTTTTCATCATCTTCAATTTTTTATCATTCCTTCCAGACGCAAAACCACGTCTAATTAAAACTGAAATAAGAAGCCCGCCGTTCTTCTGAGGAGCGGTGCTCTTATTTTTTCTCGGCGAAAATACAGATATCCGCTGAGAACGCTGAATCTTAGATCGAATCAATTAAACTTTATTATACAGGAAAATCAAAAAAAAGTCCAGTATAACTTTGTTAATTTTTGTATCATTTTTCTTGGGAGGAGGAAAGTTCCTCACTGGTTTGACAAACTGAGAAAGCCTCCCGCATTGTATCCAGTGCAGATTGTCCCTTTTTCATTTTTACCGAGATATACGGTTTTGCGCCGGCGTTTACAAAAACACGTCCGTTAAGAACCGAAGCAAGAACGCCTGCAAGAGCCATATCCAGTTTTTCAGGTACCATCAGAAGTGCGTCGCCCTTCTGATTGATTTCGGTGAAACCGAGCATTGCCGCCGTGTTGCGGAGCATTGCAATATCGATCAACCCTTTTACCGACGCCGGCGGATCGCCGAATCGGTCGATCAGTTCATCCAGCATTTCCATGCAGTCTGTTTCGGTTCGTACACAGGCGATTTTTTTGTAAACATCAATACGCTGAGAAAGATTGCTGATATATTTTTCGGGAATATGCGCATCAATCTGGATATCAACCAGACACTCCTCGGTCTTTCGTATCGGAGCTTCGCCGCGTTTTTCGCTTACCGCCTCGGACAGCAGCCGCAGATACATGTCATATCCGACCGCTTCCATATGTCCGTGCTGTCTGGCACCGAGGATGCTTCCGGCGCCGCGGATTTCCAGATCCCTCAGAGCAATGCGGAAACCTGAGCCAAATTTGGTAAATTCCCGAATTGCAGCGAGGCGCTTGGTGGCTACTTCACTGAGAACCTTGCCGCGATGAAAAGTAAAATAAGCGAAAGCACGGCGGCTGGAACGGCCGACGCGTCCCCGAAGCTGATATAATTGAGACAATCCCATGTAATCTGCATTTTCAATAATTAAGGTGTTGCAGTTAGGAACATCAACGCCGGTCTCGATGATGGTTGTGCAAACTAAGATGTCGATTTCATGCTCCATTAACTGTCGCCAGACGGCAGAAAGATCATCTTCCGACATTTTGCCGTGAGCAATTCCGATGCGTGCGTCAGGAATCGCGTTTTTTAGCTTTGCGGCACAGTTTTCAATGCTTTCCACCCGATTGTGGATATAATATACCTGTCCGTTTCTCCGGAGTTCTCGTCGGATAGCGTCGCAGATAATACTAAAATCGTATTCCACGACATAGGTCTGTACCGGATGGCGGTCCTGCGGAGGTTCTTCAATGACCGACATATCCCGAATGCCGGACATAGCCATGTTCAGCGTGCGGGGAATCGGAGTGGCGGATAAGGTCAGCATGTCTACCCCCCGGAGCATCTCTTTAAACCGCTCTTTGTGTGCCACGCCGAATCGCTGTTCCTCGTCGATGATGGCAAGACCGAGATCTTTGAATTCAATATCCTTTTGCACCAGTCGGTGCGTACCGATGATGATGTCGATTTCGCCGGTCTTCAACTGCTTGATAATTTCCTTTTGCTGCTTCGGCGTTCGGAAACGGGAGAGCAGTTCTACTTTAATGGGGAAGCCCTCCATCCGTTTGAGCACTGTTTGATAGTGCTGCCACGCCAGAATTGTAGTCGGACAAAGGATGGCGCATTGCTTAGAATCCAGCACGCATTTAAAGGCGGCGCGAAGCGCTACCTCAGTTTTGCCGAATCCGACGTCGCCGCACAGCAATCGTTCCATCGGTGTTTGACGTTCCATATCTTCCTTGATTTCCTGTACACAGCGGAGTTGGTCGTCTGTTTCTTCATAAGGGAAATGCGCTTCAAAATCGCGCTGCCAGTCTGAATCGTCCGAAAAAGCATGTCCCTTGACCTGCATCCGTTCTGCGTAAAGCCGAATCAACTCGTCCGCCATCTCTGCGACTGCTTTTTTTACCCGTGAGCGTGTTTTCTGCCATTCTCCGCTGTTGAGTTTGTTTAAGCGTAAATGGCCGTCTTCCCGCGGACCGATGTATTTGGATACCAGATCCAATTGCGTGACCGGGACATAAAGGGTGTCGGCGCCGGCATATTTGATTTTGATATAGTCCTTGATAATCCCGTGCAGCTCGATTTTGTGAATACCGTCAAATACGCCGATACCGTGGGTGACATGAACGACATAATCTCCTTTTTCCAGGTCAGAGAGACTTTTGATTTCTTCTCCCTTTTTCCTTTTGACCTTTTTTGCGGCAGAACGTATCGTCTTTGCAGAGGTCATCAGTGCAAACTTGACTTCAGGATATTCAAAACCGGAAGAAAGATTTCCTGCCAGAACATATATTTTTTTATAGGTGAATTGAGATAAATCCTTGACATAATCTGCGGGCAGATTTTCATGGCGTAAGTCTGAAGCCAGTATCGAAGCAGCCTTTTCGGTGCCTGCCAGTACGCCGCAGGAATACCCTTGCTCCAACAACCCTTGCAGATCTTCTTTTAACAGCCGGATTTCGCCGCTCCAGCCGGATGTTTGCATCGCGTTTATATGAATCAGCTTTTTGGGACGGATTTCGGAATTGGTGCGGGCAAAGGTGTCCAGATAAACGGTCGGGTGCTGCTCCCAACGGCTCTGTAATGCGCCGAGAGTGGTACAGTATAATCCCAGCTCACTGCAAATCTCGCCCTCTTCCAGCAGAATTTTGATGTCCTCGCTATGTTGTTGTAAAAATGCGCGCGCATTTTCCCGCATCGCACTGTATTCGCTGATGAATACGATTCCATCCTCGAAGTAATCAAAGATGGTTGCCGGTGCGGAATAAGCGAGAGATATATATTTGTCTAAGGAGGAAAGCTCCGCGCCCCCATCCAGATGCTCGATATCATGCTGTAATGTTTTCTGCATGTCGGGATTTGCAGCTTTTTTTTGTAAATCCGCCAATTTTTCCCGCAGCGCTTGCAGTGTCGGGAACAACACTTCTGATGCAGGGGTGATTTTCAGATAATCGGTAACATCGGTGCGCCGTTGGGACTCCAGATCAAAGTATGCCATGGAATCAATTTCATCGCCCCAGAATTCGATTCTCACAGGCGCGCTTTCTCCGGGCGGATAGACGTCCAGAATGCCGCCTCGTACCGAAAATTGCGCAATACCGTCCACTTGGGGACGGCGGGCATAGCCTGCGGCAACTAAGCCGGTTATGATTTGATCCAGCGAATAAGGGTTGCCGGTGCATAAAACAATGCTGTTTTCGGTCAGAGCCGTGGCGGGAATGGTGAGTTGCAGCGCCGCTTCGGCGCTCATTACGACTACTTTGCAGCTGCGTTCAGCGAGCCGTGCCAAAACGCCTAACCGGAGGTATTCGTATTCTCTGGAGCGTCCCTCCATTTGTCGAAAAGAAAACTCTTTGGCAGGAAAATGCAATGCCATTTCGGCGCCGCTCATGTTGTTGATATCGTCTGCAATTTTGACAGCATTTTGCTCGTCTTCGGCAATGACTGCGATTGTTTTTCCGGTAAATGACATTGAGGCAGCCGTACTTTCGATAAAATGAGCTTTGTGCACGGCAGAAAGCCCCACCGCCAAAATGGGGGTGAGGTTGTTTTGGATGGCTTCTGCCATATCCTGATATTGAGGAATTCGTTCTGCAATTTTTGGGTAGAGTTTCAAACAGATACACTCCCTGTAAGATTGGCTTGAAGTGCTGATGCAATCAGTATTTCCTTAAGAATTATATTGATTCATGGCTTTATCAATATTACCTGCCACCATCAATGTCAATGCGGCACAGGCATTAGAGATGCTTTGGTCAATTTGTGTTCGTTCCGCGGGGGTAAAATCAGACAGTACCCATGCGGCAAGGTCATAATCAGGACGGGGCTTTTTACCTACGCCGAGCTTGATGCGGGGAAAGGCATCGCTGCCGGTGAGTTCAATAATACTTTTAATGCCGTTATGACCGCCGTCACTGCCTTTTCTTCGAATACGCAGAAAGCCGGGTTCCAAAGAGATGTCGTCATATATTACAATCACGTTTTCGATCGGAATTTTGTAAAACCGCATCGCCTCTGCAATAGCTTCTCCACTGTTGTTCATAAAAGTAACCGGCTGCATCAACAGGCAGCGCTTGCCCGAAATCATGGCATCGCCGATCATAGATTTGAATTTCAGTTTGTCTGTTTTTATATCATACTCTTTTGCCAACGCGTTAATTGTCAAAAAACCTACGTTGTGGCGGGTATTTTCGTATTTAGGACCGGGATTGCCCAACCCGACGATCAGATATTCCACTTTGCCGGATAGCGGTGCCGCGGAATTGGATTTTTTGAGCTTGTCAAAGATAGAAAACATGGAAAAACGCCTTTCTGACAGAAAATATTTGAAAGTTTTGGTTTAATGAAACGGCAGATTTTGCAGGATATTTCAGAGTTTATGAGAGTTCTCCAAACTATTATACTACACTTTATTGAAAGAACGCAAGAGAAATATCATAATAACGGATTACGCAGAAAAAATAAAAAACTTCCGCTGAAAAGAGATCTCTTCAGCGGAAGTTTTAATACGGTAAAATTGGCAACTAGTTTTCAAGTACTAGTTTAAGACATAAATGTCCACTTTTTTTGCGCCCCATTTCACGCTGTCGCTGTAAGAATTGAAAAACAAATCCACCAGCACCGAGGAATTGGGATTTTTAGCAAATGTTCCGGTGTCTGCCACGACCGAATACCCGTAAACGAACTTTTGGTCAGGGGTACAAATCCATAGTTTAGATCCTTTCGGGAATTTGCGGTAATCCACCGCCACATTTCCCTGCTTCAGCTTTGTTCTTCTTCCCAAAGCGCTGTAAGCCACCGCTTTGCCGGACACTTTTCTTTTGTACCCGACCGGGACGCCTTTGGCGTCTAATGTCAGGCTGTTTGGCGGTGTAAGAGTAGAAAGCGGATTCTTCGGAGCCAGTCCCACCAGTAAAAGCTGTGTTATCGGATTGGATGTGACTTTTTCCTCTAAAATTTCGGACTCCACAACCCGTCCGTCAACGACTTTTTCTTTGGAAACGGTTGTACGCACACCCTCTTTTCCGGCAATTGAAATCTTGGTGTTTCCCTTGCCGACCATTAAGGAATTCTGCTTTTTAACAGTAAAAGGAATTGCGCTAGCAGAAGTAACCGTCCGGTAAACAACCCGGTTTACTTCGATTTCAGTATCTTCATGCACTTTTTCATTCAATCCGACGTTAATTAAATCATCGTCGGATAGTGTGACATTGGCAATCTTGAGCACATCCGCAACAGTTGCGTCGCTGACCGAAATGTTCTGCGTTACGCCGTCGGCTGTTACCGGGACTTCAAATGCCCGTAAGATGTTGATTGTTCTGATGTTTTTATCCTGGAATCCTTCAAGCTGCAAAGTGTCATCAGCAGAAAGGCTGATTCCTTGACTTTCTAAAATATCTTCTGCGTCGTTTTTCATCGTATATAATACACGAGTATCATTGCCGTCATTAATATATACAACGTTGGTCGCTACGGTAATACCGGTAAGAACGGATGCCAATACGATGCAGAGGGCACTAACTGAAAATGTCTTGATTTTATTTGATTTCACGCAATCGCAAATCATGGGAAGTATTTTATGAACGACAATATCAGCGTACTTTTTCAAAAACGTACCCATTCAAAATCTCCTTTATAGTTTTACGATTTGTTACCATTGTTACCGTTTTGTAGCTATTATATTCACTAAAACGACGTTTGTCAAGGATTTGGAATAGCGTTTTTTTGTGTATTTTGCCAACAGACATGCTGCCGTTTGAGAGAATAAAAATCCAAAAAGTCCAATTTTCGCCATTTTTTGTGAAGTATCACCAGGGCAAATGGGAGGCGATTTTGCTGTTTTTACCAAATATCGCGAAAGCATGCCGGGTGTACAATATTACTCTCGGATTCGAAATTGATGAAGAAAAATTGGATAAAATAACAATAGCTTTTTGCACAATTCATGAATAAAAGGAGTGTTTGTTGGGCAAGCTGTACGATTTCAGAGTTTGAAATGAGACTTTTGCTTCAGGTATTCCCCCAGTATGTTGGCAGCATCTTCTACATAGCAAGCGCAGGGACGCTTTTTATAGTATTGCGGAGTGCGTTCGGACGGGACTGCGTTGGTATCTTTTCCGTCTGTTCCCAGCAATTCATGGCAGATGATGGAACCGTTCCCAGCTCGGAATTCACCGGCAAGCTCCTGAACAGTCTGATATACCCGTTTTTTTTCGGGAAGGTCGGTGGGGGAGCAATATCCATCCAGTATGCCAAGTACCATCATCATGCCGGATACTGCGCCGCATACCTCGCGCATTCTTCCCATGCCGCCTCCGAATGGAGAAGCGAGCCGGAAAACCGTGTCGCGCGGCAATCCCATCTCTTCGGCAAAGGCGCCTGCCACAGATTGTGCGCAGTTGTAGCCGGATTCAAACAGGCGGCGGGCTTCTTGTCCTTTTTCAGTTTGGATAATCATAAAATCACATTCCTTTTTGAAGCAGTTTCGTGTGTACTTTGAAGATGTTTTCATAAAGCCGGCAGCGTTGCGCTTGCGCATTCTTTCACAGTAAAGAAGAATTTGAAAAATGATCTTCTATTATATATAGTGTTTTTTTGCATGTCCTTTTCCACGGGTAGCTGCAATTTTATTCGCTGGTGAACCATTTTTCTTGTTGCGTGTAATTCCTAATTAAAACTGTTTTTTCTTATGTCATGGACGGGCAAAGACACCTGCTTTTTTGTGATAAACAGGGAGACTGTAATTGACAGCCTCCCTGTTTGTTATTTTGCAGGTTTTAATGCTTTTTTTGTTTCGCGAATTTGATTCAGGCTGTTAAGCAAGGTGTTTTCCACATCGGCAAGCCGCTGTTCCACAAAGTCATTGGTTGCCTTTTTGATTTCCCGAGCTTGCATATGAGCCTGGGTAATGATTTCGTTCGCCTTATCCTGTGCCTGTTTCATGATCTCGCTCTGATCCAGAATTTTTTTGGCGCGTTCTTCCGCGAGATGGACGGTATCTTCCGCCTCTTTTTTAGCAATATAAAGGATATTTTTTCGGTCATTCAGCAAATTTTTTGCTTGCTTGAGCTCGGTCGGCAGATTCAGCCGCATATCGCTTAGTAATTCCTGAAAGCGTTCGGCATCAATGACGCATCTCCCGTTGGAAAGCGGAATTCGCATTGCCGAGTCCAAAATGTCCTCCATTGTTTCGATTGTGTTGAGCAGTTCAAGGTTTCCCTTTTCATCCATAGCAATCATTCCTTTCCAAAATCTTTCTATTGATATAAACGGTTTAGCCGTTGATTGATCGGGGTAAGGATTTCTTCAGGTACAAAGCCTGAAATGTCACCGCCGAAACTGGCGATTTGTCTGACCAGACTGGAACTGAGATACATGTTTTCGGCATTGGTAGTCAAAAATATCGTTTCGGCATCAGCGTAAAGCTTTTTATTGGCAAGCGCCATCTGAAACTCATATTCAAAATCAGACATTGCGCGAAGTCCCTTGACGATAGCGCACGCTTTCTTTTCCCGCACATAGTCGGCAAGCAAACCATCAAAGCGATCCACCTGGACGTTCGGCAGACCGGTAATGCAGGCACTTATCAGATCACAGCGTTCTTCCGCGGTAAAGCTGGTCTTTTTGTCATAGTTTACCGACACCAGTACAATCACGGTATCAAACAGTTTGGCGGCACGGGTAATAATATCCAAATGCCCTTTGGTAATCGGGTCGAAACTGCCCGGACATACAGCGATTTTCATTTTAAATGTTCCTTTCTGAGCTTTTGTACAAATTCGGTAAAATCGGGCGCAGACCGAAATTTTTTCTTACTGCTTGCCGAAAAGCAGATCAGCTGTTATTTTGACAGCTCTGTTTGATCGGAGGTGATTCGGCGGTAAGCCGTAATCATGATTTTTCCGAATTTATATTGTTTGTCTATGACGAAGTCGGCGCACCGTTCGGGAACGTTTTCATCAATAGCGTGCTCGCAGAGGATGATTCCGCGGTCGCTCATTTTTGGCGTAAGCAGTTTTAATGCGCGCGGCAGAATATCCTTATGGTAAGGAGGATCTAACAGTGCAATATCAAAAAAATCCTTGGTACCGGTTAAAAAACTGCTATACTCGGCAGAAACTACCCTTGATTTCGAAAACAAGCCGGTATTTTTTAAGTTTTCTTTTACAATTTCCTGCGAGTGTCTGCTGTTGTCAATGAAAACACAAAGTTCGGCGCCGCGGCTCAGCGCTTCGATGCCAAGTTGTCCGGAACCGGCAAACAAGTCAAGAACGGTTGCTCCCGGAACATCAAATTGAACGATGCTGAACATCGCCTCTTTCACTCGGTCTGAGGTGGGGCGGACATCCAATCCGTCCGCTGTAATTAATTTTCTGCCTTTGGCAGTACCGGTAATAACCCGCATAGAGGGAACCCAGCCTTTCTGAATAATGTGGAAAAGATGCCGTAATCCGAAAGAACTAATACCCTCGTGATTCAAACATCGTTTTTTTCTTGTTTTTGCGGTAAACGCTAAGGACGATCCCGATTGCCAGATAGGAGGTGACAACCGATGTGCCGCCTGAACTGATCAACGGCAAAGTAACTCCGATAACCGGCAGCAGACAAAGTACCATTCCGATGTTTACTACCGTTTGGAAAATAAAGATCGCAAATACACCGGCGCACAGATAGCAGCCCAGCGGATCCCGGGACATTCTTGCCACCAGAAGCATTTTGACACAAAGCAACGACAGCAAAAGGGTGACGCCGACACAGCCGACAAAGCCAAGGGTTTGTCCGATATAGGAAAAAATAAAATCGTTATAGACTTCTGGAGGAACAAATAAATTATCGCTGAACAAGCCTCTGCCGAAAATTTGTCCGGAGCCCAGCGCAATTCGTCCGCGGATTTGGTGGTATCCGGTTCCCATAGGATCAAGCTCAGGGTGGAAAGCAATCAAAATACGCTTTTGCAGGTAGTCGGGCAATACAAAATTCCAGACGATCGGTGCTGCCACAGCGGCTGCCGCAATTCCGCCGAGTACGTATTTCCATGAAATTCCGGCAGTGAACAGCATGACAATAAAGATAAAAAGGAAAACCAAAGCCGAACCAAAATCACCCTGTGCCATAATCAATAAGGTGGGAGCAGCTCCGTGCAGACAGAGCAACAGAATGTTGCGGGGATGATTGATGTCCTCCCGCACTGACTGGAGATGAAGCGCAAAGGTAAAAACAAATGCGATTTTTAAAAGCTCGGAGGGCTGTAATGTGGTGATGCCGAACAGACTCAGCCACGCCTTATCATCTGATCCTGCCCGGGTGATACCGAGCGGGGTAAACGTAAGCAGCACGAGAAACAAGGCCGCCGGCGTGTATATTTTCCAAAGCTTTGCGAGCGTGTGATAATCAAACAGTGACACAATAATCGCGGCGGCAATTCCGAGCGCGATTGCAACAGCCTGAATAATCAGCAGCTTTTTATTGCTCAAAAAACCGTTGTGAATAATGGAATACAGCATCACCAAACTGATTGAGGAGGCGATCAGACAGAAAAGCATCAGCAGTTTGTCTATTGATTTCAGATATTCCCATATGGCACGAAAAAACTTTTTCACCTGTCTCCTCCTTTCTTCGTTGAAATCATGTTACCGTATTAGTATGCGCTAAAACAATGGTGTTAAAACAATCCGGCAATGGTGCCGTCTTTGTCGATATCAATGCGGAGTGCTGCCGGCGATTTCGGCAGACCGGGCATGGTCATGATATTTCCGGTTAATGCAACAATGAATCCGGCACCCGCGGAGAGCTTTAAGTTGCGCACCGTCACAGAAAAATGTTCCGGCCGTCCCAAAAGCTCTGGATTGTCGGATAGAGAATATTGTGTTTTTGCCACGCAGATCGGCAGCTTATCGGCGCCGAGCATTTCAATTTCTTTGATATCCTTTTCTGCCTGGGATGTGTATACAACGTCATCTGCACTGTAAATATTTTTTGC
>JABLTQ010111663.1_pt1 | contig 12643 bp, 8 predicted proteins | sample 7160101 | NCBI WGS metagenome assembly JABLTQ01 (sample SAMN14651228, study PRJNA627086) | human gut metagenome | isolation source: feces | host: Homo sapiens
AGGGAAAATCACGCGCAACCTCGCTCTGAACCGTTATAAGCGGTATACTGCCGAAAAACGCGGACACGGACAAGTAGTCCTCGCGCTGTCTGAGCTGGAAGCCTGCGTTCCTTCGGAAACGACTGTGGAGCAGACCATCGAAGAGAATGAGTTGGCTGCCGCCATTGACCGCTTCCTGTAACCTCTTACAAGATAGAGCTGACGCGGGCACGCCTTTCCTTGCAGCGCGTAATGGAAAGGGATAATTTTACCGCGGGGCTGCTCATACCCGTGTGGAATTTCTACGGCAGCGCAGTAGCAAACTATGCAAGTGGTGCAGCCTATGACCACGCGCCAAATGACGGCGGCCCGCTATTGAGCATCAACGCCATAGACGGCAGCATAATAGACGTAAAGTTGGGGTACTGAATCATGAAAAAGCTGTTTATTTTCGCATTTGCCGCACTTCTCCGCCTCACCGCCTGCCAAGCAACCCCCGATGCGCCGATAGTGGTGCAGAAGGATTATGTGCATGGCGATGACGACCTGCTGCGCGCAACGCTAAATATAGACCGAATACAGCTTGAATTGCAGCGTGTGACCGAGGAAAACGCAATAGAATACGGCCTTGTTATACCTGTGTGGAACTTTTACGGCGAATACGTCAGCGAATATGAGTGGGCAACATTTTCTTCAAAACCCCCATACGATTTGCCGGGCGCGCTCCTTACAATAAACGCCGTGGACGGCAGCGTCATAGACCCGCAGAAAGGGTATTGATTTCCCAACACCCTGAGCGGAATTACAATTTGTTTACACTTTGATGCGGCTTTGCTAACGCCAAATGCGATATAATAAATCAACTATCGTAAGGGGGTAAGCGCATGAGCCGCATTTTTGTTATAGAGGACGAGGAAGCCATAAACAAGCTTATTTGCACAAGCCTTACCGTGGCGGGCTACGAAACCGTTCCCGCCTATGACGGAAACGAGGCGCTTGCAAAGCTGCGCGATTTTGAACGGTTCGATCTTGCGCTTGTGGATATTATGCTGCCGGAGGTGGACGGCTTCGCCCTGCTGCCGCATCTTAGTGAGCGCGGCATTCCGGTTATATACCTGACCGCAAAAAACGACATCGAATCCAAGGTACAGGGCTTAAAGTCCGGCGCTGAGGATTACATAGTAAAGCCGTTTGAAATACTTGAACTCATAGTCCGCATGGACAAGGTGCTTGAACGCACGGGCGGCGCAAGCAAGCTTTTGCGCGCAGGCGACATTGAGCTTCGCACGGACGAGCGCGCGGTATACCGCAACGGCGAAGCTTTGCCACTAAAGCCACTTGAATTCGAGCTTTTGACATTATTTATTAAAAATAAGAACATTGCCCTCTCCCGCGAGCGCATAATGGCGGCGGTGTGGGGCGGCGATTATTTCGGCGAAAGCCGCACGGTGGACGTGCATGTTGCTCAGCTAAGAAAAAAGACGGGCCTTACAATAGCATCCCTGCCCAAGATAGGCTATCGGCTGGAGGATTGAGCGGATGAAGATACGGGTAAAGCTTGCGCTTCTTGCCGTTTCCCTATGCGCCCTTGCCATAGCCGCGTGCTGCACCGTGCTTATAATATCGGCCAACGGCAACAGCGTAAATACCGCCATTGACGGCGCGCTGTCCGAACAGCATTTGCTTGTGCAGTCCTTTCAAAGCGCTCTCCGCAACACATATGAGGACGGCCTATCGGATACCACGCAGCAAAGCCTTGGCAAATATCTGTTCCGCCAGTATTCCTCCGGGTCATTGAGCCGTTCGCAATACGCCATGCGCAAAGACGGCGAATATCTGCATAACGGCAGCGAGCTTGACCCTGCCGACATACTGACCGATGCAAAGACCCGTTCGGGCAACGGCACGGAGGTTAAGTATACGATAGTTATGCATGATAACGCGCGGCATATAGTTGTGGGTTCCGCAAACACTATCAACGGCGGCGTATACGATATATATTTAGTAAAAAACATAGAGCAGGTTTACAGCAGCAATGCAAGCCTTACCGCAAAGCTTGCCGCAGTAAGCCTTGGCTTGGTGCTGCTTACGGCGGCGGTGCTTGCGTATTCCGTGTTCCGTGTGCTTAGGCCGCTTAAAGCGCTTCAGGGCAGCGCCGCAGCGATTGCGCACGGCGATTATCAAAGCCGCATCCCCGTTAAGGGCAAGGACGAAATAGCTGCGCTTTCCGTCAGCTTTAACGCAATGGCGGAGGCGGTTGAAAAGCACGTTGCGGAAATAAAAGACGTTGCCGAGGCGCGTAAGCTGCTGCTTGCGGCGCTTACGCACGAGCTTAAAACGCCCATGACGGCCATAATAGGCTATTCCGAAGCGCTGATGAAAACACGCCTGACCCAAGAGCAGCGCGAGGAAGCGGCGGCATACATAAACGCCGAGTGTTCCCGCATTGAGCGGCTTTCGCAAAAGCTTATGCAGCTTATAGCATTGGACGGCGGCAGCGGCATAACCATTGCGCCAACGCCGGTAACGGAGCTGTTTGAAAGCGTGGAAAAGACGCTGCTGCCTATTGCCGAGCGGGACGGCGTGACGCTTGATATGGCCTATGGAAGCGAAACGCTGAGCATGGACGCCGACCTTATGGCAAGCGTGCTGATAAACCTTTTTGACAATGCCCGCAAAGCGCGCGCGAAGCATGTGCATATCGTATGCAGCGGCGGCCTTATAAGCGTTACGGACGACGGATGCGGTATACCCGCCGATTCCGTAAAGCGCATAACAGAGCCGTTTTACATGGTGGATAAATCCCGTTCAAGGAAGGCGGGCGGCGTTGGGCTCGGTCTTGCGCTGGTGAAGCGCATAGTGGCGATGCACGGCGGAAAGCTCGGCATACTCAGCCAGATAGAGCTTGGAACCTGCGTTGAAATAGAACTTCCCCAATAAATTACACTTTGAAAACATATTGCTGAATACTTGAAAACATGCTTTCGTGTACTATAAAAGCATCTTAAAAAGGGATGTGATAAAATGAAAAAGATTGTAATCGCGCTGCTTGCCGCACTTCTCCTCCTAACCGCCTGCCAGCCCACGCCCGAGGCGGCGGTTGTGGTGCAGAAGGACTTTGGCCAACTAACAGAGAAGGCAAAATTGGACGAGAGCCATGTTCCGGACTTATTGCTGTCAGAAAGCCTTAAAGCACCCAAAACCCTGCACAAAGCATTAGAAAACAAACAGGGAAATGTAAAAGTATATATTGAAGCGGATGTTACCGTGCCGGATGCTAAGGGGCTGCCCATGATACGTGTCGGTCACGGTTCCTTCACGCGGGATGATATACGGCGCTTTGCGGATGTTCTGTTTAATGGGGCAATGCCGCTTGACCCCAATAACAAGAAATACACGAAGTCAATGATTCAGGAATCTATCGACCAGCTTATAAAGATGCGCGAAAGCGGGGATCTCGATATGAAATACGAATCGGTTGAGCAGGTTGACGCGGATATAGCCGAGCTTATGGCAAAGCTCGAAACTGCGCCGGATACCGTGGACGTAACGGAGCATGACTTCCAGCAAGAGTTTCCCTTTTCCCTCCAAGCCACCGAAGATTTTGCCGCAATATCCGATCTGATTTGTCAGGAACAGGTAATAGAATATTGCAAAAACCTGAACAGATATGCCGCCATGTCCTTGGTATTGGTAGGCACGCCCGATTCTTCGCCATTGCTCAATATAAAATCGGATTTATCAGCGGAAACAGGCTATACGCCAGAAGAAGCATATGCACTTGCAATGCAAACGGCGGACAGACTGAATATTACGGATTTGGCCTGCACCGGACAACGGGCATATTTCCTCACCGAGGGCGGCTTTGGAGTATATGAGTTTATGTTCACGCGAATGGTCAACAATATACCCGTTACCTTTACAAACGATATCGGCAACCAGTTTAATCCAAACAGCGTACACGTTCCGTGGGAATATGAAATGCTCAGGCTGTTTATTGACGAAACCGGAGTTTGCTACCTGAAATACGCCTCGCCATATGCCATAGAAGAAACCGTTTCGGAGCAGGTCAATATGCTGTCCTTTGACGAGGTGTGGCAGATTGCGGAGCTCATGCTGCCCATTGTAAACGATCGATTCACCGACTACAACATAACAATAAATATCAACAGCGTCAAACTGGGGTTTATGCGTATCGTAGAGGAAGGCTACCCGAATTCCGGCCTGCTGGTTCCCGTTTGGGACTTTATGGGAACCTGTACGCGGCAGCATAGCGGCAGGGGAACAACCAATAAAGCCGATGACCCATACACAAGTTATCTCACCATCAACGCCATAGACGGCAGCATAATAGACCGGGCTTTGGGCTATTAAGGAGGCAACAATGAAAAGATTCACGGCAATTCTGCTCTCAATATTTACCGTATTTGCCATAACCGCCTGCCAGCCCACGCCTGAGGCGGCGGTTGTGGTGCAGAAGGATACGGACAGAATGGTTGAACAGGCGGCAAACATGGAAAACGGCCAGACGCTTTCCGATTTGTCCATACCGGAGGGGCGCTATGTTCTCGATAATGAAACTGCGGGCGGCAGGCTGAAAATTCATGTTGACACTAAAGTGCGTAAGCCCGATGTTGGCAGCATCCCTATACGCAAGGCCGCCATAACCGTTTTTACGCAGGAGCAGGTTACGGGAATATTCAATTATCTTTTTCCCGATGAAAAGCCCATAAACCAAAGCTACATCCGGGAAACCAGGGCCGATATAGAAAAGCAGATACTCCTCCTTAGGCAGCGGCTTGAGGATAAGAGCTATTTGAACAACGGCCAAACCGAGGATGAGATGCTTGCTTTGATTGCCGCAGCAGAGGAACGGTATAAGACTGCGCCGGAAACGCTTCCCGCGCCCGCTGCTTCTGACGGCACAATGACATTGTACGAAGGACAGGCTACCGATGAAAACGGAATCTCAATCGCCGGGGAAACCTCGCGCTTCTACCTGTTAAGCGCCTCTTTTGAAGGCTATACGCGGGGCATTAGCGTTTCAACTGCGCTTTCCGCATCCTTGCGGGACTTGGAGTCCGCAAACCATAAGTCCGGAGTTTTATCCTATTGGGATAATTCCACGCCGGCATATACCACAAAAGGGATGCTGCGAACTGACGGAAGCTCGCTGCCCGAAGCGGCGCAGGGAAAGCTTACAATTTCTTATGATGAAGCAAAAGCGCTGTGCGACGGATTCTTTGCCGCCGCCGGAATGGACGGTGATTTCGGCGTGGGTGCGGCGTTTATAGTAGACGACAAGGGTACAGGGCTTGTTGACGGAAGATGGGAAAACGGTAAATACATCGAAGGGCTTAAAAATCCCGCGCAGAACTACGCATGGCAATTTTATTATGCGAGGATGGCGGATAATATTCCCATTATGCTAAATACCATTGCCGGCGGAAGCACCGGCAGCGAATTTCAGATAAGCTGGAACTATGAATATATCTGCTTCACGGTGGATAATAACGGCATTGCTTCGGTTCATTGGATGTCTCCCATTGCCGTTGGCGATGTGGTGCAGGAAAATGCCGTGCTTAAAAGTTTCCCGGAAATCATGGGCGTATTTGAAAAGATGGTAAGGGTACAATACGAGCCGATGCTTAATACGCGATATCCGGACGGGAATATTGAAATAAACGTGGATGATATAGAACTGTGCCTGATGCGTGTTCGGGAACCGAACGGCGATGGGACAACGGGTTTACTCGTTCCCGCATGGGTATTTTACGGACACAACATAGCAACGCATAGCACCGGAGAGCAGTCGTTTGATTTTTCGGGCGGTATCGCCTACCGCTGGCCGCAGGCGCCGATAGTTTTATTCGCAATAAATGCCATTGACGGCAGCGTGATAAATTTTACATGGGGCTATTAAGGAGGTAACAATGAAAAGATTCACGGCAATTCTGCTTTCAATATTTACCGTATTTGCCCTGATCGCCTGCCAGCCAACGCCCGAGGCGGCGGTTGTGGTGCAGAAGGATACGGACAAGATGATAGAAAAGGCGCAGTCAACGCCCGCAACAACGGATGCGCCGACCCCTTCCCTGAAGGAGCGTTATGCAATACCCGATGCGCTTTCCTACACCCAAACCGGAGCCGGCAGCAAGCTTAACATAAGCGTGGAGGCGGTTGTAACCACCCCGAACGATGCGTTCCCAATAGTGCGGGTAGAAGCGGCGGAGTTTTCGCAGGAGATGGTTACGGCCTTCTGGAACGCATTCATAGGCGACACACCCATGTTTGAACAGAACTATGTGCAAACAAAATCCGATATCGAAAAAGCGATATTATATTATAAGCAGGTGCAGGCGGGCATGATAGACGGACTGGAAACGCCGGAGGGAGCGCAGGAGGAAATAGACGCGCTTGAAGCGGCATATCCTTCCGCGCCGGATTCCGTGGAGCCTGTGCCGGCTACGCCCGAATTGAAGCGAATCCCCGTCGATTTAGGCGAATACAGAAACGTTGCGCATTACTACGGTCTGCACGCCACAAATAACGAGCAGCGTTTGTTCTTCAACGTGCATAACCATTACGACAACACAAAAGCCATAGAGATAAGGAGCTACGACAGGAACGGAAATCAGACGGGCAATACCATACTGGGCGTATCACGGCGCGCCAGCCTGCATTGCATGCGCATGAATGACAGGGGCGATAGGTGTTACATCAACGCAGATGCCATGCGCATGGAGCGCGGCGACGCTTTGCCGGAGCGAGCCTCAACATTTATAAGCCTTACCCCGGCAGAAGCCGCCGCGGCGGTTGAGGCGTTCATTGCCAAGGTCGGCCTTGCGGACGTTATGGCGGTAAGCGACATATATCTTTGCAATGACCGCGACGAACTCAACGGTAGGCCCGAGGCATCGGCATTCGCATATGAAATATTCTGCACCCGCCTAATACACGGCACGCAATGCGCCAATATTTTGAACGCCCATGAAAGCAGCCAAACCGCAATAAAACACGATGCCTTTGCGCCTACATGGGGGTATGAATCCTTCAAATTCCGCGTGGATGACACGGGAATATTTGACATAAGCTGGACTTCGCCCGTTGCATCTACCGAAACTGTCACGGAGGATTCCGCGCTAAAGCCATTCCATGAAATAGAGGAAATAGCAAAAAAGATGCTGCCCATAATATATGAGCCGGATGCAAAGGACAAACGGATAAAGAGCATAGATATTTCGATAGACAGGGTAACACTCAGCCTTTGGCGGATAGCTGAGCAGGACCGCTTTGACCACGGCCTTTATATCCCCGTATGGAACTTTTTCGGCACCTGCAGCGAAACCATAACTATTCTACCGGATAGAGATTTCACCAATGTGACCAATGGCGCTATGCTGACAATCAACGCCATTGACGGCAGCATAATAGACCTTGACGCAGGGTATTAGAAGGATATATCGCATATAAGCTCCTTTTCGGCTTCTTCGTATTCCTGCTGCCAGCCTTCCGTAAGCTCCTGCACCTTTACGTTTACGGAGAAGCCGATGCTCCTTCCGTCTATGTTTTCGGGGCTTATGGGTAACTGTATCTCCCAACAGGTTTCCGCGCTGTGCATAGGATGCAGCTCGACATCATCCGGAAGAAGCCTTTTTACGAGCAGGTTTTCGCCCATGCGATAGGTCTTTCCATTGATATTTACTTTGATGCTGCCGAGCCTTACGCTGCCCGACGCACCCTCCCCCGCCGTTAGCGACAGCATAACGGTTAAAGCGGAATCGTCAACGGAAACGTCCTTTACGGCGGCGGTAATACCCATTACGGTGACGGGTGCGCCGTCGAAAGCTATTTTCAGCGGAAGTCCGACCAGCTCCGAAAGCCGCGCGGATTCCGAAAGCCACGCTTTCCGTTCCGGCTCATCCTTGGGAAGCTGCACTTTATCCGCCTGACGGTCGTATTTGAAGCAGAAGTCGCTATCCTGTGCGCTGAGCGTTATAAGTATATTGCATGGAAGCTCCTGCATCCATGGGGTAGAGTAGACGGCGTAATGCTCCGTATCGTTGCCCTTTAGCGGGAAGCTTTCCTTAACGGCTTCTTTCATATGGCCGTTTACGGCAATTTCAACCGAGTCAGGCATTTTCCTTTGCAGCGGCGAAGCCATTCCCACAAAAAGCCGCTGCGTAACCGCATCGTTTGTTCCCGCAGGGGTATAAAAGCAGAATTCGGAAAGTATCAACTCTCCCTCCTGCTGCCCCACGGCAACGGCATTATCCGAAATTGCTTCCATTACACGGAGCATAACCGCATCCTCTGTTGCCTGAAAATCCAGCCACATATCCATTTCACTTGCCTGCTCAGATGTGTCGTTTTCTATTTCGGCCCTTATTGAAGGATATGCCGCTTCGTGCCGCTCCTTGTTTTCTCTCATCTGCTCCCTTGCTTGGCCAAACACATTTTTGTATAGTGATACCGCCGCATATGCGGTGCAGGCGCACAGCAGAATAATAAGAGCAGCAATAGCCGCAAAGGCAAATGGTCTGCGGCGGCGGAACAGGCGGACTCCGTCCAATTTTTTCTTCGGAAGATTGCCGAGCGTGGACTGCACGCGGCAAATAAACGCAGCATCGGGCAGTGGTCGGGTTTCCTTCATCAGCCGTGCAAAAGCATCTTTTTTATCTAAAATATAACTAAACTCCATAGTCCCTTAGCTCCTTTCTTAAAATATCCCGCCCGCGGGACAGCCGCGAAAGCACGGTTCCTTTGGGGAGTTCCAATACATCGGCAATTTCCTGCACTTTCATGTCCTCATAATAAAACAACATTATAGGAACCCTGTATATCTCCCCAAGTTTAAGCACGGCGCGGCTTACGTCCGAGCGCATATCGGTATCGCGCTCCTTGTCCGGCAGGTTTTCCGGCAGCTCTGCCCATCCTTTTCTGCGCCTTATATTACGGCTTTCATTCATTGCTATTTTAATCAGCCATGCCTTGAAATTAGACTCCTCCCTAAGGGTGAAGCGCTTTTCCCACGCCCGCAGCAGGGCGTTCTGTACCGCGTCGCCGCACAGCTCCCTGTCCGCCAGCAAAGAATAGCTTACAGTGAACAGCAGCCCTGTAAGCTTGCCTACCTCCGCCGCAAAGCCTTCCTCTGTCTGCACATAGAAAGCAGTATCCATTGGTGCCTCCCTCCCCGCTTATGTATTCATTATTATAGAGCAAAATGGCGGCCAAAATATTGCGCCGAACAAAAATTTGCCTCTTTTCGGGCAAATAATTCTCCGCGTGCTTATAATCCGATACGGGTGTTTGCAATTTATTAAAAAACAAATTGTTGACAGCATAGCATAGTTATATTACTATATTTATAGTAATACTGCGTTTTTAAGGAGATTGACCCATGGCTAACGGCAATATCGGCAAAAAGAACACCCTTACAACACCCGAATGGATAGTTATGAGCGCCCTTTGGGGCAGGGAACCGCAGGTTTTGGGGGAAATAATTGAAACCATCGGCGATAGGGTGGATTGGAGCTACACCACCTACGCTTCCTACATGAAGATCCTTTCGGACAAGGGCTTTGTGGGCTTCACAACGCGGGGGCGCATGAAGTTTTACTACGCCGCCGTGGATAAGGAAACCTGCATTGCTTCCGAGGGCGAGAGCATACTGGAAAAGCTGGGCGGCAGCGACGCGGAGGAGCTTATGCTGTGCATGATTAAAAAAACCGGACTTTCCAAGGAAGGGCAGGAACGAATGAAGGCACTTATCGATTCGCTTTCAGGGAAAGGGGATGCCAAGGTATGAAGCTTTTGAACACTCTGTTTGAAATCACCATATATTCCGCCGTATTGTTCGCGGCAGTAACGGGCTTTAAGCTGGCGTTCAAGAACAAACTCTCACCCGCGCTGCATTTTACGCTGTGGTTTTTGGTCATTGCGCGGCTTTGCATCCCCATGACGATAGAAAGCGGCTTCCACCTTTTTACCGTGGAGCAGGAGAAACCGCTCGTGCAGCAACAAATACCCGAAGTAAGCGCATTTGATGCGCCAACTCCCGCCGCCACGCGCGAAGCTGCCCCAAGTGAAGCATTGCGCGGCGAAGCGCCTGCGCCCGTGCAGGAGCCGCTGCCCGCCGCCGATTCGCTAAAGCCTGTGTTTACAATCGCATCGGCTGACGCCCTTATTGCGCTATGGGTCGCGGGCATGGCGTTCCGCGCCGCAAGGTTGCTGTTTAGCGAAAGAAGTATGCGCCGTGCCGTTGCGCACAACACCCTGCCGACGGATGCACGGATGCGCGATATATATGATGCATGCTGTGCCGAGCTTGGCATTGCGCACAAATTACCGCTGCAAAGCATGGCGGGAATATACTCGCCTGCGCTTACGGTTAGCCTAAAGCCTATGATACTGCTTCCCGCAAATATCACCGACACGCTTACGGATGCGCAGTTGGCGTGCGCACTCCGTCATGAGCTGACCCATTACAGGCGGCGCGACCATCTGCTCATGCTGCTTTTGCGCCTTTTGACATGCGTATACTGGTTCAACCCCATTGTATGGCTTATGAAGCGGGAGCTTATGAAGGACATGGAGACAGCCTGCGACAGCGCGGTTACGGCGCGGCTCAATGGCACTGAACGCCGCGAATACGCCATGACGCTGCTTGCGCTATTCTCTCAGCCCTGCCGCGCAAATTCGGTGCTGGGCATGGCGCTTTCCTCCGCGGAAAAGGACGTGGAGCGCAGGGTGCGGGGCGTGTTCGGCGCGCACAGGAGCAAAGCCCCGGTAAAAATACTTGCCGCGCTGCTGTCGGCGCTGCTTTTGGCATGCTGCTTCACCACCGCCTGCCAGCCCACGCCGGAGAAGGAGATTGTGGTTGTTAAGAGCGACGGCGCAATGGACGCTGTAATTGCCGCTACTACCGCGCCTGATACGCAGAAATTTTCTGCTCCATCCCATTATACGGATAGCGGCACCTTTTATAACGGCATGCTAAACCTTGCGCTGGATATGGATGTGATTATACCGGATGTGGAGCGTTACCCTGTATATGAAGCTTTTCCGTCCGATTTTACGCAGGAACAGGTGGATTCCATAGTTTACGGTTTGTTCAAGGACGCGCCGCTGATATTTGATGACCAACGGGAAACAAAACAGGATATACTGGAAAAATTTCTTTTGCCCACCCAGAAAAAACTGGAGAGGATACGGCAGAGCGCACAAAAGGACAGCATAGCGGATTTGGAAAGCTCTATTGAGTTATATAAGCAATGGTATGATGCAGCCCCCGAAAAGGGAGATGAGTACCCCATTACATCAGGCGATTACTCAAAATTGGAGCAGTTCTCGGCAAAAGCCGATCTCGGCAAAGCACGGCCTGCCACGCTGCACATAGATAAGCTTGATAATAACGGATTCTCCCGTGAGTTGGAGTTCGTAAACGGCGTAGAATACATTTATAATGCATTTTATGAGCCAACTGATGACTTAGACATAAAAACCACCCGCAATGAAGCCGTAGCGATTGCGACCCAGCTCGTCAAGGATATGGGCGCGGATGATTTTGTGCTTGCCGCTGTTGGTAAAACCACCCGCTTAGGCGACGAATTCTCTATATATTCCGATGAATACCAGAGCGTAATGGCCTATTCCGTGGTTTTTACGCGCGAAATTGACGGAATCCCGTTCCGATATTGCGCCATAGATAGGCCCAGCAGCAAAGCTGATGATGCAGTTAGATCTTCACCGCCACCATATGAACGCATAATGGTTATAGTAGATGATAGTGGAGTTGCCAACGTGTTTTGGATAGGTAACACAAGAATCGGCAAGCAGCTAAATGAAAACGTGGTGCTTTTACCGTTTGAGGAAATTGCTGAACGCGCTATGAATCAGCTTAAGGTTCAGTATGCGTTTCTTGCCGATGAGAAGCATCAGTCCTATGCTGCGTTCAAAACGGAGTCTATTGATCTTCTCATCAACCGTGCAGAGCTTTCATACATGCGCGTGCGCATGAAAAACTCAGACGATTACATGCTCATACCAGTTTGGCACTTTTTCGGCATAAGTACATTGCATTTTGACCCTGAAGGTGTAGAAGCATTCAATCGGGCAAATAAAACTGATATTAAATCTCTCAACGTAACAGACTTCCCATATATCGTCTATCTTTCGCTAAATGCCATAGATGGCAGCGTGATAGATATCAATTTGGGCTACTAACGTTATTTGTCATAGCAAAAAGCGGGCATTACGTATCGGTCTTGCCCGCTTTTTTACCAAATTTACAACCCGTTTACACATTGCTGCGGACTTGTTTACCGCGCATACCCGATAATAGGAGCATGAGGAAGAAAGGAGGTGCGATCCGTGCGGACGGTGGCTTCAAATCTCAGGCAGGCGGTGGGCTCGTGGGGCTTTTTGCTCTCCCTCGGGGGCGCGGCGCTCATTCCGCTTCTTTCCTCCGTTCAGGGCATACTGGCGGGGTTCCGCTCGGCGGAGCTGCTTTCCCCCGGCTACCACAGCGACCTTATCATGGGCGCGCTGTCGTCGGAGGCCATGGCGCTGGCCCTGCCCATACTCGCCGCGCTGCCGTATACCGCGTCCTTCATTGACGATGTTAAGAGCGGCTTCATAAAGGAATACCTGCCCCGCACTACCG
>JABLTQ010121229.1_pt1 | contig 12641 bp, 10 predicted proteins | sample 7160101 | NCBI WGS metagenome assembly JABLTQ01 (sample SAMN14651228, study PRJNA627086) | human gut metagenome | isolation source: feces | host: Homo sapiens
CACCGTCCGGGATGATTACACCCATCCGGAATTGGAATGGGTGGGTGATGATAAGCTGATTTTTATTACCGCCCATCGCAGAGAGAATCTCGGCGCACCGATGCACAATATGTTCCGAGCGATTCGGCGCGTTTTGGATGAGCATCCGGATTGCAAGGCGGTTTATCCTATTCACATGAATCCGGTTGTCAGAAAGGTGGCGGAGGAAGAACTAGGGGGCTGTGATCGCATTCACATCATTGAACCGATAGAGGTGTTTGATTGCCATAACTTTGAAGCAAGATGTCACCTGTGTCTGACCGATTCTGGCGGAATCCAGGAAGAAGTACCGTCCTATGGTCGTCCGGTTCTGGTGATGAGAGACACGACGGAGCGTCCTGAAGGTGTCAAGGCAGGAACGCTCAGACTGGTCGGTACGGACGAAGAGACGATTTACAGAAACTTCAAGGATCTTTTGGAAAACCCAGCAGCCTATAATGCCATGGCCAAAGCCTGTAATCCCTACGGAGATGGGCACGCATGCGAAAGAATTGCGGACATCCTCGAAGGTAAGGCATATCAGCCATGGTGTGTGGAAGAACTGAATGTCTGAGCCTCATATGCTGAGAATTTTCACGTTTCCAATCAAAAAATGTGGTAGAACATTTATATTGCTAATGAAGCAGTACTGAGAAAAGATTCAATAATATATAATCATGGAAGTGAATCAATGTCCCACCAAACTCTCTTCCTCCAGCAGTCCTACTTGGATTGCACAGAGCAATATGAAAATATTCTGAAGGCCCCGAACATCCCGCTCTGGAATTACGTCATCCTGACCGCATCCAACGAGGCACAGGCGGAGGCGTACCGGGCGCAGATTGACTACCGTTTGAGGAACGGCATGCTGCCGGAGAAAACGCACTATGCGGTGCTGCCCGATCCGGACGGCAAGCGTGTGAGCAGCGGCGGCGCAACGCTGAACGTGTTGCGTTACGTCCATGCACAGGCGGGGAGCTTTGACAACCAGCGAATTCTGGCCATCTACTCCGGCGGCGACAGCAAGCGCATTCCGCAGTATTCTGCCTGTGGCAGGCTGTTTTCGCCGGTGCCACGGCTTCTGCCCAACGGTAGGCGGTCCACGCTGTTCGATGAGTTCATGATCGGCAGCATGTGCGGCGTGGCAGTGCGGATGAACGCGAGCATACTGGTGTGCTCCAGTGATGTGCTGCTGCTGTTCAACCCGCTGCAGATCGATTTCTACAGTAAGGGAGCAGCGGTGTTGTCTATCAAGGAGGCGGTGGAGACCGGGCGCAACCACGGCGTGTACCGCAAGGACGCACAGGGCAACGTGGGCGGCTTTTTGCACAAAAAGACGGTGGAGCATCTGCGGGAGATGGGCGCGATGGATATCGACACCGGCGCGACCATCCTCGACAGTGAGGTGCTGGAAAACTTGTATGGCCTGATCAACACGCCGGAAAAGTTTTCTACCTTCGACAACGAGCTCGCGTGGTTGTCATTCTATGCGGACTTCCTTTACCCACTTGCTTCGGAGAGCACGCTGGATCAATACTATAAAGAAACTCCGGAGGGCGAATTCACCCTGGAGCTGCACGATTGCCGCACCGAGCTGTGGCGGGTGCTGCATCCGTATCAGATGAAACTCATCCGCATGTCCCCGGCGGCGTTCATTCACTTCGGTACGACCCGGGAGCTGCTGCACCTGATGACTGGCGGCATGGAGCGGTTCCGCTACCTTGGCTGGAACAGCCGTATCAACACGAACAGCAACTGTTGCGGTTTCGCATCGAGCAACAGCTACGTAAGCCCCAAGGCGCAGGTTGGCAGGGGCAGCTACATCGAGGACAGCTACGTCCACCGGGACAGCATAGTGGGCGAGAATTGCATCCCTGCGGGCGTGACGCTGGACGGGCAGACCATCCTCGCAAACGCTGTGGTGATCCACGGGTTGAAGCTGGCAAACGGCCGCTTTGTTGTGCGCATGTACGGCGTGCAGGGCAATCTGAAGAAAAACAGATTGTTAGGTCAGGAGCGTTCAGAAGCGCTGTGGACAGAGAAAGTCTATCCGGTGCGGGAGAGCATTCGGGACGCAGTGGACGCAACGTTAGAAACATATGAGAAAGGCTTCCCGGGTAGCGATGATTACATGTCGCTACAGGAGAGTTTCAACGCGGCGGACGTGACGGCGATCCTCCCATGGCGCTATCTGGTGGACTGCGAATTGCCCAAGGAGCGCACCAATGTTACCGGCAGCCCGATGGACGAGGTGCTACACGACAACCCCGCCCAGATTGAGGTCAGCGACATCCACGCCCGGTTGGGGTTTGAGAAGAACAGGTATATCCTGCTTTCCGCGCACCGTGAGGAGAACATCGACACGGAAAAGAACTTCACCAGCCTGTTTACAGCAATCAATAGAATGGTGGAAAAGTATGACATGCCCGTTTTGTATTCTTGCTACCCGCGTAGCAGAAAGCGGCTGGAACAGAGCGCTCGGAGGAGCTGGATAAGAGCTGCTTCATTCTCGCGGGCATCGACGAGAAGAGTCTGCTACAGGCGGCGGACACGGCGGTGACCATGAACGGGAGCGGCGATCACGGCATTCCCGTGCCGGATTATGTCGAGGAGAATGTGTCAACCAAGGTTGTGAAAATAATCCAGAGCTATACCGGCGTGGTTAATAAGATGGTGTGGCGGAAGTTCTAAGAGGTGTTTGTATGCTGCAAATGAATTTAGAAATCAATCAAAAGACGATACTTCTCACCGGTGCTGCCGGATTTATCGGCGCGAATCTGTCAAAGCGCATATTGAAGGATTATCAAGGAGTACGGGTAATCGGTCTCGATTCTGTGAATGACTACTACGATGTGCGCCTTAAGGAGCATAGGCTCAAGCAGCTTGCAGCATATGGTGGTTTTACCTTCATCAAAGGTAATCTGGCGGACAATGCGCTTATCGAAAATATCTTCGAGAAGTATCACCCACAGATAGTGGTCAATCTAGCGGCACAGGCGGGCGTGCGATACAGCATCACTAACCCGGATGCGTACATCGAAACCAACCTGATAGGCTTTTACAACATCCTCGAAGCCTGTCGCCATCATCCGGTGGAACATCTGGTGTACGCGTCTTCTTCCTCCGTCTACGGCAGCAATAAAAAGGTACCCTACAGCACAGACGACAAGGTGGACAATCCCGTTAGTCTTTACGCTGCTACCAAGAAGAGCAACGAGCTCATGGCCCATGCCTACGCCAAGCTTTACAACATCCCCTGCACGGGGCTGCGCTTTTTCACGGTCTATGGCCCGGCGGGGCGGCCTGACATGGCCTACTTTGGTTTCACCAACAAGTTGCGCCAGGGGGAGACCATCCAGATTTTCAACTATGGCAACTGCAAGCGCGACTTCACCTACATCGACGACATCGTCGAAGGTATCGTTCGCGTGATGCAGCACGCGCCGGAAAAGGCGTCCGGTGAGGACGGCCTGCCCATCCCGCCCTATGCGCTCTACAACATCGGCAACAATCAGCCGGAGAACTTGCTGGACTTCGTGCAGATCCTTTCTGAGGAACTGGTGCGTGTGGGCGTGCTGCCGGAGGATTACGACTTTGAGGCGCACAAGCAGCTTGTGCCCATGCAGCCCGGCGATGTGCCGGTGACTTATGCGGACACCAGTGCGCTGGAGCGGGATTTTGGTTTTAAGCCTTCCACGCCGTTGCGGGAAGGGCTGCGCAGGTTCGCCGAGTGGTATAAGGCGTTTTACATGACAAGCAACAGCTGAACACAACAACTATGGAGGAACGAACATGAACATCGCAGTCGCAGGCACCGGATACGTCGGCCTGTCCATCGCCACCTTGCTGGCGCAACACCACCACGTCATGGCCGTGGACATCATCCCGGAAAAGGTGGAGAAGATCAACCGCTGCCAGTCGCCCATTCAGGATGAATACATCGAGAAGTATCTCGCTGAAAAGGAACTCGACCTGACGGCAACGCTGGATGCTGAAGCGGCGTATCGCGACGCGGATTTCGTGGTCATCGCCGCGCCTACGAACTACGACAGCAAGAATAATTACTTCGACACCAGCGCCGTGGAGACGGTGATCCAGCTGGTCATTCGGGCCAATCCCGACGCTATCATGGTCATCAAATCCACCATTCCGGTGGGATTTACGGCCATGGCGCGGGAGAAGTACCACTGTGACAACATCCTGTTCAGCCCGGAATTTTTGCGGGAGAGTAAGGCGTTGTACGACAACCTCTATCCCAGCCGCATCATCGTGGGTACGGATGTACAGAACGCCCGACTGGTCAAGGCGGCAAACACTTTTGCTGCACTGTTGCAGGAGGGTGCGATCAAGGAGAACATCGACACGCTGATTATGGGCTTCACTGAGGCGGAGGCCGTAAAGCTCTTTGCCAACACCTATCTGGCGCTGCGGGTCAGTTACTTCAATGAGCTGGACACCTATGCCGAGATGAAGGGTCTGAACACCCGCCAAATCATCGAAGGTGTGTGCCTTGATCCACGCATTGGCAATCACTATAACAACCCATCCTTTGGCTATGGCGGCTACTGTCTGCCCAAGGACACCAAGCAGTTGCTGGCCAACTATCAGGATGTGCCGGAAAACCTGATCGAGGCCATCGTGGAAAGTAACCGCACGCGCAAGGATTTCATCGCCGACCGGGTGCTGGAACTGGCCGGGGCCTATGAAGCCAACGATGACTGGAGCTCATCGAAGGAGAAGGAGGTCGTCATCGGCGTGTACCGGTTGACGATGAAATCCAACAGTGACAACTTCCGGCAGAGCAGCATCCAGGGTGTCATGAAGCGAATCAAAGCCAAAGGGGCGACGGTAATCATCTACGAACCAACGCTGGAGGATGGGACGACGTTCTTTGGAAGCAAAGTGGTCAATGATTTGGAGAACTTTAAGGAACAGAGTCAGGCAATCATCGCCAACCGTTATGACAGCTGCCTGGACGACGTGCAGGGCAAGGTCTATACGCGGGATTTGTTCCGGAGAGACTGAACGGTAAAGCATATGCGAACTACTGGATTCTCTAACTATATAGAAAAGGATACACTCGCATGAACCAATACAAAACCCTCTTCGAACAACAATCTTACCAAGACGCGCTCGAATACTATCTATCCACACTTACCCACCCTGACCTGCCCGTCTGGGATTACGTCATCTTGACCGCGTCCAACGAAGCGCAGGCTGAGGGATATGAGGCGCAGATACGCCATCGTCAGCAGCAAGGTCAACTGCCCTCTGGTACACACTTTGCGGTGATCACCGACTTCAATGGCCAGCGAATCGGCAGCGGTGGGGCGACGCTATCAGCTATTCGCTATGTCCATCTGCATGCAGGTACGTTCGCAAGCAAGCGCATCCTCTGTATCCACTCGGGCGGGGACAGCAAGCGCGTGCCTCAGTATTCCGCTTGCGGCAAGCTGTTTAGCCCAGTGCCGCGTCAGCTCCCGGATGGCCGTCGCTCCACACTGTTCGATGAGTTCATGATCGGCATGAGTACTGCGGCCAGCCGCATCAGTGAGGGCATGCTCGTTTGTTCAGGCGACGTACTGCTGCTGTTCAATGCTCTCCAGATCGACTTCTACAGCGTGGGTGCCGCGGCGTTATCCATTAAGGAAAAGGTAGAGACCGGTAAGAACCACGGTGTGTATCTGCCGGACGCGAGCGGCAATGTAGGCCGCTTTCTTCATAAGCAGACCATTGAGACGTTAACGCAGGCAGGCGCGGTGGACAACCGCGGCAATGTGGACATCGACACCGGCGCGGTCATCTTGCGCAGCGATGTATTGACAGATCTGTACAAGCTGATCAACACCGATGAAGTCTATCGCCGGTTTGTGAATGAACGGGCGAGGCTGTCGTTCTATGCGGATTTCCTCTACCCCTTGGCCTCTGAGTCTACATTGGAGCAGTTCTATCGGGAGAAGCCCGAAGGCGAGTTTACACATGAACTCCATGAGTGCCGGACGGCGCTTTGGGAAGTCCTCTCTCCCTACAGCATGAAGCTGATCCGCCTGTCTCCGGCATCCTTCATCCACTTCGGCACGACAAAAGAGCTGCTGCACCTGATGACTGACGGCATGGACGATTATCGCTTCCTGGGTTGGCGGCGGGTAATCAACGGCAACCTCAATCCCCAGGCCTATGCCATCAGCAACAGTTACGTGAGCCGCAGAAGCACAGTCGGCGCGGGTAGCTATATCGAGGACAGCCGCATACATAGAAATTCAACTATAGGCAGGCACTGCGTGATCTCCGGCGTGACGTTGACTGGCGATATTGTGCCAGATGGAACAGTATTGCACGGTCTCAAGCTAAAGGATGGCCGCTTCGTCTGCCGGATGTACGGCGTGGAGGATAACCCCAAGGAGAATCGATTCTTTGGTAAGAATATCGGACAACCACTGTGGGAAGCGCCGTTGTATCCCGCTTGCGACACCATTGAGGAAGCTGTTCAAAAGACGCTTTCAGGGGATCGTTCTGGTGAGCTGTTCTCCCTCAAGGACAGCTTCAACCACGCGGATGTGACCGCCATCCTCCCGTGGCAGGAGAACCTCAACGAGCAGGTGGTCGCCGAGGCGATTCTGGAAAAAATCGAGAACTGCGTTCCGGCGGAGGAGGTCAAAAGAGCCTATCCAACGCTCCACATTCATACGGTGGAATATCTGCTGCGCAAGGCAGATAAACTCCCTGTCAACGATATCGAAACGTTCAAGCGGCGCACTCGCATCTATGGCTATCTGTGGAAGCTGTCCGGCGATAAGGCGCTGTTGGACAAGTGCTTTGCCACCATCCGAGAGGCAACGCTGGCCTCGTCCGGAAGCGTTATGTTCAACGATGGCTACTGTCTTAAGCGCGATGTAACCATCAACCTGCCGGTACGTGTGAACTGGGGCGGAGGATGGAGCGACACGCCGCCCTATTGCATGGAGTGCGGCGGAACAGTGCTCAACGCGGCTATCTCACTGAATGGGCGCTTACCGATTGAGGCAATGGTCAAAAAGCTGGATAGGCCCGTTATCGCGCTGGCTAGCACAGACATCGGCGCATATAAAGAGTTTGACGATCTAGCGGATCTACAGGACTGCCGCAATCCATCCGATCCCTTCGCGTTGCACAAGGCCGGCTTGATCGCCTGCGGCGTGATTCCACAGCAGGGTGAATTTTCGGTTGAATCCATCTGTGCTCGCATTGGCAGCGGGCTGTACCTGAACACTCGTGTGATTGACATCCCCAAAGGCAGTGGATTAGGCACCAGTTCCATCCTCGCAGGCGCGGTGGTTAAGGCGCTTTTCTCCGCGGCGGAGGAGCAAATATCAGAGAATGAAATCTTCTCCCGGGTGTTGTGTATGGAGCAGTTGATGTCCACGGGCGGCGGCTGGCAGGATCAAGCGGGCGGCATTGTGCCGGGGATCAAGATGCTGAGTACGAGGCCAGGCCTGATACAGACGATTTATTGCGAGAAGTGCCTAATCGCGGAGGAGACATTGAAGGAACTGAACCATCGTTTTGCCCTCATCTACACGGGGCAGCGACGGCTGGCTCGGAATCTGCTGCGGGATGTGGTGGGCCGATATATATGCAATGACCCTGACAGCATAGAGGCGCACGAGAACATCCAACGCCTGGCAGTGCTGATGTGCTACGAACTGGAGAAGGGTAACGTGGACGGCTTTGCACATCTCCTGACGGAACACTGGCAGGAGAGCCAGCGCATAGATGCAGATAGCACCAACACCTGCATCGACCATATTTTCCTGGCCATTGATGATTTGATTGAAGGCAAGATGATCTGCGGCGCAGGGGGTGGCGGTTTCCTGCAGGTGGTGCTTAAGCGGGGAGTGAGTAAAGAAGCACTCCGGGAGCGACTGAAGGAGGTGTTCCAGGACAGCGGCGTGGATATATGGGATTGCGAAATTATCCACTGAGAAGTGCTTGATATGAACAGTTAGGAGGAGAAAAGGAGATGTTACAAAGAATTTCCCCATTGCTTTCTCCGGAATTACTGAAGGTGCTTTGTGAGATGGGGCACGGAGACGAGATAGTTCTCGCAGATGCGAATTTCCCAGCAGAAAGTCTATCCAGAACAACGACATATGGGAATGCTATCCGGGCTGACGGTATGCGTATCCCTGCGCTGCTGGAAGCAATTCTACCGTTGTTTCCCCTAGATCAGTACGATCGGGGACACTTTGTGTTGATGGAAGTGGTGCCAGGAGATTCGATCCAGCCAGTCATCTGGAGAGAATATGAGCAGCTGGCAAAGCGTGAAGAACCTAATGTAAACATTGCATATCTAGAACGTTTTGCATTTTATGATCGTGCACGTTCAGCGTATGCGATCATTGCAACTGGAGAAACAGCACAGTATGCCAATATCATCCTAAAAAAAGGCGTTGTACGCTGATAAATCAAAGTATCCATTTTTAAAAAGCAATCCATATAGCTTTTTCAGGCAAAAAGGAGGCTAAATCATGTTCAAGGTTGCTCTGATCACTGGAATCACGGGGCAGGATGGTTCCTATCTTGCGGAATTTCTGCTGGAAAAGGGGTATGCGGTGCACGGCATCACTCGCCGCGCTTCCCTCTCCAATACCGCGCGCATTGACCACCTCCTGGGGAAGATCACTCTGCACGACGGAGATCTGACGGATTCGTCAAGCCTGATCCGGATTCTCAATCTGGTGCAGCCGGACGAAGTCTACAACCTGGCTGCGCAGAGCCATGTACAGGTCTCCTTTGACGTCCCGGAATACTCCGGCGATGTGGATGCGCTGGGCGTTTTGCGCATTCTCGAGGCGATTCGCATCCTCGGACTGACGAAGAAGACGCGCGTTTACCAGGCCTCGACTTCGGAACTCTACGGCAAAGTGGAGGAGGTGCCTCAGCGGGAAACCACCCCGTTCCACCCATATTCGCCCTATGCGGTGGCCAAGCAATATGGGTTCTGGATTGTCAAGGAGTACCGTGAAGCCTATGGCATGTTCGCGGCAAATGGCATTCTCTTTAACCACGAATCCGAGCGCCGTGGCGAGAATTTTGTCACGCGCAAGATCACGTTGGCTGCAGGGCGCATTGCCGAGGGTCTGCAGGATCATCTGGAGCTGGGCAACATGGACAGCCTGCGCGACTGGGGCTATGCGAAGGATTATGTCGAGTGTATGTGGCTGATGCTCCAGCAGGATGCGCCCGACGATTTTGTCATCGCGACGGGCGTACAACACACGGTGCGTGACTTTACGGAGAAGGCCTTTGCGGCAAACGGCATCTCCATTCGCTGGGAAGGTGAGGGCCTGGAGGAGAAGGGATACGACGTGAAGACCGGCAAAATGCTCGTCTGTGTCAACCCCAAGTGGTTCCGCCCGACGGATGTGGATAACCTCTGGGGCGATCCCACCAAGGCGCGCACTGTGCTTGGCTGGAATCCGCAAAAGACCAGCTACGAAGACCTTGTCCGCATCATGGCAGAGCACGACCGCGCGCTGGCCAAGAGGGAAAAAGCTTCCCGCGGCGCACAGTAAGGAGGGATGACGAGATGGAGAAGAATGCGAAAATCTACGTTGCGGGCCACCGGGGCATGGTGGGCTCAGCCATCGTTCGGGAGCTGGAGCGTCAAGGCTACACGAATCTCGTCACTCGTACGCACAAGGAGCTGGATCTCTGCCGCCAGGATGCGGTGGAAGCCTTCTTCGAGCAGGAGAAGCCGGAATATGTCTTTCTCGCGGCGGCCAAGGTCGGCGGCATCGTCGCCAACGAGAGCGCGTTGGCAGACTTTCTGTATGACAACATGATCCTGGAAATGAACGTCATCCACGCAGCGTGGAAGAACGGATGCAAGAAGTTGGAATTCCTCGGTTCCTCCTGTATCTATCCGCGCATGGCGCCGCAGCCCATGCAGGAGAGTTGTCTACTCACAGGAGAACTAGAGAAGACGAATGAAGCCTATGCGCTCGCAAAAATCAGTGGTTTAAAATACTGTGAGTATTTGAATCGTCAATACGGGACGGACTACATCTCCGTCATGCCGACGAATCTCTACGGACCGAACGACAACTATCATCCTACACACAGCCACGTGCTGCCTGCGCTCATCCGGCGGTTCCACGAGGCAAAGGTGCAGAACCTGCCCTATGTGACCTGCTGGGGCGATGGAAGCCCGCTGCGCGAATTCCTCTATGTGGATGACCTGGCCAACCTGTGCGTGTTCCTGATGAACCACTATTCGGGCAACGAGACGGTCAATGCAGGCACGGGCAAGGAGCTGACCATCAAGGCGTTGACGGAGCTGGTCGCCAAGGTCGTTGGGTATTCCGGCGAAATCCGCTGGGATCCCAGCAAGCCCAATGGCACGCCGCGAAAGCTCTTGGACGTGAGCAAAGCGACGAAGCTCGGGTGGACTTATAAGACCGAGCTGGAGGACGGCATTCGCCTGGCCTATGCGGATTTTCTGCACAACCCCATGCGCGCAGAGCGCTGATGAGCGAGGGGGGAATAAACAGTGAATCTCATCCTTCTTTCCGGAGGCTCGGGAAAGCGCCTCTGGCCTCTATCCAACGAGATCCGCTCGAAGCAATTCATCAAGGTATTCCGAAACGCGGATGGGGAATATGAGTCCATGGTGCAGCGCGTCTACCGCCAGATCTGCACGGTGGACCCAGGGGCCAAGGTGACCATTGCCACATCAAAGTCCCAGGTCTCCGCAATCCACAATCAGCTTGGACAAAGCGTAAACGTGTGCGTGGAACCGTGCCGGCGCGACACGTTCCCGGCCATTGCGCTGGCCTGTGCGTATCTGCACGATGTCCAGGGCGTCTCTGAGGAAGAGGCCGTCGTGGTCTGCCCAGTGGATCCCTATGTGGAGGAGGCGTATTTTGCGGCGGTGCAGGAGCTCTCCGCGCTGGCGGAGGGTGGGGAGGCAAACCTATCCCTGCTCGGCATGGAGCCTACGTATCCCAGTGAAAAGTACGGCTATATTCTGCCCGAGACGAAGGCGCGAATCAGCCGTGTCGCTGCCTTCAAGGAAAAGCCCGATGCGCAGACTGCAGCGCGCTATATTGAGCAAGGGGCGCTCTGGAATGGCGGCGTGTTCGCGTTCCGGCTGGGCTACTTGCTGAAGAAGACGAGGGAGATCCTCGGGCGAGCGGATTATCAGGGCCTGTTTGATACCTATGATACGCTGAAGAAAATCAGCTTTGACTATGCGGTGGCGGAGAAGGAAACGAGCATTCAGGTGCTGCGCTTCCACGGACTGTGGATGGACTTGGGGACTTGGAATACGCTAACGGAGGCCATGGAGGAAACTGCTGTGGGCGATGTGCGCATGAACACAACGTGCGAGAACGTCCATGTCATCAATGAACTTCCCGTGCCCGTGCTCTGCATGGGTCTGAAGGACATGGTCATTTCGGCCAGCGCAGAGGGAATTCTGGTCTCCGATAAGGACCAGTCCAGCTACATCAAGCCCTATGTGGATGAAATCCATCAACAAGTGATGTTTGCAGAAAAGTCCTGGGGGAATTTCCAGGTGCTGGACGTGGAGGAAGACAGCCTAACCATCAAAGTCACGCTCCTGCCGGGGAATCGAATGCACTACCACAGCCATGAGCGGCGAGACGAGACATGGACGGTCGTTAGCGGGGAGGGTTTCGCAGTGGTTGACGACGCAGAGATTCCGCTGCATCCGGGGATCATGCTCCGACTGCCCGCAGGCTGCCGGCATACGGCCATCGCAAATACAGAGATGGTCCTCATCGAGGTGCAGATGGGGCAGGAGATCTCCGTGGAGGATAAGAAGAAGTATTCTCTCGCAGAGAGATACGGTGCGCATAGGGGATAAATGAAGGATCGGAGGCAATGGCAAGTCGCATGAGTCGGGTATGGGTCAGAATCCTACTGTGGGGATTGGTACTGGCAACCGCAGGGATGATCTTCTGGTTCTCCGCGCAGAACGGGGCCGCCTCGAGTCAGATGAGCGGCGGGATCACCGAAAAGGTCGTGGAGGTAGTAGAACCGGACTATGACTCCCTGCCCGAACCCGAGCAGCAGACGCTCTTCGACGCCGTGCAGTTCGCGGTTCGCAAGTCCGCACACTTCAGCGAATACGCGCTCCTGGGCTTCCTGCTGCGGCTGCTCTGCGCCAGCTATGCCCTGCGGCGCGGCGGCCTTGTGGCCTGGCTCTGCGGAACGGGATACGCTGCGACGGACGAGCTGCACCAGTGGTTCGTCGCGGCGCGATCCGCCATGTGGCAGGACGTCTGCCTGGACAGTTCCGGCGTCCTTGCCGGCGTGCTGCTCGCCACGGGCATACTCGCCCTGATTGCCTATAGAAGAAATCGGAGGAGGACATCCCATGATCGAGGGAAAGGATCTGTTTGACTTTTCGCACTCTCTGGCCGGCGAGCGCTTGCAGCGCGCAGAGAGGCCCTGGGAGGCGCTCGCCCAGATCTCCGCATGGATCTGTGAAATCGGCACGGCGCTGGACCCCGCGGAGTACGAGGAGCGCAGCCCCCAAGTTTGGGTGCACCGCAGCGCCCACATCGCGCCAACGGCTTATCTGGGCGCGCCCTGCATCGTCGGGCCGGAGACGGAGG
>JABLTQ010045693.1_pt1 | contig 12599 bp, 11 predicted proteins | sample 7160101 | NCBI WGS metagenome assembly JABLTQ01 (sample SAMN14651228, study PRJNA627086) | human gut metagenome | isolation source: feces | host: Homo sapiens
AAATAAATATTATGTGAGGTGTTTTTATGAAAAAATCCCTTATTTCAAGTCATTTCGCCCACCACCGCCCTCGTGACAAACTCGTCACATATTACCTGACCTGCTTTGACCTCGATGTCCAGCGGCAGAACATGGCGCAGGAAGAAGCGCCTCACATGGAGATGGGAGGCATGGTATGAGCATGGGAACGGCTTGTGCCAGAGGGCCTCCCATCATGTCAGAGCATTACAAATCTTTCCGTTGACTTACGGATGGTTGTGTGGTAGTTGTTTGTGCTACCCAAAACACAGAAAGGAGAAACGCACATGAAAAAGAAGATCCTGACCCTGATGATGGGGACGCTCCTGCTGCTCACGGCCTGTGGGCAGACAAGGGACAGCTCCGCATCGACGATGCTGCCGGTGGCGGCGGTGCAGAGCGCGGCACAGGCCATCGCGCCTGTGGAGGACAAGGCGCAGGAAAATACGGAGAGCCTGCCTGCTGAAGAGACTATCGAGGAAACCAAGGGCGCAGGTGATGAGGAGACTTCGAAACCTGCTGATAGTGAGGAGACACCTTCCGGCAAAGCAGAGGAAGATGCGCCCAAACCCACTGGCGAGGAGCAGCCGGACGTGCCGGAGCAGCCCTCTGCACCCGAACAGCCGGTGACACCTGCGCCGCAGCCGGAACCCGCACCTACTGAACCCGAGCCTGTGCCTGCGCCGGTACAGGAACTGGAGCCTGCACCCGCCCCTGAACCCGAGCCGGAGTACGAACCGGCAGACCGCTGGGCGGCTGTTGAGGAGGTCAACGCCTACGCTGCCGCACAGTACGGTGTCGCTACGGACGGTAGCCTGACGCTGAGCAACAGCGCCTACCGCTTCCCTGCATCGGTGTCGGCAGATGCCTCGCAGGAGACACTGGAGGCCAAGGCGCGAGACATGGTGGACTACACCTTCCAACAGCTCATGATGCAGGCGGGTGTGGACACGCTGGCCGATGCGGGCATTCACTGCAGCGTCTGCATCGTGGAGGATGGCGCAAGTCTGCTCATCTATGTCCTATACGCCGGTTAAGAAAAAGACAATATGCGAAGACCTCTCTGGAAACAGAGAGGTCTTATCTTTTGTAAAGGAGGAAGCCATTTGAAAGTATTCAAACATATGACGGCCCTTGTGCTGGCACTGGTCATGGCGGCAGCACTGGCGGTGACCGCCTATGCCGCCACCGTGACTGTCAAATATAGAGAGTTCGTGTATTCAGGTCAGATCACCTTCCGGCAGTATGATTACAGCCAAAGCACATCCCCGACTGTTGTCAACATGACCATCTCGGCTACCAGCAGTCTCGGCAGCGGCAGCGCTTTGTACCACGTCAAGTACGCCAACGGAACGGTGGCGTACTGCATCCAGCCCGGCGTCCATTCCGATGACAGCAGCAGCTATGTCCAGGGCAGCAGCGGGTATTGGTACAACCTGCCTGCATCTGTGCAGAGCGCCATCGCGCTGGCACTGGCCTGCGGCTATCCCAGCGCTGACTACGGAACGGCGTCCGGCGACCGCAACAGCAGCGCTATTATCAACGCGGAGAAATGGGCGGCAACACAGGCCATCATCTGGGAGCTTATCTGCGAATATCGCAGCGCCTATACCTACGATGACTGGGGTTACAGTCCGTTCTATGACTGCGTGGATACCAGCCGGTATCCCACATTTGAACTATGGTACGATGAGATCGCGGCGGCGATGCAGTCAGCCAACGAGATCCCCAGCTTTGCCGCATACGCCGAACTCTGGGCCGATGTGATCGAACTGAAGAAGAACGCAGCGGGCAGCTACACGGCCAGCGTCACGGATACCAACGGCGTGTTGAGCGCCTACAACTTTACCGCCAACAGCGGTAACGGTGTCACCTTCACGCGAAAGGGCAACACCCTGACTATCACGGCCACGGCTGCAGCGGCCAAGAATTTGCTCGGTGAGAAAACGTATTCCGCCACCGGCAGCGCCTTTGAGATGGATCCGGATGAGGCGGTGTTGTGCTGGTAAGAACACGATCCAGGGCGACAGCCGCGTGGGCGGTATCGTCGGCTGGGTCTGTCTGGATAAATATATCTCCGGCAGCGTGCTGGACGTTATCATCATGAACGTACTGAACAAGGGCGCTGTCAGCGGCAGCGGCTCGCCCGCCATGGGCTATGGCGCGGGCGGTATCGTGGGCTATATTGATACCGCCAACAATACGGGTCTCACCGGCCCCTGCACCCTGTCCTACGCCTATAATACCGGCAATGTGACGGATAACGGTGATGCCACGGCACAGGGCGTAGGCGGTATCGTGGGCGAATGGTACAGCGGCGAGATCCGGCACGTGCAGAGCGCGTCCGCCAATACGCTGTGGGGCGTAGTGGACGTGGCGAATACCAACAGCCACGACGCGGCCCGTGTGTCCTGCGTGACACCTTCCTTCACCATGGCCAGCGGCAGCTGGGATAAGGTCAGCGCCACAGCGCAGCTGCTGGCAAAGCTGATCCGTCCCGGCGACGAGAATTATAAGGTCTATGGTCCGGAGCAGAGCATCCTCTATAACGGCATCGTGCTGTCGTACATAGAGCGCATTGAGCTGGCCGACGGCGACGCGGATGCGCTGGTGCAGGAATGTGAGGAGCAGCTTGCCGCGGTACTGAGCGGCACGGATGCCGGTGGCGAGCAGCTGCTGGCCGATCTCCGTGCCTATGTGGACAGCCGCGTGTACGCGGCTGAGGAGCAGGCGGAGGTCAACGCGCTGCTGGCCGCGGCAGAGGAAGAGATCAAGAACGCGGATACCATTGCCAAAATCAATGAAATTCGGCGGGACTATTTAGGCGAGGACGGTAAGTTGCTTCAGATCATCACATACCCGAAGAAAGCACAGCGGGATCTCTATAACAGATTCATCACCAATAAGAAGTATTCTCAGGAGGACATGGCTACGCTGCTGGCGGCCTATGAGAGCTGGAAGCTGAAGCTGGATCAGGCTGCCTCTGCAGAAGAAGTGGACATCCTTTACGCCGACGCCGGAAAGGCACTGACCGATCTGACAGCCACCTTCACGGAGGGCGATACGGCACCGGATATGGACGCGGCGGCAGCGGCGGCTCTGCAAAAGGCCCGCGATGCGGCACGTCAGGAGCTGGATACACTGGCACAGCAGCGCATCGCGGAGCTGACGACCCAGCTGGGCGACATTAGCGGCTTCGATAAGGAACACCAAACGCTGCTGAACGATGCACTGGAGCGCGGCAAAGCCACTATTGAGACGGCGGCAGCGGTGGAGCTGGACGAGCTGACCGACTACGCCGCCATAGAGCAGGCACGACAGGAGGGCCTGACTGCCATTGAGCAGGCCTATACTTCCGCCAGCGGCAAGCTGAAGAAGCTGCTGGATTCCGCCCGTGCCGAGGACGGTTGGGATGGTACCCCCAGCCAGCCTCACGGCACGGGAACGGAGGACGATCCCTATCAGATCGGAACGGCGCAGGAACTGGCATGGCTGGCCTATGCGGTGAATAACCAGATGGAGAGCGCAGGATACTGCGCGGTGCTGACAGCGGATATCGACCTCGGCTATTGCCGGTGGCCGGTTATCGGCATTCTCAGCAGCAATGGACAGCGTGCCTATACCGGCACCTTTGACGGACAGGGCCACACGGTGTCCGGCCTGTATATCACGTCTCTGGGCGGGCGCCAGAAGCTGGGCCTGTTCGGCGTGGCGCAGGACGCGGTCATTGAGAACCTGACAGTGCGAGGCAGTATCGAACTGACCGGAGTCAAATCTTACGATATGACGGCAGGCTATATCATCGGCGGCCTGCTGGGCAGCGGCGAGGTAAAGGACGGAAAAGGCGTGACCATCCGCAATTGCGTGTCGCAGGTAGATATCTCCGTCTCCTTCGTCAACGATCAGAAGGCGCAGCGTGCCTCGGTGAGCGGTCTGGTGGGCCGTCTATCCGGCAGTGGCAGTCATGAGATCACGGACTGCCGGAATGAGGGCCGGGTCTATACCTCCTTCGAGCCGGGTGCCTACTATCTGGGTGGTTTCGGTGGTGACGGCGGTCAGGGCGGCATCGTGGGCTTTATCGATGCCAGCGCACGGCTGGAACGCTGTGTCAATACCGGTACGGTCTATGCAGGCCGGGCGGCCGGTGTGGGAGGTATCGTTGGTAATGCCGGTGCCAACGGCGTGACTATCACGCTGAACCAGTGCGCCAATCAGGGCGCAGTGTCCAATGATATCGGCGGGGCGCTGCTGAGAAAGGGCGGCACGGGCGGCATCATCGGTCTTGCGCCGACAGGCAGCATTACGGTGAGCAGCTGCTATAATACCGGTGTTGTGGCGGGCAGCGCCATCGTTGGCGGCATCTTAGGCGGTGAGAAGGGCGAGCATTCCTCCAGTCAGTACGGCAACAAGAACCTGACGCTGGAGAACTGCTATAACGCGGGCGCTTTGCAGGTAGGCACGGCCACTACGCTGGTAGGCTCTCTGGCAGGCTATCCCATAGACGGCCAGTATTATACGGGCCTGACGGTGCGCAAGGGCGCTTGCCGGTTCGTGATGGGCTGGAAGTGCAGTCAGGGCGACAGCGTGAAGGAAAGCACGACCCTGACAGCTGATTCTCTCTTTGAGGGACTGGTGGACAGCATTGGCGGCGTCAACAGCGGTTACCCCCTGTTCGACTGGCAGCTTCTGGAGCAGCGGAGTCGTGAAGAGGTGGTCAGCTATCTGAGCGACCGCTATGAGCGGGAGATCAAGCCCATTGCCACCGCGGCCCAGTGTGAGGAGATCGAGAAGCTGCTGGCCGAGGCGGCGGAGACCATCCGTACTGCTGAGACCACGGCGGAAATGACCGCCGCCTATGAAAAGGTGCTGGGGCGCATGAGCGCGGACGATCTGCTGGCAGCGGCAAAGGAAGCCGCACTGAAGCAGCTGGATAAGCTGTATGGCAGCGCAAAGAAGAATTATAAGGATATTACAGAGCAGCTGGACAAGCTGTATGAAACACAGACGGCCGCCATCGAGGCCTGTACCAAGTCTGCGGATACGGATACGGTGCTGGATCAGTTCTCTGCCGGTGTGGTGGATCTGCTGATCAGGGCACGGGTCAAGACCGGCATGACCATAAAAGAGCTTTCTTCCACGCTGCCGGAGGTAACGGCGGCCTATAAGGAGCTGACCGCGGCACAGAAGACGCATCTGGCCAACGGCAAAAAACTGACGGACGCGCAGAATCTGCTGGCCACCTATGAGCGCGATCTTGAATCGCTGAACCAGTGGGTAGACAGCGATACGGACAAGTATTCCGCAGTGAAAACCGAGATCGGTAAGCTGGCGACGGAGACCCGTACAAAGCTGGAAGGCTGCACCGATGCTGCCGGAATGGCCAAGGTGTTGAACGACTATTCTGCCGGTGTGGCGCGGCTCCTGCTGGGGAAGCTCAACTTCACCGCGGGCAAGACCACGCTGGGCGAACTGAACAAGCTCTCTCAGGTAATCGAGCAGGCATCCGCGGCTATCCCTATGTGTCCCGCATCATGGGTCCAGACCCCAAGTACCGCTTTGCCCGCAAGTTCCTGCAATATCAGTGGCCGCCAAAGACACCGAAAGGCCGGCGGTTCGATGTGGAGCTGCCGGGAGATGGCGTCTATGAGGTCGGCATCAAGCGATGGAACGCGGACAAGACTCTGCTGCTGGAGCGGCAGGTATACTGGCTGTTGCTGCTGGATGGCAACGAGTACACCATCCCCAAATGGCAAGTGCTGCCGCTGGTGGAGGCACTACGCAGCGGCACGCTTGGTGCCTGAAGAACAAAGAGAACCCCTGTGAGGTCAATCCTCACAGGGGTATCTTTTTAATGGCACAGTAGAGAAATGCTTATATAAAGTCACTCCTGTCCGTTCTCCTCCATATACTTAAACACTTCTTTATCGGATTTAGCCCTTTTGTACCAACCAATGCCTATCATGGCAAAGCCAACAATCATTACTACAGTCCTAATTGTTGACGCTGACGAGAGAAAGCAAGAGGCAACAAGTCCTGTACCAGCACCCGTAAAGAAGTCTACGAGTGATTTCTCATGCTTTATTTTTCCCAATACGCGCTCCTTGTCAATAGCTTCTACCATTTTGGAATCTCCCTTCAGTAATGTATCAAGCGATACATCAAATTGATTGCTCATTGCTATGAGAATCTGTAACTCCGGATAACTCTTTTCATTTTCCCAATTCGAAACCGTCTGTCTTGTAACATGGAATAACTCACTAAACTGTTCTTGCGTTAATTGCTGCTCATTACGAATTGCTGATATTTGATTTCCTATGCTCATGGTCAGCACCAACTCCCTCTCTGAAAAGAATTTACTACGACCTTGCTTCTTGTCTACTATTATGTAAGAAAAACAGCGCAAAGTAAAGCAATTTACTTTTTACATTGCGTTTTTCGTGTAGTTAAGTAGGTTTTGCAAATTCTTTTCGACAAACTCGAAGGCAATTCAACAACAGCGAATTATAGAAAGATGCCCCTGTGAGGTCAATCCTCACAGGGGCATCTTTTTTTGCATCATTTGGAATTGTACTCCCTCAGAATATTCTGAGCAATAAAGTCGATTTTGTCCTCCACGCTCATAGAGGCGTAGGACTCAGGCACGGGAGGCGCTTCCATCCGCACGAATTCCTCGCAGAACCGTCCCGCCACCGCCTCAACGGTGGTGCCAAGTTTGGCGCACAGCGCGGCCATTTGCTCGTACAGGGCGGTTTCCATGTCAATCCGTACATCTGCCATTGCCATAATAATTTCCCCCTCACTAAAGTATATTGAAGCCGGCGTCCTTGAGTAGCTGATAATACTCCAAAACGGAGAATGGTGCCGTCCGGCTTCGCGGGATTTCCTCCGGTTCGATGCTATAGGTGGTCTCATAGTGCCCATTATTGAAGGAAAAGCTGCTGCCGGAACCGGTAAAGAAGGAATGAACAGGCTTGGACGACTTCCAGAGCCGATTTTCCTTTACTACATATTTGACCCGCTCACCTGCGGTATCCCAGAACAGCGCTTTGATACGTAGCCGTTTGAAACCGTATCCGTTTCCCTGCCGGTTAATCCTCTCAATAAAGCAGTTCAAGCCTTCCGCCACCGCGTTGGTGAACTGGCAGTTCACATTGAAGTAGTTGAAAATTTCATTCCGCCAGTTGCGAGTAATCGTGTTGCGAAAGGGCCTGAGCTCTGCAAATAGCTCTGCATCCACATGGAAGTGCTCTTCCCATGCGGTGATTTGCTTTTGACCTGCAGGCGGAATCAGCTTCGCCCACTTGTCGCAGACAGCTTCTGCGGAAGCTCTATCTGCGGAAGCGTAGATGCGCTCAAAGCCGGTGCGGATAAGCCGCAGATGGTTAAACTCAGGGAAAGCCTCACAGATATTAGCCATCTTGGAGAGGCGACTGGAGTCCTCCGCTATTTTCTCCTCCCCATATTTGAACAGATAGTTGTTCGCTTGCGCCATCTTCATTATGGCATTCAGGTGCTCTTTCTCAGGACCCTCCGGCATGGCATTGATGCGGCTTTTGATGCGTTCAGTGATTTTCGTTTTCACCGTGCCGACCTTTGTGAGAAAGTCTTGGTACACATGGAATTTGTCCACGACAATGGTTGCACGGGGCAGGCATTCTTGTATATAACTACGGTATCCGCAGGCCATGTCCATTGTGACTATCTCAATATTTGTGTCGTAATCGACCATGTTTTCTATCGTAGCGGAATTTGAGGGGAGCAAGCTGACTTTGGTAGGTCTCTATGCGAAAGATGGAACAGCGACCGGCCAGATCGGAACCGCCACGGTGAAGGTCACCACCACCAACTACAAGGACTTTAAACTGACGCTCGTCCTCAACGCGGTGAACCAGATCACGCCCGTGGCGGATGGCAGCATCACCGCAAGCAAAATTACCTACGGCCAGACGTTGAGCGAGAGCCGGATTTCGGGCACGATGAAGGATCCCACCACCGGCGCAGCGGTTGAAGGCACCTTCTCGTGGCAGCTGCCGGACGATACGATTCTGGATGCGAGTACGCTTGGCCATGATGTCGGATGGACGTTCACCCCGAAGGATGGAAATGCCTATGCGGAAGCGACCGGCACCGCAACGGTCAAGGTCGACAAGGCCCAACAGTACGGCAAGGTCAGCATGAAATTCTACATTTACGGCGAGACGCCCAGCACGCCCAGCCTGACAGACCGGACGGGTGACGCGAAGGCTCAAGTGACCTACTACTATAACACCACCAATTCCAACAGCGGCGGCACAGAGTGGAAGAACATTCAGCCGGACACGCTGAGCGCCGGAACCCGCTACTATATGTACGCAGAGCTTGGCGAGACGGAGAACTACGAGTCGTTCACCACGGATTGTGTGAAGTTTTGGGTAATGAAGGCGATACCGACCTGCACGAAACCCACCGGCCTGACAGCCAAATACGGCCAGAAACTCAGCCAGATCGCTCTGCCCAATCCGGAGGGAAATACACCCGGCACATGGCGCTGGCAAGAACCGGAGACGGTGCTGGATCAACTGGGTACCTCAAGCTTCTATGCTGATTTCAAGCCCGACAATGAGACCTATAGCGAAGTGCTCAACGTCGCCATTGACGTGACCGTCGGACCGGCGGATGGCGGCAGCCTCAAAACGGTCGAGCTGGCGCAGAAGTACACGGACACCTCGGAGCACACCTACAAACCAGACTGGTCAGGGCTTCCCGTCGGACAAACGTGGCGCTATAACAGTGAATACAGCGTCAGCACCGGCTCGAATGCCGCACTTACCGGGCATGATTTCAAAGCAGACGGCAGTTTGCTGACCTACGCGATTTCCGGCGGCAAGGCGGGCGACAAGATCACCATCACCCTCAAGGCGTCCTGTGACAATTATAAGGATTTCACCATCACGCTGAACATCACCCTGACAGAAAAGGACGATCAGAAGGCGTTGACCATCACCGGCAACACTTCCGTAATCTATGGTGAAAAGCTGACGCTGACCACCAGCGGCGGCAACGGCACAGGCGCTGTGACCTACCGCATTGACACTGCGCACAGCACCGGCGAAGCGGCCATTGATCCCAATACCGGCGTTCTGACTCCGGTCAGGGTCGGCTCTGTGAGTGTCATCGCTGCCAAGGCGGGAGACAACGACTATAACGATGTCACCAGCGCCCCCTTCGTGCTCATGGTCAAACCGGCCACGCCTACCGGCGAGCCGAACTACACCAAGATCACCACCGGCGGCAAGACGCTGAAGGACGCGGCGCTGACCACCAAGGGAAGCACGCTGAATCCCAATGACGGCAAGCTGGAATGGCTGGATGACAAGGGCAATGCTCTGCCCGACGATACCAGGGTCAAAGCCAACACGACCTACAAGTGGCGCTTTACGCCCACGGACACCAACTACACGACCCTGACCGGCGAGATCGAGCTGCTGCATCACAAGTCCAACGGTGGTGGCGGCAGCGGCTACAGCTACTACACCATCGAGGCAACCGCCGGGGCTGGCGGCTCTATCTCCCCCTCCGGCAGCGTCAGCGTCCGTGAGGGCAGAGATAAGACCTTCACCATCACCCCGGATAAGGGCTATGCCGTCTCCAATGTCAAGATCGACGGCAAGAGCATCGGCGCGGTAAAGTCCTACACCTTTGAGAATGTCAGCAGAACCCATACCATCGAGGTCATTTTCGTCAAGGGAACTGCCAGCGCCCGCACTGGAGACAGCAGCGATCTTCCGCTGTGGAGCACCCTGCTGCTGGCAAGTACCCTTACGCTGGCCGGCGCTGTTCACTACAAGAGAAAACGCGCACGATAATCGCCTTATCATGCCTTAAAGGCCAACAAACAGCTCAGCTTCCGGGTATTTGGCTGGAAGCTGAGCTGTTCCTTTTTCGCTGCAAGAAGCAATCAATGGCATTTTATGGTAGACGGTTGCAACGGCTTCATCATGCTGGACAAGAACGACAGTCCGAAGGTCGCTTTGCACATCGAGAATGAAATGCGCTGGGCAAAGAAGTATCAAAAGCTGCATCCGGACAAGCATCTGCCGCACATCACGCCTTATGTGCTCCGGCATACCTGCTGCACGAACATGAATTTTATCCTTTTGGGAATTGCGGAATTCATGTTGGCGGGTATATTGGCCGCGGGAACATTTGCCCTGGCGTTGGGGTCAAAAGACACAGAAGAGTTTGTTGATAAGACAATCTCCAATCGTCATGAGAAACATGTAAATTCGATTTATCGGACGGACGGGATGCAGGAAACGGAATAAGAATAATGTGAAAGGAGTTGGCCTTATAACGAGGCTGCCTGTTTTCTTTTGTGCCTGCCGCAGCCAGTTCCACGTGGGGTTCAGTGGTGTGAGACGGAGAATTTGAAGCAGGAGACGGGGCAGCGCACAACGGCGCAGAGAACATGGTGGGAGGAGCGGGCGCTGGCAGATCGGCTTATTTGTGAAACGGCGGCACTTGTCCGCGTTTATGAGGTGCTCAGCGGACCCCAACCAAATTTTTTTAATTCCAAATGCAATAAAACGCCCTTTCCGCGCATTACACGGATGACAGGAGAAAAAAGCCCATGCTCAGTATGCTGATGACAACCGAATATGCGCCGGCGGAGGATCGACACGAGCTGCAGCAGTTGTTGCTCCACATTGCCGGCGGGGAGCGTGACGCGCTGGCGGCGCTGTATCAGCGCACGCGGACGGCGGTGTACGGCCTTGCGCTTTCCTACCTCAAAAACGCGCAGGATGCGCAGGATCTCACACAGGACGTCTATGTGCAGGTGTGGGACTGCGCGGCGCAGTACCGTCCCACCGGCTCGCCCATGGGTTGGCTGCTGACTGTGTGCCGCAGCCTGTGCCTGATGCGCCTGCGGCGGGAGGAACGCCATGCCGCCCTCAGCGAGGAGGAATGGGACGCCATTCCCGCGCGGGAGTGCGGACTGGACGCCGATGAGCGCGCACTGCTGCAAGGTGCGTTGGCTGTGCTTGGCGAGGAGGAGCGATGCATTGTGCTGCTCCACGCGGTCACGGGCATGAAGCACCGGGAGATCGCGGCGCTGCTGGAGCTGCCGCTTCCCACCGTCCTGTCGAAATATCACAGAGCATTGAAAAAGATGCGCAGCTGTCTGGAAGGAGATGACGCCCGATGACCAATGAGAAGCTGGAGCAGAGGCTGGCTGCGGCGCTTGAAAAGACTGCGCCGGACGATGTGAGCGGCGTTCTCTCCCGCTGTGAAGCGCGGAAAGGAACGGTAATTCCCATGACAACAAAGAAAACGGTAAATCGAAAATGGACAACTCTGGTAGCTGCCTGCCTTGCGGTGATGCTGCTGTGCGGCGGAGGCGTGTTCTATCAGCAGGCGCATGCGGTGGCGTCCGTGGTGTCGCTGGATGTGAACCCCAGCATTGAACTGAAGGTCAGCAGGAACGAAAAGGTACTGGCCTGCGTGCCGCTCAACGAGGATGCAAAAGCCATCCTGGCGGATATGAGTAATGGGGCTGACCTCAAGGGCGCAAAGCTGGATGTGGCGGTGAACGCCATCGTGGGCAGTCTCGTGCGAAACGGCTATCTCGACAGTATTTCCTCCGCCATCATGATCTCGGTGGAGGACAAGGATGCAGCCCGTGCGGAAAAGCTCCAGCGTGAGCTGACCAGCGCCGTGGACGGTGTGCTGCAGACCAGCGAAGCGAAGGCCGCCGTCCTGACGCAGACGCTGACGCAGGACGCGGCGCGGGAGCAGCAGGCCCGGGAGAACAATATTTCCACCGGCAAGGCGGCGCTGGTGAACCGCGTCCTCGCCATCAACCCGTCGCTGAAGTTTGACGCGCTGGCGAAGCTCTCGGTGGAGGAGCTGAAGGACCTTGCGGAAGCGGGCGCGCCCGCCATGCCCATCGGCAGGGATGCCGCCGCTTACGCTGCGGAGCAGTATGCCGGGACAACGGCGTTGGACTCCGTCACGGCGGAGGTCGATTCCGAACTGGACGAATCCCCCGCACACTACGAGGTGGAGCTGCACACGGCATGGGGCGAGTTTGAGTACCTGGTGGACGCCTACACGGGGAAAGTGCTCAGCGGGCAGAAGGACTTGCTGGCCACAGCTCCCGCAGGGGATGAGACGGCAAAGCCCACTGCACAGTCCGGCGGCGCGGATATCGGTCATGCCAAGGCAAAGTCCATCGCCCTGAACCACGCGGGCGTGAGTGAAAATGAAGCGTATGACATGGAGATCGAACTGGACGACGAGGACGGCACGCTCGTCTATGAGGTCGAGTTCAAATCCAGCGGCATGGAGTACAGCTACGAGATCAACGCGGCCACCGGCGCGATCCTCAAGCACGAGACAGAGATAGATGATTGATGCGAAAGCTGAAAGTATGCGGCGCAGGCGTACTTGCGGGGCAGAGTAATATTTAGAAGCGCAGAAAATACCATCAGTTAACAAGGGCAGACCCGCCTGTCACCGCGCCTTTTCGGCGATTTTTGCCCTTTTCGCCTTGGCGGGCACGCGCCCGCCTGCGTCTCAAAAACCAAAAATCCCTGGAAAAT
>JABLTQ010046130.1_pt1 | contig 12593 bp, 14 predicted proteins | sample 7160101 | NCBI WGS metagenome assembly JABLTQ01 (sample SAMN14651228, study PRJNA627086) | human gut metagenome | isolation source: feces | host: Homo sapiens
AGCACGGACAAGATCCCTTCCCCAAGCCGGCAGGCCAGTGCCCTGCCCTGCGGCAGGCGCAGGCGCGGCGTCTCAGGGGCCCAGCTCTCCGGCAGGAGGACGTCCCCCGGGACCAGCGTCGCCGCCTCGTCCGCAGACAGATGCATCTGCCCCGCTTCCAGAGGGCAGGCCAGTGTCCCCGTGAAACGGACCTTGGCCTCCGTGCGCATGGGGAGCTGTTCCAGCCGCTCCAGCAGATAGCGTGCAGCATTTTCCCTCGCCCAGGACAGACGCAGGAAAACAGCCTCACCGCCGGGAAGATCCAGCCGCAGGGGCAACTGCCCGCCCCAGACAATCTCGGTCTGCGGCGTACCGGCACAGCGCAGCTCACAGCCCAGGAAGTCTTCCAGCTGTTGCAGCGCAGGCACGAGCAGACGCTCCAGAACAGCCAGACACAATTCGCCGGGCAGGCGGACAAAGGTCTGCTCCCCTGCAGGCAGGGCGCTGCGCCAGGCGGCCAGATCCGGTCTCAGGGCCAGTGCCTCCAGCGATGACCATTCCAGCCGCCACATATCCTCGCCACTGCTCAGATACAGCACGGCCGCCGGAGCAAAGGGGACATCCCGCTCCGCGGTGGCCGCCGCGACATTGAACGACAACGTACAGGGAACAGGCTGCTCCGCACCGGCATCCAGCGGTACGGTCAACGGCAGGGCCCGGCAGACGAGGGCATTGACCAGCCGCGCCTGCAACGGCGGCAGCATCGGCGGGATGAAAGGCCGGGAAGGGATCTCCTGGGACATGGCTCACCTTTTCCGAAAACCAGCGGGATCTGTCCGCTCCCCTTTCGGAGGGGGAAAATATCATGGCGCGCCGTGTGGCGGCCGTAGCTAATCCACGTCAGGGACGTGATCCTGGCGGCCCCGGGACTGCTGCCGGGCATCACCTTCATTGCCGCCGTCCGCCCGGCTCTGGACGATCTCCACGCGCGCGTTCTCGCCACTGCGCTCCAGCGTGCTGCGCAAGGCATCCTGTGCCCCCACCGCTGTCTGGAAGGACGCCGGATCGGCACAGGCAAGCCGGATGAACAACTGTCCGTCCTGCGCCCGGGCCAGACATAATTCGGCGCCGGAAAGCGGGCCCTGCCCCAGCGTGATACGAACTTCCGGGGAGCCCTTGCCCGGCTCGGAGACCAGGATTCGGTCCACCAGTTCGTTCACGAGGGCCTCCACATCCCCGGGCGCGGAGGCTGCCTTTTCGACGCTCGTCTGCAGGGTCTGCATACGGCTGCCGAAAAGGCTGTCCAGCAGCGCCTGGGGCGACAGCGTCTCCTGCCGGGAGCCGCCCCGGCCATCCTCCTGACCGCCCTGCCCGTCCCGTTCCCGGGATTCCTGCATGGCCCGGTCAAAACGCTCCTTGTCCCTGTCGTCCACGGGACGATCCGCACCTTCACGCTCTGCCTGCATGCGGGAATCCGCCTCCTGCAAGCGTCGGGAACTGACCTCCATACCCATGGGCACCTCCAGCATATGCCGCCATGCGGACTTGCGGGATCCGGCCGGACAGCCTGCGGGGGATCTCAGGCATCGTCACTGGCGCGGGAAGGGGTGGCGAACTCCTCCAGCTCCAGATCTTCCAGATGTTCCTGCTCCCGTTTGGCGTTCTCCTGCCAGATGTCACGATGTTTCTCGATCTTGGCCGCTTCCCGGCGGGCCAGGGCCACGGCCCTTTGCGCACCGGTCACGGCCTGTTCCTGCTGCCGCACCTGCTCCTCTGCCTGCCGCACGGCCTGGAAGCGCTCCTGCTCCCCGGTGGCCAATGCGCCCAGGGAGGCCCTAAAATCCGCCACCTCCTCCAGAGAAAGGCTGGCTCCCAGGATGGCGGCGTAACGCCGCTCCTCTTCTTCCTGCCGCCAGATGCGGTAGCGTTCCAGCTCGGCCTGCCGCCGCATCACTTCCTCACGGGCCTGCACCAGCCGCCGTTCCTCCAGCCGCAAGGCATTGCGGGCGGCGTCCTCCCGGTAGTGGCGGACGGACAGCAGGGCCTGCAAAGGATAAGGACGTTGCGCCATGATGCACCTTTGCCATATGCGGGGACCGGGCCCCGCTTACAGCACGACCTTTTTCAGGGCCGCCAGGGTCTCCTCGAACGAGCTTTTTTCCTCCAGCCCCTGACGCAAAAAGGCATTGACTGCCTGGATGTGCCCCAGGGCAAAATCCGCCTCGGCATCGGCCCCTTTCTTGTATTCGCCGATCTGCACCAGCAGCTCCACTTCCGCATATTTGGCCAGTATCTTGCGCAGGGCCTGGGCCGCGGCCTTGTGCTCCCTGTCCACCACGGCGTTCATGACGCGGCTGACGCTGGCCTGGACGTCGATGGCGGGATAATGGTTGGCAGCGGCCAGCTTGCGCGAAAGCACGATATGCCCGTCAAGGATGGACCGGGTCTCGTCGGCGATGGGTTCGGTCATGTCATCGCCTTCCACCAGCACGGTGTACAGGGCCGTGATGGAGCCCTTGTCGGAATTGCCCGCCCGTTCCATGAGCTTGGGCAGTTCCGAAAAGACCGAAGGCGGAAAGCCCCGGCGGGTCGGCGGTTCTCCGGCCGCAAGACCTATCTCGCGCTGGGCGCGTCCGAAACGGGTCACGGAATCCATCATCAGCAGCACGCTCTTGCCCTGATCGCGGAAATATTCGGCAATGGCCGTGGCCGTATAAGCGGCCTTGAGCCGCTCCATGGAGGAACGGTCCGACGTGGAGACCACGAGCACGGCCTTTTTTCGACCTTCCGGGCCGATGTCGCGCTCGATGAATTCCCGCACTTCGCGGCCGCGTTCACCGATGAGCGCCAGCACGCAGACATCGGCCGTACAGCCCTTGAGGATACTGGACAACAAGGTGGACTTGCCGCCGCCGGCCGCGGCGAAGATGCCCATGCGCTGCCCTTCCCCGCAGGTCAGCACGCCGTCGATGACACGCAGGCCCAGGGAGATGGGCTTGCTGATGACCTTGCGGGTCATGGGATTGGGCGCTTCGGCCACCAGCGGATAATGGGTGCGCGTCCTGATGGCCGGGCCGCCGTCCATGGCCTGCCCCAGGCCGTCCACCACGCGGCCCAGCAGCTCATGGCCCACGGGGACGGAGAGGATCTCGCCCGTGGGGATGACTTCCGTGGCCGGGGAGATGCCCTGCATGTTGCCCAGGGGCGACAGCAGGGCCACGTTCCTGACGAAACCGACCACCTCGGCCTTGAGGCTCCAGTCTTCCCAGGGATTGCGCAGCAGGCAGAGTTCCCCCACCTTCACGCCGGGGACCACGGCACGGATGATGGTGCCCACCACCTGCTCCACGCGCCCCCGCGTCTCCAGGGGATTGACGTCGCGGACGGCCTCTTCCAGCAGGTCGCCGATGTATTCGAAGGCCATCCTACGACTCCCTGATCTTGCCCAGCAAGGCGTGCTCTATGGCCTTGAGCTGGGTCTCCAGGCTGGCGTCCACGACCCCCAGCTCGCATTCCAGGATGCAGTCCCCGGACTTCATGCGGGGATCGGCCGTCACGTCCAGAAACGTGGCGCCATTGGGAGCGGACGAGATCATGGCCGCCAGCGAGGCCCGCACCGCGTCCTTGTCGTCAGGAGAGACACGGATGAGCACACGCTGCTGGCTGCGTACAGCGTTCAGGGCGTTGCGCACCACGCGCACCGTGCATTCCCGGTCGTCCAGCTCGCCGATGATCTTGCGCACGGCGGACGTCACCACGCCCACGAGCTTGGCTTCCACGCCCTCGATATATTCCACGGCCTGCATGGCCGTTTCCATCATCTTTTCGGCCTGCTCCATGCGGCCTTCCATGAGGCCGTCCTCATAGCCTGCCTGCCTGCGTTCCTCGTAGGCTTTTTCCGCCTCGGCAGCCATGGCGGCAGCCCGTTCCCGGGCAGCGGCCAGCACATCATTGGCTTCCACGAGATGCGCATACTCGGCCGCGCGCAGCACCCGCACCCCAGGGGCGGGCATCACGGCATTGCCCGTCAGTCGAAACACGGCGCCCATGACGGAGCCACCTCCTTGAGCAGCAGTTTTTTCACCCCGCGCCACAGTTCGTGACACTCCTCTTCCGTCAGGGACGGCAGCGCGGCCGCCTCCGGCAGCTCGGGCAGACGATCGCAGACGCGCAGGGCCACGTCTTCCGGCCAAAGCCCGGCAACCAGGCGCAGCGCCATATTGCCGTGCAGGGCACAGCGTGCCGCCAAAGGCAGGTCCGTATCCCGCCACTGGAAGAAGCGCCGCACGCCCCCCAGCTGGTAGCGGCCCCGCTGCAGGGCGTACTGATACGTCTCCTCTCCCAGGGATTCCCGCAGAGGCAGGACTTCATCCCGCAGCAGCACTGTCGCGATGGCAGGGGCATGCAGGACCACGCCCGTCACCCGGCACAATCCCAGCAGCGCCGGAGCATCCAGCAAAGCGAGACGGCGCGATTCCTCGGCGTAGTCCCAGAACGGAACGGGTTCGGCAGCCCCGCTTTCAGCAGCGGCCAGCCCGTGTGTCAACGGCCGCTGCCGCAACCAGGCCCAAAGGCTGTCTGCGGCCCCGCCCAGCTGTTCACGGCAGGCATCCGGCAGCCGCGGCCCGTCTCCCGGCAGGTTGGCCTGGAGCAGACGTTGCCACAGGGCCGGACGGCGCACGAGGACATCCGCAAAAAACTGTTTGCGCATCAGGCATCACCCTGCTTGTCGGTCCCGTCCCCCTCCCCGGCCTCAAGGGCTTCACGGGCCGCACGGCGGCGGGCCAGCAGACGGCGGCCATAGACCCAGCCTCCCACACCCAGTGCCAGGAGCACGGCCGCCATGGCCAGCATCTGCAGCAGCAGGGCGGGCGTATGGGCCCCCGGCGACAGCAGCGGGGACGGGATCTTCGTATCCGGTACCGTCACGCTTTCCCGCACCGGGACCAGCATCACGCTCACATTGTCGTATTTGAGCGAGGCCACAGCGCCCGCCACCAGTTCCCTGATCTCGGGCACGAGGTTGACCACGGGCGAATCCAGGGTATGCCGCAGGAAAACCGCCGCAGAAGGCGCGATGGTGATGTTGTTCACCTTGTCGTTGACGCCGAGCACCACATGGACACGGGCCGTCAGCACACCGTCGATGCGCGAGAGCGTGTCCGCCAGCTCCTGCGACAGGGCGTAGGACATACGGGCCTGGACCTCGGAAGTGGACGAGATCATGCCGTCACCGGCGAACACTTCCCCCAGGTTCTTGAAGGCCTCGCGCGGCAGGCTGTTCTCCTTGAGGACCTGCAGGGCACGCACCAGCTGGTCGTCATCCACCAGCAGGGTATAGCCGTTTTTGCCGGCGGCCTGTTTTTCCGCCTCGATCCCCCGTCGCAGCAGGGTGGAAAGCATCTGGTTGGCCTGATCCTCGGACAGGCCGGAGTACATCTCCACCTTGCAGCCGGAAAGGAGCAGAAGCAGGGAAAGCAGCAAAAAAAGCATGGGACGCAGCATGGAAAACCTCTGATAAGATACGGGTGCCTAACCGGACTGGCGCAGCAGGCCCTCCAGGCCTTGCGTCGTCTGCTGCGAGGTCTGGACACCCACTTTGGCCTGCACGTTGAGCATGCCCACAAGCTGCTGCACATGCAGCAATTCCTGCGGGCTGATGGAAGCCCCCTGCCCGGAGACACGGTCCAGCAGACGGCCCAGCTCTTCCAGGACATCCTGGCGGGAGAGCCCTTCGCTCTGGAAGACGGCCTGCGGCTCCGCCACCGCCTGCCCGGCGGGGACATCAGCGCCAGCGGCTGGGGCGGGCTGTGCCACGGCAAAAACACTCCCGCTCTGTTCCACAGCGGGCAGCGATCCTTCCGCACCTGCTCCGGCAACTGGCGGACACGACATGGATTCTGCCGGTCCCGGCAGGAGCGCCGTTGTTGCCGGTGCGGCTGCGGGACCTTCAGCCGGAGCCGTGGAGAGCGCCTCTTCGAAGGCCCGCACCAGCTCCCGTGACGGCGCACCGGAAGGCCCTCCTCCGGAAGGCTCTCCCGCCCATTGGGAAAGCTTTTCCAGAGCTTCCAGCAGCTTGGTCGCGCCTTGTGCCGATGCGGGGATCATGCGCCCTCCCTCCCGGTGGACAAAACGTCATGCCGCCGGTCAGGCGACTTCCATGATGGCCCGGGCCATATCGGCCGCGGCACAATCCTGCGGGATGGCGGCAAAGGCCTGCTCTGCCTCTTCCCTGCGCCCGGCCAGCAGACAGGCGAGGCCGCGCATGGCAAGGGCATCGGCATCGGCGGCATTGTCCGCAAGGACCTTGTCCAGGATGCCGAGCGCGGTATCGAAATCGTCCACGACCACATGAGAAAAGGCCAGCCCCACAAGGGCCGGCGCAAATCCCGGCCTGAGCGCCAGGACCGCCTGAAAAATGGTCCTTGCCTCCCCGACCAGCCCTTTTTGGCAGGCCAGATTAGCCAGGTCCAGCAGGCGGGCCATCTGTCTTTCGGAAACCATATATCTCTCCCGTTTTAGGGGCCGGGAAACGGCCCCGTCACAACACTCTTGCCTGCACGCATCCGTCCCCGGATGCTAGCCCGTCCTCTGGGCCAGAGACTTGAGCATGTCCTGGATGCTCTTGGTCACCGAAGAGATGGTCTCCAGCTTGGCATTATACTGCCCCATGGCGAACTGCAGCTCCAGCAGTTGCATCTGGTCCACCTCGCCGGAGGCACTGATCTGATCCATCTTGGCCTGCAGGGCCTGCCCGTCCTGGCTCAGCCCGTTGGTGGCATTCTGGAACAACTGGCCGATATCGATCCCGCCCGAGCTTCCTATATTCATGGTATTCTCCTGACTGATCCGCAATGCGGTCATCTTGCTCTTACGCTTTCTGCTGCCCGGCTCCGCGACTGGCAGGGCCGCCCCAGAGTGAGGGGCCGGGCACGCCGGTCATCCATGGTCTGCGGCAGCTTTTCCCGGATCAGCGGTTCAGCGTATCGTAGACACGCTCCGCCACCTTCTCCGCGGAATCCACTGCGGCCATGACCTGCCGGGCAACAGCCATCTCGTCTGACGTCATGCCGGCATCCATGGCGCGTTTGACATCCGTCCGCATTTCGAACAGCTCCTCGCGGAGCTGCCTGAGGCCCTGGCCCGAAGGATCTTCCGCCAGCATGTCAAAGGCTGATTCCATTTCCATCATTTACCTCTCAATCTGTGACTGACGACCTGGCTGCCGTTGCGCAGGACAAGGACTTTGGTATCGATGCTCTCCAGGGTCCAGCCGCTGGGGAGCACGGCGCCTTCAAACAGGCGTCTGCCGTCGGCGGTGGTCACGAAACGCATGGGCGACATGGTGACACCGGTCACGCGCAACCCGCCCAGGGGATCCCCGCCGCCATTGCCCGACGGCCGGGCGGGTACGGCAGCGGCAGATCCTCCATCCCGTGAAGGCGTCAGGGAGCGTTCCGCAGCTGCCAGAGCGCCCGATGCCGACGAGGTCCCGTGCAACCGCACCCCGAACAGCTCGCTGGCATCCTGACGGATGGCGTCCAGCTTTTTGGTGTCTTCCGGCCGGAAATCACCGGAAAAATCCACCCTGCCCGGCAGGTAGATGACCCGGACATTCCCCAGACCTGCCCGTTGCAGGGCCGCGTCCAGTACCGGCGTCAGATCCTTCTCGTAAACGATGTGACGGTCCACCGCCGGCAGGCCCCGGACTTCGGCCTTCAGGGCCGTGAATGCCGCTGCCTCCAGCAACTCGTCCTTCATGTAGGCCCTGACCTGCAAACGCGGATTGCCCTTGTTCTCCCACAGGACGACATCCGGATGGAAACCGCGGATACCAAGCGAACTGCGCACGGCGCGCAGCATGTCTTCCTGTACGGCAACTTCCAGGTACACAGGAATATGCAATCCACGTGCCATATCACGCAAACGAATCATGGCAGTATCGTCCGGCACTGTCCCCCGGATCTCCACCCCGGGATCACGCCGGCTCACAACCAGGCCCCGGATGCCGGCATCTTCAAGATATTTTTTAATGATCCCAGGGTAATGCTCAGGATCAGAATCCGCTGGCCTGACCATCAGGGACAAGGCGAGCAGGAAGACCGCCACCAGTACCAGAAGCAACGCCCTCCAGCCGATACGGCGGGTGGGGGCAGTCTCCGGGGCATCCGGCAACAGTGTTTCCGATGCCCCGGCGTCCATGCCAAGATCATTGGCGGTCGGCAGCAGCCCCGGCATCTCCGTGACAGCGGGTACGGATCCCGTATCCGCAGGCGCAGCCTCTTCGGCCCCTGCGGTGCGGACGTGGGGGGAAAGTTCCGGTACAAGGCTTTCCTGGGGGACTCCGGGGCGGTTCCAGGCAAAGCAGGTCACACCAAGATACCAGGCGCTCCCGGCTGGGGGACGCAAGGGACCACCGGCTTCGGCGGGCTCGACGGGTTCTTCCCCCTGCAAGCGAAGGGGTCCATCCAAAGGCGTCACGACCAGTACGGGAAAAGCGTTGTCTTCGGACGAAATGTCCAGAACGGCATGGCGGGGGGCAAGGCCGGTCAGGATGATGTCACAGGCATCGTCAGAACCGACGACCCAGCGCCCTTCCGCCAGTTCCACACAGGCGCCCAGATGCGGCCCGGAAAAGACATACAGGCAGATGGAACTGCCCCCGCGGCAGGTCACTGCCGTCCTCCGGCAGAAGCAGGCGCGCTGCCGACAGGCGTCAGCACCGGTTGGGCCCCCGTGCTGACAGGGGTCAGGATGGGCTGCGGCACGGTCGCATTCTGGATGCTCTTGTTCGTGGCAGGCACAGGCGCCGGCTGGGCCGTGACCGTCACGGGAGGTGCGGGCTGCACGTCCGGCGCCAGTTCACGGCGACGGGCACACCCGCCCACAGGCATCGCCTTGGGACGGCGTTCTTCATAGTCGGCCTGGGTGGGGGTCCGGCTGAAGCGGGGATCATCCACACGGGACGGCACATTGGAGGCCGTATCCATACGGACGATACGTGGCGTGATCAGGATAAGGCGCTCCATGCGCTGGTGCTTTTTGCCCGTGGAGCCGAACAGGCCGCCCAGGATGGGGATGTTCTTGAGGCCCGGGATGCCGGTCTCCGCATCGCTCTGGATCTCGTAATAATGTCCCCCGATGAGCAGGCTCTGCCCTTCCCCCACGATGGCCTGTGTATTGATCTTGGTCTGCTTGATGGGCGAAAGGTTGTTGGGATCCACGGAAAAAAGGCTGGAACCGTCGTCCCGGTCGTCCTGCACGCTGACCATGAGCTTGATGCTGTCCGCCTGTCCCGGCAGGCCGGGGATGATGTGGGGCGTCACTTTCAGGACGGTCCCGGAGTCGATCTTGAACAGGTCGGAGGACTCGTTGCCCGATACGGGAACGTAATAGGAGCTGGTGTTTTCCAGCGAGGCCTGCACGTTGTCCATGGTCAGCACGGAAGGCTTGCCCAGCACGCGGGCCTGGCCGTCTTCTTCCAGAGCGGTGACGCGGGCCAGGAAATAGTCCGAGCCATAGGAATACAGGGTGGAATAGGAAAGTCCCCCTGCACTGGCAGCCCCGGCAGAGGGGAAGATGCCGCTGGTCGAGGTGCCCCCGGCACTGCCGCCGCCTGTCCAGTGTTTGCCATAGGCGCCTGTGCCTGACCAGTTGACGCCGAAATCACGGGAGAAATCGCTGTCGATATCCACGATGGCCGCATGGATCTCCACCAGTTCCACGGGCTTGTCCAGATCGGCGATGACCTTGGCATAATAGCTCATGCGGTATTCGGCGTCGGTCACGACAACAGCATTGACCCGGGGATCAGCGATGATGCTGGGCCCGGTGGATGTCCCGGACTGGTCCTTCCCGTTCTGGGGGGCCGCCGGTGCGGTCTGGGATGGATCCGTCGAAGCGTTCATGGCGATCAGCCCCTTGCCCCGCAGACCGCCCTGTGCCGACGGCTGCACCGTCACCTGGGACCCGGTCAGCGGGGTCCCGTTGGCCATGGCTTGCAGGATGCTGGCCACGCCGGGGATGGTCACGGTAGAATCCATGCTGTTGACCTTCATGTCTTCCGCCCAGGCATATTTGAGCGGGAACACGCGCATGACGCTGCGGCTGCCCTGGGCATCTTCAAAGGCTTTCATGGCCCCGCGCAGCTGGTCCAGATAGATGGGCGGCCCGCTGACCGAAAGCAGGTTCTGGGCGTGGAGGAGTTTGACGGGCAACTGCGGCGAGATCATGCCCGCACTGCGCAGCATGTCCCGCAAGGCGGCGGCCGAGACCGTGGACGGCGCCAGGAAGGCTTCCGCCTTTTCGCTGTCGTTCCAGAAGGTCACCGTACGTCCCTGCGTATACCAGCGCACCCCGAAGGCCGAACGCATGCCGTTGAGGAACGTGCGGGGATCCACCTGCTCGAAGCGGCCGCTCATCTGCCCCTTGAGGGCAGGACTGCATACCGAGCCGTAGCCTTCAGCGCGGGCAAAGGAGGAAAGGACCGTGCAGATATTTTCATTGTCCGCATAATGAGAGAACGCCGCCCGGAACGGGAAGGCGCTGCGGGAAGACGCGCAAAGACCTTCTGTTGCCAGAAGGCAACAGAAGATCCAGCACAGGCAGACAGCTACAAGGCGCTTCAATAGACGCCTCCGAAAAACGTACCCGGCATGGAGAACATGGGAGGCAACTCCTCACGCGGCGAGTCCCCCAGGCTTTTTTTCCACCAGGCGAGGTCATTGAGGAAATCCCGGACAGCCCTTTCGAACAACGGCTGGGGCTCGTCCATGGGCACCCGGGATTGCAATATCAGACGTTCCCCGTCCAAGCCCCGGGCGACTGCATCCTCCTGCCGCTCAAGGGCCATGACCGAGGCGCGCTCGCGGCAGATGCCGGCCTGCAGGCCCGTAACTTTGCGGAGCAGGCTGTCCCGCTCATGCCCCGGCTCCGGCAGGACACACAGGTCAGCCAGAAAGAAACACCAGCGTCCGTCAGGGGAAAAAAGTTTCAGGTCAAGGCCATCCTCCAGCCGAAAGCTGTATGAGCCGTCCTGTTCCGGACGGGGGGTCTTCCAGCCGGCCGTCACCGCAAGGGCACGGACCTTGTCATCCAGCGAAACCATAGGCAGTCCTGCATACGTCTTTCATGTCCAAACACAGCTCAACGGTACGCAAAAACAAGCGTCATCGTCAAACTTTTTTCTTCCGGACCGGCGCGCCCTTACGGGCGCTGCCGGCTCATCCCAGGATCTTGGTGCGCGTCTGGTTCATGTTGGCCTGCATGGAGTTCATGAAGTCCAGAGACTTGGAGACCAGATCCTTGAGCGCCTCGTTGGTCTGCTTGGTCTGCTCCATCATGGTGCGGATCTGCTCCTGCTGGGCCTCCAGACGCTTGGCCTCGGCAGACCGCATGCTCTGTCCGAACTCCCCGCCCGCCGTGAACATGCTCCCGGCCGAAGAGATCATGGTATTGAACGACTGCGCAACTGCGGCCGTGAGCTGGCCGTCCGCGGCATTGCCGGCGCGCATGTTCAGCCCGCCGCCCGAGGATCTGCCCACACCGGCGGCAGCCACGCCCAGGCTGGCCCCGCCGGCCGCCATGTTCACCACGGCTCCGGTCATGGCGCAGGCGAACTTCTGGATGGCACCCGTCTCAATCTTGTCGGCCTGCTGTTCCATCAGGTCGACGATCTGCAATCCCTGCGCCTGGATGATGCTGCGGTTGGTGCGCCGCTGCTCCGCCGCATCCTTGAGGATCACGGAAGCGAACATGGCAGCGGGGCTGGGCAGGGCCGTCCAGCCCGACAGATCCCCCGAGTTCTCCCCGGGCGACGCCAGATCAGGCAGCTGGCTCCGCACGTCCTTGACAGCCGCGGTAAAATCCTTGCCGGCCTGGATGGCATCAATCAGGGCCTCATCGACCTTGGCGGCACTGACACCCTTCGCCTGGGCCTGCTCCAGCAGCCTGCTATACTCGACGGAGCTGTATCCCGTTGCATTCGTGATGATGGTGTCCATACTATCTCCCTTTTCAGGCATCAGGCCATGGCCGGATTGCCGCTGAGGATGGCCACGTTGGCCTGCACACTTTCCTGGACGATGTCCGACACGGTCTGGAGCGTCTGCTCGGAGCGCTGCATCATTTCCTTGAGGTGTTCCACATCCAGCTCATTGGCCATGGCGATGCGTTCCAAAATGGCCTGCAAATGCTTCTGCTGGGCCTGCAGGTAGCTGATGTCCCTTTCGTTGACTGCGGAAGCGATGCTGGTGGCCGACTGGGCTATGGTGTTCGCCCCACCGGCCATGGTCGCCACGCGGGCCGTCCAGGAGGCCGCCTTCTGGATGGTCTGGGCCGTATCCGAAACAGCCTTGGTGGCTGTCTGGGCGACCTTTCCGGCCGCGCCTGCCGCCCCGGCACCAAAGGTGAGCGCCGTCAGGGCGATGGTGGTGGCAAGGTCCACGGCGAACTTCGTCCACTGGATCGCCGTATCGCTGGCGCCGCACGCCTCCATGATCTTGCCGACGATGAACGCCGGACTGAAGCCGGCCTTGCCGCCTGACGCCTCCTCCATGATGGAGCTGGTCAGCAGCGCCAGGCTCGCGACACCGACGGCGATGAGCGCCGCGCCG
>JABLTQ010038521.1_pt1 | contig 12553 bp, 5 predicted proteins | sample 7160101 | NCBI WGS metagenome assembly JABLTQ01 (sample SAMN14651228, study PRJNA627086) | human gut metagenome | isolation source: feces | host: Homo sapiens
ATCTGGGGCAATTCGTTCAACTCCATGTGTTCGATTTTACGTGTCGTTCGCGATGTGTGCTCCTTTGCCACGACTTCGGCGCGTTATGTTTACGGACGATTCAACTCGTCCCATGCCGCTCATTGCATATCGTTGGACTTGGTTTGCTGTGCAAGCTGCAAACGCAGCTCATCGATCTGCCGCTGCAGGCTCTCGATATAACGTGTTTGCTTGCAGATGATCAGATCGCGCACGTCACGCACATCGACCTTGCTGACTTCTCTGTCTTGCGCCGTGTCCATATCCACAGAAAACAGGCGTTCCGGGCTGCTTGCCACTTCCAGATCTTCCAGCTGCATTTTCTTCCGCCATCGGTCCATGCAGCGTTCAATACGTTTTTCGCCTATGAACTCAGGCCCTAGTCCCGCCTCACGGAACAGGTACGTGGGCGATTCGCCGGCATCGGCGCGCATCACGCATTCCCGTTTGAACCACTCGGCATACCTGATGCGTGATGGCGATACCTTCACCACCGCCCGCAGCTTGATCAGACGTTTTATCTGTGCGGATGAGAACGAGGCCTTGCTATGCGTCATGCTTTTCCTCCGTCGGCACGGAACTGGTGTGATGACTCGGTATCATCGGAGCGATATCGCACGCGTAGTTTCAACACGGCAAATGCGATGACAAGTATGACGGCCGCAACACCGGCGATACCTCCCACGGCGGCACCGGTATTGCCGATAACGCCAGGATTGCCCGGCATCTCTCCTGGGTTGTGTTCGTGTTCAGGCGGGGTGGGCGGAGTACTGGTGCTGAATTTCGGCTCTACCGTGATGTTGAGATCGGCGGCCGTATCTCCGCTGCCAGGAATCGAGATGAGGAACGGATCACAGTCGTATGCTTTGTTGGCTTTCGCCGAGCTCGTGCGGGAGACCAGATATAGGCCGAGCGGCAGATTCTGGAAAGTGAGCTGACCAGCTACGTTAGTGGTGCCGGAATGCTGGTACAGCTTGTTTTTCGCCGCGTGCGTAGCGAGCTTCTTGGCAGCATCGTGATATTCACTTGATGTCAGGCGTTCCCAATCGGCAGTGAGGCCGGAAAAATCGCCGACGGTTTTATATGAGGAGACGCTACCATCATTGTTCGTTGTGACGGTGGCGACGCGCACGATGGAATAGGTGTCGCCGGCAAGCGATTTGGGCGAAGCCGTGTCTCGGCCCCATACGGCATTGATGGTGAGAGCGCCGAAAGAATCAGCTTGCGCATACGGCACCATAGAGCCGAAGGCTGCAAGAACAGTGAGGACGATAGTAACGGCGGCGGCAATCATGGCAGCAATGCGCGCCGCACCATATTCGCTTCCGCTATGCAGGTCTAACATGTCTGCCCGGTCCTTTTCGCCGTGATGAATGTGATTGGTTATTTGTACTGTCTGGCTGAGGAGGCAAGCCACCGTCCGGCTCGATGGCTGCGGAGCTAGAATCATCAGACGCGACCTTGGCGCTCCCACTCTGTCGGCGTCGCCGCTCATGACGCTGCCATAAATGCCATGCGATGAGCAAGGCAATCAGTGCAAGAGACGGCAACAAGTACTGCAGCGGAATGTCCACGTGGAACGTGGATTTGGCGTCATCCTGGTGCTGCGGCGCGTATGGGATGCGATGGCCGCGCACCAGCAGCCGATGCGTATTGACCGCATACGGCGTACAAGTGATGAGCGTGACCAAATCCTTGCCGGGCTCAATTGCCAGTTGTTTGGTATCGGTCGGCAGAACGGTAGTGATCTTATCGACCTGATACGCATACGTGTCTTTAAGTATTGTGATGTAGAACTTGTCGCCTTTTTTCATAAGGTTCAAGTCCGTGAACAGTTTTGCCGTGGGCAAGCCCCGGTGGCCAGACAGCGCCGCATGAGTGGACGCGCCACCAACTGGTAGTGAGGTCTGTTCGAGATGTCCGATGCCGGATTGCAGTACTTTCTCGGAAGTGCCGTGATAAATCGGCAAGGTCTCCTTGAGCTTAGGCACAGTGATGTATCCCATCATGCCGTCGCCGTCAATATTGAGCAGACTGTTGTATTCCTCGTCCGTGGATGCGGAATTGACGGCACTGGCAAGAGCGTCGGTCTCTCCTGCATCGTTCTGGGCGAGCTTTTCGTTATAGGCGTGCGCAGCATCCAGCACCTTCTGGTACTGTTCCTGGCTCAATGCTTCAACGCTGGCGTCGTAGTTATTTACGGCGCGGCTGGCGTTGCGCATAATGAGGAAGTTGCTGATCGTCGGATAGAACAGAATGAGCATTCCACCGAGAATGACCAGTAAGGGCAGGATGTTGCGCAGTCGTTTCATCGAGCGTTCTTTTCGCGAGGAAACCGTGTTGTGGGCGTAGCGGGTGTGTGCCCTTCACGCCCAAAACACGGCCATGCTCGTCAGGCGTTCTTGCGCTTGAGAGTCCAGGCAACGCCGAGCGCGATGACCAGCACACCAATCACCGTGAAGGCGATGGTACCCATGCCACCAGTGCCAGGCAGGATAGCACCGGACTTGTTCTGGACCGGGATGACACCGTTCGATGCGGTCTGGTTGTAGCTGTTGCCATTGTCGTTGTTGTAGGTGATGGCGACGGTGGCATCCGTGGTGTCAGTGCCGTCGTTCTTGCCATCAACCTTCACGCCGATGGCGCTGGCGAGCTTGTTGTAGCCGGCCGGCGCTTTGGTCTCGGTCAGCGTGTACTCGCCGTTCTCCAGTCCCCGGAAGACAACCTTACCGCTTGCAGGAGTGGTGATAGTCGTCGTAGTATCTGTCTCACCAGCCTTAGCTACACGGTATACAGCGTTCGCGGTCGCACTACCGGCATCGACTTGCACGAAGCTCATAGCGGTGCCGTTCTTAGGTGCAAGTGTGAACTCAGCACCAGCAAGTCGAGTAGCGTCATCATCATATTTGTCACCAGTGTACTTATCGACGGTGAAGCCATAAGTGAAGACGCGAACCTTGCTGGGTTCGGACTCACCGGTGCCACCGCTGCTCGGGTTGTTGGAGTACTGAATTGTTGCGGAGTTGGTGTTACCAACACCGCCCACAACAGCCTTCTCGTTCAGCGTGGCCGTGTAGGTGACGGTAATCTTCTTGCCGGCATTGGCCTGCTGCTTGGCCTTGAAGTCCTTCATGGCGACAGTAAGCGTATTGTCGGAGACCGTAGGAGTGGTGACGGTGTAGTCAGTGTTCACGGTCAGTGGATCAGTCACACCTTCGACCGTAACGGAAGTGACTTGTCCAAAGGTGAGGCCCTGAGACAACGTATCCTTGAAGTTGAAGGTGTAGGTGTCATAGGCGGACATGTCTGGAATGGTGGAGGTCAGGGTGAAGGTCAGGGTATCACCGATCTTCGCGTCAGTGGCGTCCTTACCAGTGCCGCCTACCTGTACCTTCTTGTCGACGGTAGGCAGGTCGCCCTTAATGTTGGCAGTCACATTGGTGCTATCAACGGAAACTAGCGTGGCGTATTGACCACTGGCGTTGGCCAAGGTCGCACCCGGCACAGCGACCACGTAGTAGCCGTAGTCGAGACCAGTGAACGTCGCCAAGTACTTACCGTCCGTAGCAGCGGCAGATACCTTAGCGGTCGTGCCAGCCGTGATGTTGTTGGCCTTAGTCTGCGCCCAGTTCGATGCCTTGGTAGCGAAAGCAACCAAGTCTTCACCCTTCAGCTTGGATACGTAGTCGTTTGCTTTATCGTTGACGTTCTCGTCGGTAGCACCAGTCAGTCCGGAAGCAGTGGAGTTCTTGAAGAACGGCTTCCACTCGTCAGTCAACGTGTAGGAGACAGCCTTGCTGCCACCGTCACCGCTCACGGTGGCGGAGAACATCTTGTAGGCGTTCACGGTCTTACCGGCGAACTTCGCGTCAGTAGTGCTGACCGTCAGCGTGGCATTATCCGCTGCGTTGGCCGTGGCGACTGTCGTCGCAGCCAATCCAAATACGGTGGCAATCGCCGCAGCGGCAGCGAAAACCCTTTTCATCAGTGATTTCATTACTGTTCCTTCCTCTAAATGGAAATCTTTTCTGTTTGGCAGATACGGTTTGTCTATGTAGTCGTCACGCGGCATGGGCACCTCGCTTTCGTATACGGCTGGAGCCCGAGCGGACTGTGCCGGATTGAACGCGTTGATCACGCACGTACCAGACCACGCCAGCTCCCATAAGCAGCAAGCCGAACATCAGAAACCACATCGTGCCCGCGCCTCCCGTATCCGGAAGCAACGCCGCATTGGTAACAATGGCCACGCGTTCCTTGGTGTTGTAGGAGACCGATACTTGGTATCCGGCCTCCGCGGGCTTGATGGTCTTGGTGGTATCGCCGTCCTTATAGGTCACGGCGGTTTCTTCCACGGTGTACGTGTAGTAACGCACGATGTCCTTGCCGTTGGCATCCTGTCCATCCACGAATGCGACCGGCAGTCCTTGAATCACCTTGCGCCAGGTGTTGCTCCAGGAAGAGGCATCGGAGGAGTCCAACGTCACCGTCCATGGATTCTTCTGCGTCACGGTTGTGCAATCCGCGCCGAAGCATTGAATCGTCTGCGGCGTCACCGTATTGCCACGGCCATCGGTATAGTGCGCGGCGATCTTCAGTTCGACCGACTGCGGCCGTTCGAGGTTGCCGTCCTTCCACACCTTCTGCACGGTCAAGTCAACGCTCCGGCAGCCGTCCTTGCCGCACGGGTCCTGGCCGTCGTCCGGTTCGGGGGTGAGTCCGCCGTTGTTGTCGGTCACGGTCGCGTCGAGCATGAGCACGGCCTTGGCCGGGGACTGGTAGGCATCGAGCTTCGTCTTGGTGCTGCCGTCCGTGGAGTCGACCACGGCATCCTTGATGCCAACCCATGTGGTACCAGCGTCGCCGGATGCGGAGCTGTGCACAGCGCTGCTGTCGTATGTGTTGACCACGTCGAACAGCTTCACTTCCCAACGATCGAGTCCGGTGTTCAGCGCATCGTCTGCCGTGTTCTTCTGCGAGAAGATCTTGTTGCCGTCCTGTGCGGAGGTGCGGGCCTCACTAGCGTTCGCGGCCGCCTTGCGGTAAATGCGATAGGTGTTGTATGCCTTGTCGCCGTTGCCGTCATCGACCGGTCCGAGGATGTCGCTCATGGTGTTGAAGTCCCATACGGACTTGAGTTTGGTGTTCGAGAACGGGTCGACCAGTCCGCTGGCACCGCGGATCGTGTCGGCGTAGACCATGTGGTCGTCTGCCAGCACGCCCTCGTCGTTCAGTCCAGCGAAGCCGCCCGTATAGCCTGTGGAAAGATCCTTCACACCGTCGGTATCCTGAGTTGCCCCTCCGCCGAACACGTCATAGCCATTGGCGATGCCCGTTACGGTGGACTGTTCGACGCGCGTACGGTTGCCCTTGATGAGCTGGACGGTCAGGTTGCTGCCTGACCCATCCATATCAATGCCGTCTTTGCTGCAAGGCAGTTTGATGACACTATCGCCGATGGTGACAATCGCCACGTCGGTCTGCTGCTGGTTTTCATCATCAGCCTTGGACAGAGCAACACTCACCTTCAGTCCGAACAGGTTCACGTACAGCACGTCGCCTTCCGAAAGCACCTTGAGATCGAATACCTTGCCGAAGATGGCCGGGAACCACTTGCCTAAATCGATGACGCCGACCTGTTCCGCCTTGTCGAGGTACAGGAGCTTGACCAGCGCGTTCACCACTTGCAGCAGCAGTTCCACAAGTACAGAGTTGACCTTCGCGTCAACCAAATAGGCACGGCTGGTTTCACCGACGAATCCGCCGGCAATCTCACCGCTAGTGACCTTCTTGAGATTGTCAGACGTGCAGCCCTTCACCCTAGCCAAATCCACGTATCCAACAAAACCGCCTGCGACCTCACGTCCGGTAGCCTTGTCGGTGGCTTTGCCGTAATTGTCGCCATGGTGTGTGGCGGTGACGGTATAACCGTCCGGGATGCCGGTGACGCGCGAATCGCCAACGTGCGAGCCCCAGATGTCAAGTACGCCGGCCGTAGCACCAAGCAGATTGAGCGCATCCGTGCCGAGTTGTGCATTGTCGGCGGCGACCGTGCCGGATTTGCCAAGATGCCCGATGAAGCCGCCCACGTAGTTCACGCCGGTCACACTGTTGAGGTTGGTGACCGCAGACTGCTTCACAGAGCCATTGATCAGTCCACCGCCGAAGCCACCGACCGCACCGGTGTAACGCTTCGAGTCAAGCATGCCCTTTGTGGTGGAATCATGGGCGACAATCTGGATGCCGTCGCTCACACCGTTGACCTGACCGTCATAGATGAAGGTGCGGAATGCTTCGAGCACGCCCACGTTGCCGACCTTGAGCAGTTTGAGCAGCAGGTTGGTATCCTGCTTATCGCCGGCCTCGCCGCCGCCGACGGAAGCGACGCTGGATACATCAGCAAGACCAAAGAAGCCACCGGCGTATTGCCCGCCTTCGACAGCGCGCAGCCCGTTAACAGTAAGAGAAGCCGGGTCATTGTTCGGATCCGCTTCACTGCCGGTACCTTTGGCGGAATCCTTGTCACCGAGGATCGCGGCTTGCAACGAACCAGCGAAACCGCCGGCGTTCAGGGCATACTTGGCTGTGGTATTACCCTTATCGTCCTTGCTCTCATATGCGCCATTGACCGTGTATCCCCATGCCGGGTCATCCGAGCTCACATGTGCACCGCGAATCGTCGTAACCGTGGCCTGCAATACGCTGACCAGACTTGCCGGGTTCGATACCAGCGAGTCGAGGATTCCTTGCAGGAATCCCTCGGACGCATTGGTGTCCACATCCGCAACCGCACCGGCAGTGGCCACGCCGATAAATCCGCCGACATTGTTGCGCCCTTCCACCTTGCGCAGGTTGGAAACGTTGGCGCCGGCAGCGGTGACACCCTCGACAAGCTTCTGGCCGTTCTGGTCGAGATCGCCCCAGATCTGGCCACCGACCGCGAGACCGGCATAGCCTCCGGCATTACCGGTACCGTGCGTGATGTCTTCACCGGTGGCCACGACCTTCATACCCTTGCGGTAGCCGGCCACGCTCGAAGATTTGACGACGGGCACAAATACCTGTGCCACGTCGAGCATCTGTCCCAAATCAAGTTTGATGCCTTTGTCGCCGAATAGTTGGATAGAGCCGAACGAGGATGCCGAGCCGGATTCCATCGTGCCTGCATAACCGCCTGCCGCACGCATGGCAGAGACGGTCTTGACATCCATCGACTGGCCATCGGTGATCGTGCCGGTGCGCATCAGACCGACGTGTCCGCCGGCGACGCCGGAATCATGCAAGTTCGCGCCAGTCCGATACTCCGCACGTCCTGCGACGACGTTGAATCCGAAGATGTAGGATTCGAGGAACTTGTCCAGGGAATCCTGGTCGGTAACAGAGCCCGCACCATCAGCCGTGGTCACATCGGTGAATTCCTTGCCATACGCACCGTACTTGCCGATGTTGTCGACCCACGTCTTCCACTGGTCGTAGCTCATATTGCGCAGCGGACCAGTGACCTTCGAGTGCTCCTCGGTCGGGTAGACCACGGACAGCACGCCGGCGAGGTTGCCGGCCTTGATGAGACCGCCGAGCAAGGAGAGCGAACCGCCTTCAGCGGTATCGGCCGCTTCCATGAAGCCGGTGTAGCCGCCGGCGATTTCGGCACCGTATACGCTGCGGATGCGCGCGGCATAGGCTACGCGTTGCGGCCCGTTGTATTTGCCGTCGGTGTTCTCCTGCTTCCATGCTGCGGTGTTGTTGCCCCAGATATGGCCGCCGCGGTTACGTCCCGCATAGCCGCCGGCCATGCCGCGGCGTGTGGTCGTATCCGATGCCGCCTGTGCGCGCACCGCGCCGCCGCACACTGTGGCATCGGTCGAGCTGTTGCGAATCGTCGGCACGAAGTCCTGCACGAGCGAGAGCAGGTTGTCGAGGTTGACGAGCTTCTTGAGCACGCTGCCGTCGCCGAGTACGTTTGCCACGGCTCCCGGCTGCATGGTGCCCACGTAGCCGCCGGCCGAAACCTGGCCGATGATGTATACGAACTCATGCGAGCTCGAGTCCTGAATATGGCCGCCTTCGATGTCTCCGGCGAAGCCGCCGGCCATACCCAGTGGATCGGGCTTGTTGTTGGCGTTCCTATGGTCTGCCGTGCCGGCCAGCACGGAGTATCCGCCGATGCCGCCGGTCACATCGGAATGTTCAATCGTCGAGACGACGACATCCAGCACACTGAGTACATCGTTGAGATTGACGTTCTGGCCGAGCAGGCTCAAGCCGCCGCCCACGGCCGCCGCCGAGCCGATGTCCATTTTGCCGATGTAGCCGCCGGCATACCGAGCGGCGGTGACTGCATACGAGCTGTCTTTGCTCAGATAGGTGTCGTCGATGGATCCGGTGGTTTCCAGATTCTTCGGTGCCTTGACATCAGTACGGCGCAGTTGGGTCACACTGGAATGGGACACCTGCACACCGGAACCGTATCCAATGTAGCCGCCGGCGGAACCGGATTGCGTATCGGACTGATCAAATCGGGTGGCGGAAACGGTGAAGCCGGGATCATCCGGGTCGGAAATCTTGTTACCGCTAGTTGCCTCCACGGTGGTGGCATCGGAATGCACACCCGCGTAGGAGATGAACGGCACATAGCCCTGCACCACCTGCAACAGGTTGGCGAGATCCACCGTACCGAATTTGCCGAGCAAACTCAGGCCGCCGTTGCCAGCCGAAGCGAGCGCGCCGGAAACGACCTTGCCGCCGAAACCACCTGCGTATGCGCCGCCGGTCACATGGTCAAGGTTGACAACGGCCACGGGGTTGGCTTGAACGCGGGACTGCACGTCTGCCAGCGTTGAGTCGTTCTCGAGATCGGTTTCGGAGAACTGATTGACCTTGCCGCTTTGGAAGTTTCCCGCATAGCCGCCCGCGATATCACCTTCGACGTAACCGCCGTTGACGTACGTCACGGTGGTATCCGTATAGCTTGGAATCAGATACGGCATGGCACCGAGCAGGTCGTTCACGGACAGCAGGCCGCCCTTGATGAGGTTGTCCAACACGCTGGAATCATCGGCGTTGCTAAGTGCGTCGGCGAGGCCGCCGGTGGTGGAGAAGCCCACGAAACCACCCGCGATGCCATCGGACGTGCTGGTATCGGCTGTGACCGATTTGAGGTTCGTCACATGGCTTTCCCGGGTCTTGGTGCTGTTGGCCTGACCATAGAAACCGCCCGCAGCGTAATCGGTGGTCTCGTTGTTCTCGTTCTTGCCGGTCGCCTTGACCGTGAATCCGTTGGCGATGCCGTTCACATTCGATGCAGTGACTGCAACCGAAGAATATTGGGCAACCGATAGCAGACCGGAAAGCTTGATAAGCCCAAGCACATTGAGACCGCCAGCACCGATGGCGTCGCCTGGTCCAGAGAAGCCAATAAAACCGCCGGCTTCTCCCCTGGCCGAGACCGTGGCCAGATTGGTAAGGTTCGTGTTGGCCACGTCGCCGCCGGTGGCGCATCCGATGGCACCGCCCGCATAGTATGAACCGGCCGTCACCGTCAAACCGGATGCCGGAGCGGTGACAGACATGTTCTCCACGGTGAACGCGGCAAACTGGTCGAACTTCTTGAGCGTGGCGATATCGCCAATTTTCACCACACTGTTGAGCAACCCAGCTACCGTTGTCGGTTGCAGATTGCCGGCGATGCCACCCGCGTAGGAGCCGCCGGCGCTGACTGATTCAAGACCGTTGATGGCAGTGGAGCGCTGCTGAGGGAGCCCACGGGGATTGTTGTATTTCCAGAACGTGAGGTTCTGCAGATGATCCTGCGAGGAGTCGCCGATCACCGTGCCCGATCCTTCTCCCACGAGACCGCCCGCGTAATCGCCACCAGCCTTAACGGTGAAGGAGCCCTTCATCTGCGTGCCGAGAATCACGGAGGGATTCACGCCAACGATGGACAGCAGTTCTCCCGCACCACTACCGCTGCCGCTCAGCAGCTTGGCCACAGCCTTGGTGAGTTGTTTCAGCAGCGATGCGTTCGTGGCATCATCCGTGCCGAGTTCTAGGCCCCATCCCACGGAGGCAAATCCGGTGAATCCTCCGGCGTGGGATTTGTCAGTAGACACGGCAGCCGTGGCTGAAATCGTATTATTGACCGCGTAGGCATTGGCCATCGCGCCGCTAAATCCACCGGCATAGTCCGTGGCAGATACAGTGACCTTGCCATCGCCGTCGACGGTCAGGTTGCTGTTCTCGATGAGGCTCTGCGGACGCAGTGCAGACAGCAAATCAATACCAAGCGAGTTGAGCAGACCACCTACATTGCCATTGCGGCTTATTCCGGCGAAGCCACCGGCGTATTGCGTTGCCCGCACGGTGAAACCGTTCGTGCTCGTCACCGAGGAGTTCTCGATGATTGCGCCAATCTGTGCACCGACGAAGCCGCCGGCTTGCGGATTATTCTTGTTGCCGATCACCACGTTCTTTTTGAACCCGTTCACCGAACTGTTCGAGATGACCGGGTTGTAGTAGCCGACCGGAATCAAGGCATTCAGTCCGAGCGTGCCGGACAGCAACCAGTTCACCAAATCGCCCAGCCCGAGGAATGGGATGACACCCAAGATCTTCGAGAGTACATTGGTGAGCGTTCCCACGATGCCGGAGACCGCATCGTATCGGGTTGCGCCCTCAACATATCCCACGAAACCACCGGTCATACGGCTTACGCTGGATACCGAAACATCCGCCACTTCACAATCCGTGACCTTGGCATCGCCGTAAATACGGCCGGCGAACGCACCCGTGGCGAGATTGGAAGGATTGTCTTTGTGCAGGGTGAGCAGACCTTGAAGATTGAGGTCAAGATTTACTTGTCCGAATGTCAGCAGTTTCAACGCCTCAAGCAGAAGATCCAAAAGTCCACCCACTGCCGAAATGAGCATATCGAGCAAGGTCTCCGGAATATACGATTCACTCGTATGATTCGCCACCGACACATCCTGCAGCTTGAGGTTCGACACCACGGCCGTACCGGCGCTGCCCAGACTGGTGTTGTTCATCACGGTCTTGTTCGTGATCGAGGCGAAGAAGCCGATGCCCTGCTGCTTGCTGACGTCCAGCTGCTTGCCCTGTTGATTGACGACCACATGGCTGATGACCGGCCGAGCTGCTGTGGTATGCTCCACGCTTGCGCCATCCGCGCCGACAGCCTTCCACAGGCTAGCCACAGCGTCTGCGCTGTTGGAGACCGCGCCGAGCATGGTGCCGGAGAACATGAGCGGAGTCCACTCAGTACTGGCGGTATCCGCCGCGTTCTTGGACAAATCGATGTCACGGAAGATCAGATAATTCGCATCGGCCGAATATGTCAGACCAGTGTTGGCGGCAGAGTAGTCCGCTTGCGTACCATCAGCACCCACGCCGTAATACCTGGTGCGGGTCTTATCAGCGTCCACTTTCGTATGACATATCGCCAGCGAATTGTCATAGTCGGAGGCATCAGCATTGCGCAAGGTATCCGAATCGGCAAGATCGGCGTCACCGGCGTATTCAGTGGACGACGCGCCATCTACCCAGTGGTAGCCAAAGAGTCCTTGCCCGGTGCAGGTCTGCGTGACCTTGTTGATACGGCCAATAACCTTCTTGCCGGAACCAATCGCACGCAGCTGCTGCTCGTTGCCGATCAGGATGTAGGTCTTGCCGTTGATCTCCTTGGTGACCTGACCTTCAAAGTCACGGCCGCCAAGCGCCGTCGCGGCGACCTGCACATTGGCCTTCGCCGGCGATTGATCCGCCTCAGTCGAAGAATCGTTCTTGGCACCTTGAGAAGAAGTATCAGTCGGAGCCTGCGTTTGGGTTCCGTCATTAGCGGGATTGCCGGCAGTAGCCCCTGCTGCGGCATCCGCCTTGTTGCCTGCCTCACCATTTGAGGATTCGGAAGAACCACCGGTAGTGGAAGATGAAGAAGATGAATCTTGCTGGACTTCCTGATTCGTTTCAGAAGGTGCTGGCGCACCGTTTGATGTATTGGCCTCTTCTGACGTCTTATCGTCAACATTGACATTGCGAGCAGAAGGAGCAGCTACGACAGTATTATCCCCCCCCCAAGAATTACGGAGTTAGAGGAACCATTTACATCATCTACGTCCTGGGCATATGCCGCAGGCACCATGCACACGATGGACAAGGAAACAGCAACAACCGAAGCAAGGCAGCGCCGCAAGACATGGCGATGCTGTCCAAGTTCCTGTTCTGCTCCTCCGTTAAACCTGCAACGGCCGAGCTTTAATTTCGAGCCCATCGTTTCCCCTCATAGATGGCAGATTCTAGTGGTGGTTGCAACCCCCTTTTCGGGGGGGGATACTGCACACAACTATACCCCCCTTTCTAGGAAAAAGTTGTCGAAAAACTAGAAAATGTTCATTTGCGAGGGCCGGTTAGCGTACGTTTTCTAGGCAAAAAGAAAAGCCCCGCAGCTATGCAGGGCTTTTCCAACGAGGTCATAAGAGAGGAAGAGAATAACCTCGTTTAATGGTTGACGAAGCGATTAGAC
>JABLTQ010023565.1_pt1 | contig 12541 bp, 7 predicted proteins | sample 7160101 | NCBI WGS metagenome assembly JABLTQ01 (sample SAMN14651228, study PRJNA627086) | human gut metagenome | isolation source: feces | host: Homo sapiens
CTTTCATGTTTTGTGTGGTAACTTAATTGTAAGCAAAGGTAGTCTCTATGTCTATCTTTTTGAATTGAATTTGCGCAACTTATTATACGTCATCCTTGCATGTGTAATAGCTGCTTTTTTTGTTGGCACGAAAAACTTTAAACAGATTATCATTATACAATGAGCATTTAAATTTTTAAACACAAAAAAACTGATTGACTTCCGCAAGTTCAATCAGCATTTTCATTCTATATATTGTTCCAACATAATTTATGTTGGTGCCGCGGACCGGAATCGAACCGGTACGGGTATCACTACCCGAGGGATTTTAAGTCCCTTGCGTCTGCCAGTTCCGCCACCGCGGCAGACATAACTACTTAACACCTTTTAAGAAATAAAAATGGAGGCGACACCCAGAATCGAACTGGGGATAAAGGTTTTGCAGACCTCTGCCTTACCGCTTGGCTATGTCGCCTTAAAAGGTGGAGCGGAAAACGAGATTCGAACTCGCGACCCCCTCCTTGGCAAGGAGGTGCTCTACCACTGCGCTATTTCCGCAAGATGGTGCCTCAGCACAGAATCGAACTGTGGACACAAGGATTTTCAGTCCTTTGCTCTACCAACTGAGCTACCGAGGCATGATTGGCGACCCGGATGGGACTCGAACCCACGACCTCCGCCGTGACAGGGCGGCATTCTAACCAACTGAACCACCGGGCCAATCAACTACGAATTACATTATACAGGCTTAAACCTATTTTGTCAACATCTTTTTATACTTTTTTTTATCTTCCAATGCAGCCATCAGTTTTTCCTCTATATGCACCTGCAAAGCCTGCAGCTTATCCTCCGCCGGCACGTTGCCAAGCACGTCAAAAGCGTCTGTGGTCAAGGGCAGATGATTCTTGCGCATTTCCGCAAACAGCTCATCACGGAAAATATTATAGGAAAAGTATATCTGATTGCCATGCTTAAAATCAGTATAATCCAAAAAGATAAAGGAACCATTGATATAAGGCAAGGGATTATCGGGCGTAATATACAGCTCATAATCGCCTACCTGAGCAGGCAGCGTACGCCAATAGTCCCACTGCTCAAAATGCAGCGCTTTCGCTTCATACGGCAGCGTATGCACGGTTTTCTTATCCATGCTGGCCAGAATATCCGGCAAACTCTTGCGCATCATGTCAGCAAAATGCTCGCGGTCACGACAAAAGAAACGCACGTCGCGGAACGTATGCAGGCCAACGGTTTTTACCGGCACATAGTCAAATGTTTCTTTTGTATAAGTCAAATCAAGACGGCAGTGCGATGCTTCATGCACATAGGCTGCAATATTCAAAATCTGCCCGTTGATACCGGAGCCCGGCACAAGGGTATAATCACCGATTGCTGCAGGCAGATTGCGCACAAAGTCCCAATCCTTAAGCCCTGTCTCTATTTCTTTGATATCAGGCTGTCCCATCTCAACCTCCGCACTTTTCCAGCAGCTTGCCGATTTTACTGTAAATCCTTACTGCATTGTTATAAAATACATCCTCGTGATAGCATTCGGGAACAACGTGGCTAATCATCCAGATATACAGGGGAATATTTACAAGCGGCCAGTCGCTGCCATACATGATTTTTTCATAATTACCAAGATAATTCAGCCAAGTATGCAGCTGGCGCAAAAAGCCACGCTGTCTTTCGAGCAGCATCAGCGGTTTGGGATTGCCCTCCACCAGACCTGAAAGGTCAATGCATACGTTGGCGTTCTTGCAGGCCACCTCTGCCGCATCAGCAAACCAGGGGCAACCACAGTGCGCTATAACAAAGGTTACATCAGGAAACGCCACTGCCGCTTCATCAACAGTAAGCGGATGCGAATATTTCAAAAGACCGCTGGGCCAGGCTGTATCGCCTGTGTGAATTGCAACTGGCATATTATAGGCACGCGCCAGCTCAAACAGCGGCCAATGCCTTTTATCGTTGACATAGACAGCATTATAACCGGGATAGAGCTTGATGCCCAAACAATGCGGGTCCTTAATAAAGCGTTCAAATTCCTGCGCTGTTTTTTCCGCATTTGCTTCGGTTATAGCCTCGCTGTTTACACCCATGCAGTAACCCATGTTCTGCGGCTGATTGTAATGCGCCTCGTCAAAAGGCGCTGCAAGGTCAATCATGCGCGGTGTGACACCGCCGTATTTCGAAGACGTATAATTAGTGTTGCCCATAGCTACGGAAAAAGCGATATTGTTTTCTTCGCATATTTTCTGCCAGCAGGCCGCTGTATTTTCATAGCCTGCATTGGCTGCAACCTGCACAAAACCATCAACATTGTAATAATGCATATGGGCATCAATAATCTTCATTTGTAACCCCTCTTTATTTTAAAACACGTATCGTTATTCTTCTTCCTCTTTAGGCAGAATGATATTTAATACCATAGCCACGATAAAAACTACAGCTACACAGTTTTCTGCAAAAACATTCTTAATCAAATCAGGGAAAATCTTAAAAATTGCCGGTGTCTGAGTAAAGCCGATACCGATGCTGAGTGCCAAAGAAGCAATCGTTACATTACGGGTGTTGTAGCCGCAGTTGGCAATCATCTGCACGCCGCTGACTACGATAGAACCGAACATCATCAAGGTGCAACCGCCCAAAACAGCCTCCGGCAGAGATGCCAGCAGCACGCCCAGCGCTGGGAACAGACCTGCCATAATCATAATAACAGCGCCTGTCATGATAGCAAAACGGTTAACAACCTTTGTCATAGCAATCAGGCCTACGTTCTGGCTGAAAGAGGTAATAGGCAGGCAGCCGAAAACGGAAGACAAGCTGCTTACCAGACCATCGCAGACAATAGAACCGGAAATTTCTTTTTCTTTAACATCGCGGCGCAGACCGATAGCAGTCATTGCGGAGGTATCACCAATGGTTTCGGTAGCGGAAACCAGGAAAATCAAAAAGAATGCAAAAATTGCATCGGGATGGAATTCCATGGTAAAAGGCATCAGCTGAGGAATAGCAATCAGCTTAACCTCAGCGAGCTTGCTCATGTTTACCATGCCCATAAAATAAGCAACTACATAGCCGACAATCAAACCAAAAAGCACGGAAAGCTGTTTATAGAAGGATTTGGCGAAAATATTGTAGGCAATGCAGCTTACCAAAGTAATCGTACCTACAATAATATAAGGAGCATCACCGAAGTTGGGGTTACCGAAGCCGCCGCCGAAGGAGTTAGCACCTACCGCCAACAGAGAGAAACCGATGGAGGTAACAACGGTAGCAGCAACAATCGGTGGAATCAGACGGCGCCAATATTTTGCTCCCAGACCTAAAAAGCCTTCCAGCAAACCGCCAACCAGCACCGCACCCATAACGCCGCCGTAACCGTATTTAGCACCGATAACACAGGCGATGGATACAAAGGTGAAGCTGATGCCCATAACGATAGGCAAACCGCTGCCGACACGCCAGACAGGATAAAGCTGTATCAGCGTACCGATGCCTGCTACCAGCATTGCCGACTGCACCAGCGCACCGCTCTGCTCTACCGGCATTTTTACCACACCGGCTACAATCAGAATCGGAGCGATATTCGCTACGAACATCGCCAGAATATGCTGCAGGCCGAAGGGAATCGCCTTGCTTACAGAAATTTTTCCGTCTAAGTCGTATATCGGATCAGTATATTGTTTTTCGCTCATTACTCTTCCTCATGTCTGAACACTACTGTGTTGGTTTTGGCATCCATCTTATCAATAATAGCTAAGGAATGCAGGTTGTAGCCGGCTTTGCGCAGCTTGTCGCCGCCACCCTGGAAGCCTTTTTCTACAGCAACGCCAACGCCCTCAACAGTGCCGCCGGACTGACGCACAATGTCAATAAGACCTTCCAGAGCACAACCGTTAGCCAGGAAGTCATCAATAATCAGCACGTGGTCGTTTTTAGACAGGAATCTTTTAGAAACAACAACGTCGTTTGTTTTGCTATGGGTATAGGAATAAATTTGAGTGAAGTAAACATCCTTATCCATATTGCTGCCGCTGGATTTCTTGGCAAACACTACCGGAACGCCAAAATACATTGCCGCAACGCAGGCAATACCGATGCCGGAGGCTTCAATAGTCAGGATTTTAGTAATATTCCTGTCTGCAAACAAGCGCTTTAATTCTTTACCAAGCTCCGCAACAAACGGCACATCAATCTGATGATTTAAAAAGCTGTCAACCTTCAGGACATTACCGCTTTTGATAACACCGTCATTAACAATTTTTTCTTCCAATAATTTCATCGTCAAGCCCTCCATACATTTTGTTTTTTAACTGCTGCTACGAACATGTCAGCAATCGATTTGCCTTTTAAGTATAAAGATTATTTTATCACACTGACAATATATGGTAAAGTAATTTTCTGCTTCCGCAGTGATATTTTTACCTTAATCCACCACCAGTGCGACTTCGCTGCCTGTCCCCTGTTGGCCGCGTTTTTTCCTGACGAGAATTTTTTTGTCAATCATTTCCTGCAAATCGTGTACATGCGAAATTATACCTACAAGGCGATGGCCTTCACTGAGTCCCTGAAGTGTAGCAATAGCCTGCTGCAGACTGCTGTCATCCAGTGAGCCGAATCCTTCGTCGACAAACATTGTATCCAACTGAATACCGCCTGCACAGGACTGCACCTCATCCGCCAGCCCCAGCGCCAACGCCAACGATGCCATGAAGGATTCGCCGCCGCTTAAGGTTTTGACGCTGCGCAGATTACCGCTGTAATAATCCTTAACCTCCAAATCAAGGCCTGTTTTGCTGTTGCCCGTCTTGCTGTCCGCATCCTGCATTTTGTCACGGCACAGCTCGTACTGGCCGCGGCTCATGTGCAGCAGCCTTACATTGGCGCGCTGCAGAATTTTATCGAAGTAGTGCATCTGCACATAGGTTTCCAGATTAACACGTTTTTTGCCGGTCAGGGTTCCGTTCAGCGTTGCGGAAAGGCTGTTGATCAAGCTGTACTCCGCTTCGCAGGCTGCCCTGCGCGCTTCGTAGCCGCTGACCTCCTGCTTAATCCGCTGGTTATTCTTAATGGCGGCATACAGCCGCTTATCCTGCAGCTCCAGCTCACGCTGTTGCACCAGCAGCTTTTCATGCTCCTGCTGCAGCTTCTGTTCATCCACATCCGTCAGCAGCTCATTCTGCTCGGCAAGCTGCTTTTTCAGCTCCTGCAGCTGTCCTTCGGCACCTGCCAGCTGCTGCCTTATGCTCTGCGCCGCAGCCTCCGCCTGCTTGTCGACAGCCTTCTGCTGCTCCAAAGTTTTCGCCAGCTTACGGTATTGCTCCACCTTTTCCTGCAAAAAGCCCATCTTCAGGCGCAGAGCCGTAATCTTATTGTTAACATCCTTCAGCTCTGACTGCGCTCTTTCGGCAATCAGCTTCAAATCGTCACAGCCAAGCAGCTCTACTCCCTTGCCTAGCAGCAAGGTTTTATCCAGCTCCAGATGCTCCTTTAAAGCCTTGCCTTCACCTATAAGGCCATCCCTTATTTTCTGAGCAGCCTCAGCTTTAGCGCGTGCCTGCTCAACATCATTTTCGGTAGGTGCATCCTGCGCCAGCTGCACAGGCTGCGGATGCTCGCAGGAACCGCAAACCGGGCAGGGCTTGCCTGGTTTCAGCTTATCGTGCGCCAGAAGGCCCGCCTGCGCGCTCAAAAATCTGTCAAAGCAAGTATCGCTCAGCTCATTAAGATGATTGAAATTATCACAGGCCTGCTTATACTCCTGACGCTTCTGCAGCAGAACAACCTCCTGCCTTTGGTAACGCTGCTGCATATCCTGCAGTTGCAGCAGCTCCCTTTGACGTGCAGCCAGCTGCTGCCTTTCTGTTTGCAGCTGTGCCAGCTCCACCTCGCCCTTTTGCGCTTCGTTGACCTCTGCCTCAAGCTTTTGCAGAGCCTCCTGTCTTTGCACTGCTGCAGCTGCTTCCTGCTCCAGTTGCTTTTGCATACTTACCATTTTTGCTTCTGTTGTCTGCATATATTTTTCAAGCTGCTGCTTTTTAGCAATAGCGCCCAGGCTGTCCTGCAGCGCAGTCAGATTTTTCGTCACGATAGCCGCCGCTGCCGCCACCTGCTGCTGTTCCTTTTCGTCCAGAGCAGTAATCGTATCAACCAAAGTCAGTACTTCTTCAACACAGCCCTCGTAATGACGCAAAGCAAAGCTCTGCAGCTGCTCCGTATATGCGGGATAAATGCAGCTGATGCCGTTCAGCGCCTGCTCGCTTCGGCGCTGCTGCTCGGCAAATTCGTTACGCTTAGCCGCAGCATCCTGCTTCAGCTTATCCTGCAGTTGCTGGAAGAAATATGTATGAAATAAATCACGGAAGATTTTACTGCGCTCATCCGTATTGGTATCCAAAAATTTGCGGAACTGTCCCTGAGCAATCATCGTAATCTGCGTAAACTGCTTGTGATTAAGCCCCAACAGCTCCACTATGCTTTTATCTACCTCCGACATTCTGGTTACCGGAACGCGGTCATCGGGATAGTACAGCTCGGCACCGGCCTTCTCCTTCGTCATACCGGTGCCACGCTTCGCCGGACGACGGTACTCCGGGTTGCGTTTTACCCTGTAGCACTTGCCGCGGAAGGAAAACTCCAGCTCCACAAAGGTCGGCGTATCAGCATCCGCATATTGGCTGCGCAGCATGTTGGCATCACGCACACCGCCACTCGTCTGCCCGTACAAGGCATAGGAAACGGCATCAAAAATTACGGTTTTGCCGGCACCGGTATCACCGATAATCAGATACAGTCCCTGCTCTCCGAGCTGGGAAAAATCTATCACGGTTTGCCCCGCATACGGACCAAACGCACTCATAATCAGCTTCAGCGGTCTCATAATACGTCACCTCCCATTTCCGACAGCAGATTAGTAAGATACTGCTTCTGCTCCTCGCTCAGCTTCTGATTGTTCTGCAGACGATAAAAATCATCAATAAGCTCTAACGGTGTTTTTTCTACCAAATCTTCCGTTACCTTCAGCTCCGCATTCGCCTGCGTGCGCTTATTGTCATAATCAAGCTGCAGCAAATTCCTATATACAGTCTGCAGGCGCTGCATAGCATTAGGAACATCGTTTTCATCCGTCAGCGTCAGATAATAAAAATCCTGCAGGAAGCCATTTTCATCCATAGGGAACATAGCGTAGTTCGGCTTTGTCATTAAATTCTCAAAGGTATCCTTTAAATACCGCACCTCACGCAACGGCGTCAGCAGCAGCTGCGTAACCTTCATATTGCCTTTTTCGGCAAGCTCAACCATTGTTACAGACTTTTGCTGCTGCAACTCGCTGAAGGAATACTTCAGCGGTGTACCGCAATAGCGGATACGCTCATTACCGCCGACATTCTGCGGATTATGGATATGCCCCAAAGCCACATAATCAAAAGCAGCAAAAACCTCCGCACCGATATTATCCAGTCCGCCCACATTAACAGCCTCGCTGCCTGCGGTAACAGCGCCGGTGACAAACTGATGCGCAACAAGCACATTACGCTCCTCCTGTACCAGCGGTAGCTGCGACACAGCATATTTCACCGCATCATGATAGCTTGTAATCTCAGCTGCAGCCTCCTCCGGTGCCCAATGCTTCACAACAGCAGGCTTCAAAAAAGGCAGCAGGAAAATATTCACCCTGCCGAATTCATCCTCCAACACGAGCTTCTGCTCCTCACCGTTGTAGCTGCCCGCAAAATGAATGCCGCTGCCGCTCATCAGCTGCGCACCGAATGCCAAGCGCTCCGCCGAATCATGGTTGCCGCTGATGATGCACACAGGCACCTTGAGCTCCGCCAGCTGATTCAGAAAATTATCAAACAAAACGACAGCTTCTGCCGGCGGCACCGGTTTATCATAAATATCTCCGGCAAGCAGTACGCAATCAGGCTGCTTGGCGCAAATCATCTGTACAATACGTTGTAAAATATATTTTTGATCCTCATAAAGAGAAAATTCATCGAGTTTTTTTCCTAAATGCAGATCCGACAAATGTAAAAGCTTCATGCTATCACTCCCTGTCACGAATATTTATTCACTGTTATTTAATCGTTATATTATCTTGATTTTATCATGCTAAAGCATATGCGTCAATCTATACTTCAAACAAACGTTGCTAGTCCTCCAAAACTTTTTCTAAAAAAATTCTTCTTTTTTCAAAAAAAGTACTTGACCAACTGCTATCTATCTGCTATAATTGTTATTGTTCTGATGAGCGTGCTCAAAAAGAATCGCTACTCCGGGATGGTGTAATGGTAGCACAAGTGACTCTGGATCATTCGGTCTGGGTTCGAGTCCTAGTCCCGGAGCCAAATGGCGCTATGGTCAAGCGGCTAAGACGTCGCCCTCTCAAGGCGAAATCAAGGGTTCGATTCCCTTTAGCGCTACCAGAAGTTAACGCTGATGCATAAGCATCAGCGTTTTTTATTGTGTAAATGTAAAGCAAGCATAAACCGCATCTTGTTATGCGGTTTTTTTGTGCGCAGAAAGGAGAAAATCAGTTAAAAAGTTTTGTGACTGAAAGGTAGCGCTCTATAACGCTGATGCTCTGTTATCAGATTTTTGTACGGAAAATATCAATTTTGGTATCTTAATCCCCCTATGCCAATCATAATTTTCATATTTGAAAAGCCATGTCTTACCGAAAATCAGTAAAACATGGCTTTTTCTGTAAATCTGCGTTAGTCCATTACTTATGCTTAAAGATTCCCTGGACTAATGCTATATTTTTATTATTCTAGAGTCTTTATCAGAAGCTGAAGTTGAGGCTCAGGTTGAAGCCTACACCCTTTTGCTTACCAACGGAGCCGTTAACGCCAAGGCCCAGTTCGAATTTGTCGGAGTTGTTAACTCTCCAGCCAAGCTCCATAATACCGGTATCGCCCTTCATGGAAGGAGCAGGTGCGGAAGCAGAGCCAAGGGTTGTTGCTACAATCGCATTGGATTCACCGTCAAATTCATGCTGCCATGCCAAGCCTGCATAGAAAGCGTTCTTCTCGCTCAGTTGATGCGTATATCTTGCACCAAGACGAGTACGCAGAGAGGTTGTAGCATCGAAATCATAGGTTGCGCCGGTGCCTACAGTAACCTTATCACACTGTTGACGAGTGTAGAATAGCTTGCCGTAGTAGTCAATGGTATCCTTATCGTTCAGCTGAACAACCTTACCCATGCCAAGATGTGCTGCGTAATAGGTTGCATCGCTGTCGTATTTAATGCCGCCTGCAACAGCAGATTGATAATCGGTGCTCATTCTGCCAGCACGCAGGGAGCCTTCATAATAGAGGCCATCATCATTGAGCTGCTTAGCCATCAGGCCTGCACCCCAGAAGTGTGCATCGCCATCGCCGTGCGTACCATTGTCAAGATAGGAGTCATAGCTGCCGCGACCGTATTCAATCACAGGCGCAATTAATAGCTTACCGGAATTGTTGTTGATTTTCTTTGCAAAGCCAAGATTCATATTCCATGCTTTGAGGTCAACGTGAGAACCGGTATCGAGCTTTTGATTGTTAGCGCTCATGGTGATAAACGGATTAACAGAACCTTCTTCCTCCCCGTCAACAGCCAATGCAGCGTTTTCATAGCCTGCAGTTGTCAGCAAATCATGTCCCAGGTTCAGCATAGTGAGCGCAGCGGACTGTGTTTCAACCGGAGATTTTGCGTCAGCATCAGCGTAAAGGCTGCCGGCACCAGGAGTTGTGCCGCCACCACCCGGAGGTGTTGTGCCACCGCCACCCGGAGGTGTTGTACCACCGCCGCCCGGAGGTGTTGTACCACCGCCGCCCGGAGGTGTTGTGCCATTGATAACTCCGACTAACTTATTTCCATCAGGTCCAATAGCAACTTTAATTCCCTTGTCAATATTAATCAAACCATCAGTCAAGGTTCCTGTTGTGATATTTTCAGCCTTTAATGCGCCTGCATCAATCAGGTTGATTGTATCATTTTTCTTTAACTTAGTACCAAGCTCTACGCCAGCCTTAATCTCTGCGTTATTGATAAGAGCAGTACCTGTTACTTTCAGCATAGTATCGTTGGCAATAAGATCTTTGGTGATAAAGAAGTTGAGCTTGTCAAAATTTTGAATGCCTTTTGCTTCGTTATCTTTTCCAACTACTTCCAGAGTGTTGTTGGTAATATTGGCTTTATTCAGTTTATCATAACCACCGTAAACATCACCCTTGATTTTCGCACCATTTTTGAAAATGACTTTATTATTTTGGATTTTTTCAGATATAGCACCATCGCTTTCCGTATAACCACCATAGACATTTTCATTAACAATACTATTATCAATAGTTACAGTATTATCCAGGCTGTTGCCTTTAAAGGAATAACCGCCATAAACATTTTTATTAACGCTACTGCCATCTGTGATGCTTATAATATTACCAATGCTATCTTTAGCTCCATAACCGCCATAAACATTCACATTAACACTACTATGGGCAATATTTACTTTGTTGCCCTCGCTAATTCCTGCTAAAGCTACGCCACCGGCAACATATGCTTTTACTACACCAACACCCTCTATTGTTACTTCATTGTTTTTGCTGTCAGCTTTTAAAGAATAACCACCTAAAACACTTTCACCAACCTCAGCAACATTACTAAAGCTTACCTTATTCTCGTTGGCGTTATGATTAGCATAGCCTCCATAAATACTACCACTTACTTTGCTTCCAGCGCTAATTGTAACATTGTTTTTTTCAGCACTGCTATTATTATCATTATCTGCATAACCACCATATACCGAATTGCTAATTGTGCCTTCACTAATCTCTACGCTATTTCCCTTACTACTTGTGTCGCCTTTTCCGCCATATACATTAGCAGCACTGCTCTTGATAATCCTAACAGTATTGCCTTCGCTACTACCTTTTACAGTAACACCGCCAGCAACATTTGCTGTTACTACGCTATCACCATTTAGTATCACCTCATTATTCTTACTATCAGCTTTCTCTGAAAAGCCACCAAAAACACTTTGGCCAACCTCAGCACCATTAGTAATGCTTACTTTGTTCTCGTTGGTGTTATGAGTTGCATAGCCTCCATAAATATCTTCACTTACTTTGCTTCCCGCGCCAATGGCAACCTCGTTTTTTTCAGCACTGCCATTCTTATCATTATCTGCATAACCACCATATACATTGTTCTTGATGGTACTGTCACTAATCTCTACGCTATTTCCCTTACTACTTGTGTCGCCTTTTCCTCCATATACATTAGCAGCACTGCTCTTGATAATCTTGACAGTATTGCCTTCGCTATTACCTTTTACAGCAACACCACCGGCAACATTTCCTGTTACTACGCTACCACAGTTGATTGTTACTTCATTGTTTTTGCTGTCACCTTTAAAAGAATAACCACCAAAAACACTTTCTTTCACTGTACTGTTAGCATCAATAGTAACATGGTTATTTTCAGTATTGCCATCTGCCTCACCGCCATATACAGTTTTATTGATGGTACTGTCGCTAATCGTTACATCGTTTTCCTTGCTGCTTGTGACACCTTTACCGCCATATACTATCCCGTTTACTTCGCTATTAGCTTTAATGATAACATGGTTTTTTATAGCGTCTGCAGCACCGGTGCCACCACCACACACAACATTCCCCAAAGTATTACCGCTAATCGTTACAGTATTCTCTCTGACATTACCATGAAAAGAATATGCACCACATACGATGTTAGTTGCAGCAGTACCGGTAATAGTAACATTGTTCTTAAATACTTCCGACAGAGACACCTCTGTATCATCATAGCCACCGTAAACAGCATCATAATTACCAGAGTCCAGCGAAACATTAGCACTTGTTAACATATGAGTCTTGCCATTATCACCAAAATAATTATCTGCCCACGCGCTCGGAACTACCAGTACCACCCCGGTGCACAGCAGTCCACAAAGCATACCGCCGATTTTTCTTTGCATTTGTTTTTCTTTCATTTTTGCCAAAAACTTCATAGTAAAAGCCTCCTTTTAATTAAGATGGAACCTCTTTATTAACGTCAGTATAGCACTTAAAAGAATTTTCCACCCCACCCCAACCTCCTATTTCGGTTAGGATAGGCGAAAAAATTTGACTATTTTTATGGAAAAGGCGAAAATTTTAATGAAATCCTGCCTGCAACAATAATTGACGAGTGCGATGACTTACTTGTATAAGGGCATCAAAAAAATAAAGCCTAATGAGTTCACATCATTTGCGTAACTCATTAGGCTTTTCCATATTCTTATCTATATCTTGTATAATTCGTATCTTTTATCTGTCTTTACCAGCTTACCGGAACTGAGCCATTCATTCCACGCTTTCCCGGCAGCTAAAACCAATGCTTTCTTCTCCTCAGGAGCCCTTACTCTTCCACGAGTACGTTTATAGGTTCTTGCTTCCGGTGTTAAATTTCTTAAAGGCTCATTGTATAATGAAATTGCACACCTGAAAAATTGAATAAAAAATAGTCCATTGTGATACCTTTGTGTTAAGATTAAGTTGCTACACAAAAA
>JABLTQ010048553.1_pt1 | contig 12532 bp, 10 predicted proteins | sample 7160101 | NCBI WGS metagenome assembly JABLTQ01 (sample SAMN14651228, study PRJNA627086) | human gut metagenome | isolation source: feces | host: Homo sapiens
ACGTGCAGGGGCAGCTGGACCAGCTCACAGCCCATGTCTACGAGCTGGCGGGCACGCAGTTCAACATCCGCTCGGCCCAGCAGCTGGGCGACGTGCTGTTCAACGGGCTGGGCCTGCCCGCACCGCGCAAGACCAAGGGCGGCCAGGCATCCACCAGTCAGCAGACCCTGGAGAAACTGGCCGGGCAGCATCCGGTGGTGGACAGCATCCTGCAATACCGCAAGCTGGAGAAGATGCGCTCCACCTATCTCGATCCCCTGCCGCGTCTGGTGGATCCTCAGGGCCGCATCCACACCACCTTCAACCAGAAGGCCACGGCCACGGGACGGCTCTCTTCCAGCAATCCCAACCTCCAGAACATCCCCGTGCGCGGACCGCTGGGCAAGCGCATGCGCTCCTGCTTCATCGCCGGGCCGGGCCGCCTGCTGGTCTCGGCCGACTATTCGCAGGTGGAGCTGCGCGTGCTGGCCCATGTCTCGCAGGATCCGGCCCTGCTGGAAGCCTTCCGCAACGGCGAAGACATCCATGCCCGCACGGCGGCCCTGGTCTATGACCTGCCGCCCGATCAGGTGAGCCCGGACCAGCGCCGCAATGCCAAGACCATCAACTTCGGCCTCATCTACGGCATGGGCGCCCAGAAGCTGGCCCAGGAACTCAAGATCAGCACCGCGCAGGCCAGGGATTTCATTGCCCGTTATTTCGAGCGCCTGCAGGGCCTGAAGGCGTTCTATGAAGGCGTGGAGGCCTCGGCCCGCCAGCACGGCTTCGTGACCACCCTGGGCGGGCGCCGCCGCCTGCTGCCGGACATCAATTCCGCCAGCGGCCAGGCCGCGGCCCTGGCCCGCCGTCAGGCCATCAACACCGTGATCCAGGGCTCGGCGGCGGACATCATCAAGCTGGCCATGCTGGCCGTGGCCCGTGACGAGCGCCTGCGGGAGCTGGATGCCCGTCTGCTGCTGCAGGTGCACGACGAACTTTTGCTGGAAGTACCCGCTGCCGCTGCCGAAGAGGCCGGGGCCCTGGTGGCCCGTCTCATGCAGGATGTCTGCCCCGCAGGCAGGGAGCTTTCCGTGCCTTTGCTGGTGGACTGGGGCACCGGTCATGACTGGGGCGCGGCGCACTAGGCCCTGCCGGCACACAGCACATGACTGCTTTGGGGGGAAGGGGAGCGCCTCTCGCGTGCGTCGGGGCCCCTTTCCCCAAAGCTTGTTCCTTTTTCGCGTGCGTTGCGGAAAAACGGCAGGAGAGACGGGTATCGCCGCCTTCCGCTGAGGTTTCCCCCTTCGGGGGGCGAGGAGGGCAGGGGCCAGCCCGTCCTTTGGGGGGAACAGTGTCCTGCCTGTTGGACGGCAGGCAGGAGCGGAAGAAAACAGGAATAAAAATAGCAATGTTTTCAAATCGTTTTTGGCTTGGTTCAAAAATTTGGCAAAAAAAGGATGACAGTCGGAGCATTTTGATATACACCAACCCGCAGCCGTCTGGAATACGGCACAAATTTGGCATTCCGTCGTGAATGCTTGACAAGTTGCGCGCTTTAAGATAAAGAGCGCTTTCTTTGTGAGCGATACTGTCGTCACCCGTTAGGCGGCACGTCGCAGACGGATTTTCCGCCGCTTGATGGCTACTGAGATAAGTAGATGAGGAGTTCATCCCGATGAAGACGTTCAGCCCCACCCCGAAAGACATCAACCACGAATGGTTTGTGGTTGACGCCCAGGATCAGGTGCTTGGTCGTCTGGCCAGCCAGATCGCCCACCGCCTGCGCGGCAAGCATAAGCCCGAATTTGCCCGTCACATGGACAACGGCGACTTTTTCGTCGTGGTCAACTGCGAAAAGATCAAGGTGACCGGCACCAAGATGGCCCACAAGAACTACTATCGCCACTCCGGTTGGGTGGGCGGTCTGAAGACCACCTCCCTGGGCGATATGCTGGCTTCCAAGCCCGAGCGTGTGCTCATGGCCGCTGTGCGTGGCATGCTGCCCAAGAACCGTCTTGGCCGCGCCATGCTGAAGAAGCTCAAGATTTACGCGGGCCCCGAACACCCGCATACGGCTCAGAACCCGCAGCCGCTGACCCTGCCTTACTAAGGAGCGCACGTCATGAGCGACAAATTCGAATACGGCACCGGCCGCCGCAAGACCGCCACTGCCCGCACCCGCGTCTACGCTGGCTCCGGCAACATCACGGTGAACGGTCGTGCCTTTGAAGATTACTTCCCCCGCAAGACCCTGCAGATGATCATCCGTCAGCCCCTCGTGCTGTCCAAGCTGGCTGAAAAGCTGGACGTGCGCGTCAACGTGGCTGGTGGCGGCGTGGCCGGTCAGGCCGAAGCCGTGCGTCACGGTATTTCCCGCGCCCTGCTGCTGGTGGATCCCGCCCTTCGTCCTATCCTGAAGAAGGCCGGCTTCCTGACCCGCGATGCGCGCAAGAAGGAACGCAAAAAGTACGGTCTGCGCGCTGCCCGCGCCCGTTACCAGTACTCGAAGCGTTAATCCGCACTCCGGATCACGGAACCTCAAGGGGTGGGCCATTGTTGGCCCACCCCTTTTCTGTTATCTTCCGCCCGTCCTGTCCCGGGGAGAGGGACGGCCGTGTCCGCTTCTTCACGGTCTTGCCGCCTCTGTCTCCGCTGCCGTCCGAGTCCCTGTCTTCCTGCAGGGCCGCACCGGCATCCTCCCATCCCGCCTTGGCGGTGGATGGCGGGCCGGTTGCTCCTTCGCGTTGGGCCGCACGCCCCGGGATGTTGTCGCCATCTTTTTGCCATGAGGTTTCCCACGCCATGCCCGTGATCCCCGAAGGCATCGCCTATGCCTATACCCACGAGACGACCCAGGCCACGACCGGCTATTTTTCCTGCCAGCCGCCCGCATCCCTGACCCTGCCCCAGGCGCTGGCCCGTCTGGAGGCCACGCCCTTCGATGATTTTTTGCGCCAGCACTGCCTGCGCCAGCTGAGCCGTCGCTCGCCGGAGGAGATCAAAGATCTGGCCGATGAGCTGTACGACCGCGAGACCGACAGCTTCCGGCGCATGGGGCTTGCCGGTCTGCTGCTGGAGTGCTCGCTGCTGGTGCCCGAGCTGGCCCATTGCTGCGACAGCTTCCCCGAAGATGCCCTGCAGCGGCTGACGCTGTCTTCCTCCCTGATCTACCTGCGCGCTGCCAGCCGGAAGGACTTTGGCCTCATGCAGGCCTGGAGCGCCCATTTTGCCGACAACATCGCCCGGCACCACATGCTGCCGCACTGGGAAGAACTGGAGCTGGAACTGCCCTACAGTGAAGAAGAGCTGGAGGTCTGCCGCGAAGGTCTGCGGGCCCGGGCCGGGATGCTGGAGCGGGAACACGCCCGCTTGCAGGCAGAAGATCTGCCGCGCCTTGAGCGCCGTCCGGCACAGGAGACCTACGAGCAGGCCGTCAATGCCCTGCTGGAGAACGACGTCCTGGCCGGCCAGGAGATGCGGCATCAGGCCTCGCTGTCTCCCATCGCGCTGCTGCGCTCCTGGAAGGTGGATATGACCGTGGATTGCGGCCGCATGCGCCATAGCCTGCGCGGCGAGGCCACGGCCTACGGGCGCGGCCTTTCCCTGGCTGCGGCCCGGGCCTCTTACGCCATGGAGATCGTGGAGCGTGCCAGCAGCTATGTGAGCGTGGCCCGTACCGGCGAGCACACTTTCGAGGTGACGAACCGCCGCCGGCCCATGCCGCTGGTCCATGCTTCCTGCGCCAAGCTGCGGGCCCAGGGCAAGGATTTCCTGCCCCTGTCGTCCCTGCCGCTGGAAACGCCGTTCGAGGATTATGTGCCCCTGTACTGGCTGGAGGCCCGCGATCCTGACGGCAAGGCCGTGCTGGTGCCCGCGCAGGCGGTCTTCCTGTTCTGCAATCTGGACGAGCAGTCCCTGTTCCTGGCCGGTGGTTCCACGGGCCTGGCTTCCGGCAACACCGAGGACGAAGCCCGGCTGGCGGCGCTCACGGAGATCGTGGAGCGTGACGCCGAGGCCACCACGCCCTTCAGCCGCGAGGGCTGCTTCGTGCTCAAGAGCCGCGACGAACGTTTGCAGGCCCTGCTGGACGATTACGCGGCCCGCGGCATCCAGATCCAGTTCCAGGACATCACCACGGAGCTGGGCGTGCCGGTCTACCGCTGCTTCGTCATGAGCCGTCGCGGCGAGGTGGCACAGGCAACGGGCGCCAATCTGTGCGGCAGCCGGGCCGCGCTGGCGGCCCTGACCGAAGTGCCCTGGCCCTATCCGTATGGCGACCCCACCGGCCCCGCTCTGGGCGGCCTGCCGGTGCGCTGGCTGGAAGATTTGCCCGACTACAGCCTGCCGTCGGCCGCAGCTTCCTGCAAGCTGCTGGAAAAGACGCTGTGCGCCCAGGGCCGTACGCCCCTGTATGTGGACATCTCCCGCAAGGATCTGGACATGCCTGTGGTGCGTGCCCTGATCCCCGGTCTGGAGCTCACCGCCGATTTCGACCGCTTCTCCCGGCCCTCGCTGCGCCTGCTGGCCCGCTACACGGCCCGCTGGCAGAGGTAGGAAAATCTGAGCGGGGGAGGAACCCCCTTTTGCTTGCGGCAAAAAGTGGGTTCCTCCCCCGTGCCCCCTCCTCCCCCAAAACCCGCCATACGAGGAGGCACCGTATTTTGGACACATGGTTCGCCCCCGGGGCGCGTGGTCAAAATGTGATTTTTGAATAATGCGGGAAGCGGATAGCAGCGGCCATCCCGCGGCCATGAAAAAAGGACGCCTTGGCGTCCTTTTTTTGTGGCCTGATAAACGTTTTTGGGAGGAAAGAGGGGAGCGCGAGGGGGAAAGGAGGACCTTTTTTCAAAAAGGTCTCCTTTCCCCCCTCGCTCAAATGTCTCTTCCTGCTAGGCGTGCATCAGGCGGGCAAGGGCCGCATTGCTCTGCTGGCCTTTTTCCTCCAGCCAGTCCAGGAATCCCTGGAGCTTGGGGGAAGGATTGGTGTGACGGGGCCAGGCGGCGTAGTAGGAGCGGAACGCCGTGGTGGGCGGCAGGTCGGGGAAGGGGGTGACCAGCTTTTGTTCCGCCAGCAGGGGAGCGATGAGGCTGCAACGCCCCAAGGCCACGCCCAGGCCGTGGCTGGCGGCCACGGAAGCCCCGTAGGTATGGTCGAAGGTGACGAAGTTCAGGCAGTTGGAGATGTCCACATGGTTCCTGTCGGCCCATTCCTGCCATTCGGCCGTGGTGGCAGCATAATGCCAGGCGGCGGAGTCATGGAGCAGGGTGCAGGCGGGCAGGTTCTCGGGATGGCCCATCAGGTCGTGCTTTTGCGCGTATTCGGGTGAGCAGACGGGCAGGGTGGCCTCGTCCATGAACTTGCGCGAGGTCAGGCCGCTGACGTGGCTCTCGGCATAATAAAGGGCCACGTCCACCGTGGAGTCCCCGTGGAAATCTATGGGAGCGTTGCCGGTACGCACATGCAGCTGCATGGAGGGATAGCGCTGCTGGAAGTCGCTCAGCTGGGGGATGAGCCAGGCCAGGGCCAGACTGGGGGCGGCATAGATGGTCAGGGAGCTGAAATCGTCCTGCAGCAGCTGGGTGATCTCCTCATAGATCTTCTGGAACGCGTTGAGGTAGACATCGCGCAGGCGTTCGCCCTCCGGTGTCAGGGAGACGGCGCGGGTCAGGCGGTTGAACAGGGGGAAGCCCAGTTCCTTTTCCAGACGGGCGATGCGGTGGCTGACAGCGCCGGAGGTCAGGCCAAGATGCCGGGCCGCGGCCTTGAAGCTCATGTAACGTGCCGCGATAGCGAAGGTCTTGATGTTGATGAGGCTGGCGTCATCGTTGAGGACGCGGGCGATGCTGCGGGAACGCTGACGGTTTTTGCTGTCGGGAAGCGTCACGTTGTCTCCTTGGAGATCCCGCCCGAACGGGGCAGGGGATACGGACAGATGTATGCTGAGGAGGGGATAATCCTTTACTTCATGGGCTTTCGTCAATACGGGCAGGCGGGGCATCCCCGGGCGCATGGCAGGCCGCAAGCGGGCCCAGATTGGCCCGGGCGCGGGGAATTTTTGTCAGGATAGTGAAAAATATTGTTATTCAAACATGTTATATGATATAAACTGTAAAGGGCCGATCGTATAAAAAAGGCTTGGCGCTTGACGTGAAAGAGGATAACTTTTTTCAACTGCGAATGAACCATTTTGCATGAGAGCATGCGCAGGGACTTTTTCGGCTTGGGTTTATGACCAAATTCACCCGGCAATTTGCGCAATGGGCGGATTTGGTGTATCTCAACAGGAATAGCTCCGGAAAAGGATCGCCGGGGCGAGCTTTTTCACCCTCCAAGACCTGGGAGATGATTTATGAAACTGGGCAAATTCGTTGGCTTGGCGCTGATGGCTCTGACCCTGGGGCTGGCCGGCCAGTCCCTGGCTGCTGAACCCATCAAGATCGGCGTGTACCTGCCCCTGACCGGTCAGAATGCCTTTGGCGGCCAGCTTGAGCTGGAAGGGGTGCAGCTGGCTCTGAAGGAGATGCCGGAAGTGCTGGGCCGCCCCATTGAGCTGGTTGTGGTGGACAACAAGTCCGACAAGGTGGAAGCCGCCAATGCTGTCAAACGCCTGGTGGAACGCGACAAGGTCGTGGCCCTGATCGGTACCTACGGTTCCTCTCTGGCCATGGCCGGTGCTGAAGTGGCCGAAAAGGCCAAGGTGCCCGGCGTGGGCACCTCCTGCACCAGCCCCCTGGTGACCCAGGGCAAGAAGTACTACTTCCGCGCCTGCTTCATCGACCCCTACCAGGGTGCCGCTGCCGCCACCTATGCCTATGAGAACCTGGGCCTGCGCAAGGCCGCCGTGCTCATGGACATGACCAACGATTACGCTGTGGGCCTGTCCAGCTTCTTCACCCGCTCCTTCAAGAAGCTGGGTGGCGAAGTGGTGGCCAACCTCAAGTACAGCTCCGGTGACCAGGACTTCACTGCCCAGCTCACCGAACTGATCGCCAAAAAGCCCGAGATCGTCTTCATGCCCGCCTACTTCGCTGAAGGCGCCATCATCATGAAGCAGGCCCGCGAACTGGGCGCCACCTTCCGTCTGATGGGCGCCGACGCCATGGACAACCCCGACACCGTGAAGCTGGCCGGCAAGGCTGCGGAAGGCTTCCTGCACACCACCTTCCCCTATGACGCCAAGATGCCCAATATGAGCGCCGAAGCCAAGAAGTTCACCGAAGCCTGGACCAAGGCCTATCCTGAAAAGGAAACCAACGTGAACGGCGCCCTGGGCTACAACTGCCTGTTCCTGATCGTCGACGCCATCAAGCGTGCCAATTCCGCTGATCCCGCTGCCATCACCAAGGCCCTGGCCCAGACCAAGGATCTGGTGACCCCGCTGGGCACCCTGACCATCAATGCCAGCCACGACGCCGAAATGCCCGTGGGCATCATTGAGTACAAGGACGGCAAGCGCGTTTATCTGACCGAAGTCACTCCCAAGTAAAGGGATCCGTCAGTTCACGGCGGGGCTCCACGGGCCCCGCCGTCCCGTCTTCGCGCCCTTCGGGCGGATAAAGCTTATTTCCAGGTGGCCCCATGACCCTTGACATGTTTTTGCAGCACTGTTTCAACGCCTTGACGCTAGGCTCGCTCTACGCGCTGATCGCCATTGGCTATACCATGGTCTACGGCATTCTGCGCCTGATCAACTTTGCCCACGGCGACATCTTGATGGTCGGGGCTTACTTCGTCTTTTTCGGCACGTTCGCCTATGGCTGGCCCTGGGGTGTGGCCGCCATCATCGCCATCCTCGGCGCCAGTGTGCTGGGGGTGGTGGTGGAACGCGTGGCTTACCGGCCCTTGCGTGACGCGCCCCGGATTTCGGCGCTCATCAGCGCCATCGCTGTTTCTTTCTTCATCGAAAGTCTGGCCGTGGTGGTCTTCACCGGCCAGCCCCGGCCCGTGTTGCAGCCCGACTGGCTGCTCTCTGTCTGGCAGTTCGGTGATGTGCGCATCCTCAAACTCACGGCCTTCGTGCCGGTCATGACCATCGTGCTGGTGGCGCTCCTGCTCTACATCGTGCACCACACCAAGCCCGGCCTGGCCATGCGCGCCATCTCCAAGGATATCGAGACCACGCGTCTTTTGGGGGTGCGGGTGGACAACATCATCGCCTTCACCTTCTTCATCGGTTCCGCCCTGGCCGCCGCGTCGGGCATCATGTGGGCCCTGCGCTATCCGCAGGTGCACCCCTACATGGGCATCATGCCCGGCCTCAAAGCCTTCATCGCGGCCGTGTTCGGCGGCATCGGCTCCATCCCCGGCGCCGTTATCGGCGGTGTGGCCCTGGGTTTTGTGGAAATCATGACCGTGGCCTTCATGCCGGAGCTTTCGGGCTTCCGTGATGCCTTCGCCTTCATCCTGCTGGTGCTGGTGCTCGTGTTCAAGCCCACGGGCCTGCTGGGCGAGCGCATGGAGGAGAAGATCTAATGCGCTTCAATCAAACGACCCTGCTCAATATCGCGCTCATCGTCATCTTCGGTCTGGCCCTGACCCAGGCAGAGTCCTACATGGGCGACTATCAGATCTACATCCTCAAACTGATCTTCATCAATGCCATCCTGGCCCTGTCGCTCAACCTGATCTACGGCTTCACCGGCCTCTTCTCGCTGGGACATGCCGGCTTCATGGCCATCGGCGCGTATGTGGGTGCCCTCTGTACCCTGCTGCCGGAACAGAAAGAGATCATGTGGATCCTGGATCCCATCATCTGGCCGTTCTCTGTCCTGCATACGCCCTTCTGGGTGGCGGTCATCGCCGGTGGCCTGGTGGCCATGATCTTCGCTTTCATCATCGCCGTGCCCGTGCTGCGGCTGGGGGACGACTATCTGGGCATCGCCACCCTGGGCTTTGCCGAGATCATCCGTGTGGTCATCGTCAACGCCACCTCCATCACCAACGGCTCCCTGGGCATCAAGGGCATCCCCGGCGAGGCGACCCTGCTGACCTGTTATGTATGGACGGTCATCACACTGGTCGTCCTGTCACGCCTCATATTCAGCAATTTCGGCAATGTATTGCGCTGCATACGCGATAACGAGATCGCCGCGGGCGTCATGGGCATCAACGTGTTCCGCTACAAAGTGCTCTCCTTCTGCGTGGGGGCCTTTTTCGCGGGTGTGGGCGGCGCGCTGCTTGGCAGCCATCTGTCCACCATCGACCCCAAGATGTTCAACTTCCTGCTGACCTTCAACGTGCTGATGTTCGTGGTGGCCGGCGGCCTGGGGTCGCTGACCGGCAGCCTGCTGGGCGCCACCATCGTCACCATCCTGCTGGAGTGGCTGCGCGCCATCGAGGAGCCCATGGACTTCGGCCTGTTCGAGATCCCGGGCATCCCCGGCATGCGCATGGTTGTCTTCTCGCTCATCCTGCTGGCCATCATCCTGTTCCGGCGTGAGGGCATCATGGGCACCCGTGAGATCACCTGGAAAACCATCTTTTCGCTGGGGAGGCGCAAGGCATGAGTGCTGCAAGCAAAGTCCAGCCCATCCTGACGGCTGAAAACGTGACCATGCGCTTTGGCGGCGTGACGGCCGTCAGCGACCTTTCCCTGAAGGTGGAGGAGGGCAGCATCGTGGGCGTCATCGGCCCCAACGGTGCGGGCAAGACCACCGTCTTCAATGTGCTGAGCGGCTTCTATACGCCGCAGGAAGGTGACGTGCGCTTTGCGGGCAGGAGCATCCGCGGCCGCAAACCGTTCGAGATCTGCCGCATGGGCATGGCCCGCACCTTCCAGAACATCCGGCTTTCGCCGCACATGAGCGTGCTGGAGAACGTTATGGTGGGCTGCCATGTGCGCCGCCGCTGCCCCTGGTGGATGGCCCCGCTGGGCCTGCCCATGTACTACAGGGAAGAAAAAGCCATCACGGACAAGGCCCGCGACCTGGTGGAGCACCTGAACCTGGCCGAATACATGGACGAGAAGGCGGGCAGCCTGCCCTACGGGGCGCAGCGCCGTCTGGAGATCGCCCGTGCCCTGGCCACGGAGCCGCGCCTGCTCCTGCTGGACGAACCCGCCGCTGGCATGAACCCGCAGGAAAGTATCGAACTCATGCACTTCATCCAGGCCATCCGGGATCACTTCGACCTGACCATCCTGCTCATCGAGCATGACATGAAGGTGGTCATGGGCGTGTGCCAGTACATCTGGGTGATGGAATACGGTGCGCTTATCGCACACGGCGACCCGGACGCCATTCGCAGCAATCCCGAGGTCATCCGGGCCTATCTGGGCGAGGACGTGGTGTAGTATGCTGAAAATCAGGGATCTTTACGTTCGTTACGGCGGCATCGAGGCCGTGCAGGGTGTCAGCCTGGACATCAAGCGCGGCAGCATCGTCACGCTGGTGGGCGCCAACGGCGCGGGCAAGAGCAGCATCATCCGCTCCATTGCCGGCCTGAACAAGAACATCAGCGGGGAGATCTCGCTGACCCGCAAGGAAGGCGACCAGCCTGTCTCCCTCATCGGCCTCAAGCCCGAGGAGATGGTGCGCCGGGGCATCTCGCTTTCGCCGGAAGGCCGCCGCATCCTGCCCCATCTGACCGTGGTGGAGAACCTGCGTCTGGGCGCCTATTCGCGCACTGACAAGGACGGCATCAACGAAGACATCGAGCGCGTCTATACCCTGTTCCCCCGCCTGAAGGAACGCCACTGGCAGAAGGGCGGCACGCTTTCGGGCGGTGAACAGCAGATGCTGGCCGTGGGCCGCGCGCTCATGAGCCGCCCTGACATGATCATGCTCGATGAACCTTCGCTGGGGCTGGCGCCGCTGCTGGTCAAGGAGATCTTCAACATCATCCGCCGCATCAACGAGGACGGCATGACCGTGCTGCTGGTGGAACAGAACGCGTTCGCGGCCCTTTCCGTGGCCCATTATGCCTATATCCTCGAGGTGGGCCGCGTGGTGCTGGAAGGCACCGGCCAGGAACTGCTGGAGAATCCCAAGGTCAAGGAAGCCTATCTGGGCGGCTAGTCCCGGCATCATGCGCATGCAGGGGAGGGGCGTTTCCGCAAGGGGCGCCCCTCCTTTTTTGTACATGGCGGCAGGGGAGGGCATGGCTGTCCCCTGCCGTCCTTTCGTGCCCGCCATCACATTGCGGTGTCGGCTCTTGTCAGGCGGGCCTTCTGACATTACTGTCCGAAAACGGAGGATGCAGGGCCGGCTGCCATCGGGCAGGGGGACCGGCCCATGCTTGTTCCCCGGATGCCTTCGGAGGGGCCGAAGTCGTCCGCAACCCTTCATAAGGAGCACCCATGCTGCGCATTTCCCGCCATGCATTGTTCATCCTTCTGCTGGGGATCCTGCTGTTGCCGCAGCTCGCCGCTGCCGCGCCGCAGGGGACCCCGGCCAATCCTTCAACCCCTGGTAACGACACCATGCTCGTCCGTCTCAAAAACGGCCTGACGGTCTATATCATCCGGGACAGCCGCTTCCCGCTGGTCTGCACGCGCCTCTATGTGGGCACGGGGTCCGCCAACGAGACCGCCGAGCAGGCGGGCATCAGCCATGTGCTGGAGCATATGGTCTTCAAGGGCACGGAAAAGCGTCCCAAGGGGCAGGTGGCCCAGGATGTGGAATCCCTGGGCGGTTATCTCAACGCGGCCACCAGCTTCGACAAGACCTGGTACATCACCGACATGCCCGCCAAGCACTGGAAGACGGGCATGGACGTGGTCAAGGACATGGCCTTCCATCCCGCTCTGGATCCGGCCGAGCTGGAGGCGGAAAAGGATGTCATCGTTTCCGAGCTCAAGGGCGGTGACGACACGCCTACCCGCCGTCTGTTCGAAGACCTGCAGGTGGCCGGTCTGGCCCATACGGTCTACGGGCGGCCCATCATCGGCTTCGAAAAGACCATCCGTGCCGTGACCGCGGACGATCTGCGGGCCTATATCCGTACCTGGTACCAGCCGCAGAACATGATGCTGCTGGTGGCCGGTGACATTGACCCCAAGGCCGTGCTGGCCCACGCCGAAGAGCTGTTCGGCGACCTGAAGAACGATGCTGCCCTGCCCGAGCCTGCGCCCGTGCAGCTGGAAGGCGCTGCGGGCGGTCCCCGGGTCGAGGTGACGTACGGGCCGTGGAACAAGGTCTATCTGGGCATCGCCCTGCCTGCCCCCGCTCTGGGCGACCAGCGCTCCATCGACCTGGACATGCTGGCCTACGCGCTGGGCGGTGACGGCACCTCGCAGTTCTACCGCAAGTACCGTTACGAGAAGCAGTTGGTGGACAGCATCAGCGTCGGCAACATGAGCCTCGACCGCGCCGGGCTGTTCTACATGGTCGCCCAGCTGGATGCCGACAAAGTGGAGCCCTTCTGGCAGGAGTTCACCCGTGATCTGGCCACGCTGGACGCCGGCAAGATCGCGCCCGACGTCATCGAGCGGGCCCGCTTCAACTATGAGGACGGCATGGACCGCGCCGGCGAGACCCTGGACGGCCTGACCTCGTGGAAGGCCACGGTGCAGTTCGAGCTGGGCGGGCCGCAGGGCGAAGCCAACGTGCGGCA
>JABLTQ010013692.1_pt1 | contig 12526 bp, 10 predicted proteins | sample 7160101 | NCBI WGS metagenome assembly JABLTQ01 (sample SAMN14651228, study PRJNA627086) | human gut metagenome | isolation source: feces | host: Homo sapiens
CCGGGTGAATACCACCCTTAAATGTTAACAATGCCATCCTTTTTTCCTTCCTTCCTATTTACTCTTTATATAATATACAGGAAATATAGACAAATTTCTATAGAAAGTGACTAATTTCATTGTATATTTTCCTGAACATCTTGTTGCATTTTTAACAAATGCACATACGCACAGAAAACCTGCCAATGGCAGGTTCCCTTCTATCCTCAGGCATAGAAAGGATAGAGGCTTTCCTCTATCCTTTCCTGTCTGTATATCTGATTTGATATTACTCAGCGTCTGTCTCTTCTGCAGCTTCTTCCGGCTGTTCTAAAGCTTTCATGCTCAGGCTGATCTTCTTCTCAGCTTCATTCAGATCAACGATCTTAGCTGTGATTTCCTGTCCAACTGAAAGTACATCAGACGGTTTATCAACATGTGCTCTTGAAATCTGAGAAACATGAAGTAATGCATCTACTCCTGGAGCCAGTTCAACAAATGCTCCGAAGTCTGTCATTCTTGCAACCTTACCTGTAATTACTGTTCCGACTGCATAATCCTCTGCTGCATTAGCCCATGGATTTGTCTCTGGGAATTTCAGGCTGAGTGCGATCTTTGTATCGTGGATATCTTTGATCATCACTTCTACTTTATCTCCAACCTGGAAGACCTTCTTAGGATTCTCAACACGTCCCCAAGACATCTCAGAGATATGAAGAAGTCCGTCTACTCCGCCAAGGTCGATGAATGCTCCGAAATCTGTAACGTTCTTTACAGTTCCTTCCATTCTGTCACCTACGTTAATCTTAGCAAACAGTTCTTTCTGTTTTTCAGCACGTTCAGCAACAAGAAGCTGTCTTCTGTCACCGATCACACGATTTCTTCTAGGATTAAACTCGCTAATTACGAATTCAATTTCCTGTCCCTGATATTTGCTCAGGTCTTTTTCATATGTGTCAGAAACAAGGCTTGCAGGAATGAATACTCTTGCTTCATCAACTACTACACTTAATCCGCCGCCAAGAATCTGAGTTACAGGAGCTTTTAATACTTCATGATTCTCGAATGCTTCTTTTAATCTTTCATTTCCTTTTTCTGCTGCAAGTCTCTTGTATGTCAGCAGAACCTGTCCTTCTCCGTCATTTACCTTCAGGACTTTTGCGCTCATCTGATCACCAACAGATACAACTGTTGTAAGATCAACATTTGCCTCGTTAGTATATTCGTTTCTTGTAATGATACCGTCTGCTTTGTAGCCTATATTCAAGATGATTTCATCAGGTTTAACGTCGATGACTGTACCATCTACAACCTCTCCATTTCTTATTGTCTTAAAAGACTCTTCCAACATTTGTTCAAAAGTTAATTCTGACATTATTTTGAACCTCCTCAATTATTTTATTGGGCGTGGATGCCCCTGCTGTAATACCTACTGATTCCACGGACCTTAATTGATTAATATCCAAATCGTCAAGTGTCTGTATATAGTACGTATTCAAACATTCCTCTTTGCAGATTTCAAATAGCTTCTGAGTATTCGAACTACGCTTATCACCTATCACAACCATAGCATCTACTCTCGCTGCAATTTGACGAGCCTCAGTCTGCCTTTCTTTCGTCGCATTGCAAATCGTATTTAAAACAACTATATCATACCTCTTTTTTGAAATAATTTCAACTAATTCTTTGAATTTATTGTAGTTAAATGTCGTCTGGGCCACGATACATACTTTCTGTTCTTTTTCAGGCAATTCAAATCTTTCTGCATCTTCCGGAGTCTGTATCACAGTCACCTGTTCTCCTGCCCATCCGCGGATACCTTCTACCTCCGGATGTTCGCCATTTCCGATGATCACAATGTACGATCCTTTGGCACTTTCTTCTGCAACAATCTTATGAATTTTCTTCACAAAAGGACAAGTCGCATCTACACATGTAATCCCGCGTTCATCCATGATATCATAAATGTATTTTGCTACACCATGAGACCGGATCACAACCACATCCGCATCCACTGTTTTCAATTCTTCTTCATCATTCAGGACTTCTACTCCATGGCTTCTCAGATCTTTGATCACTTCTTCATTATGGATGATCGGTCCATAAGTGAATATCTTTTCACTTTGATGTTTTTCTATCTGTTTATACACTGTATCTACTGCACGCTTTACTCCAAAGCAAAATCCTGCTGTTTTTGCCAGTTCAACATTCATATAGTGTAATTCCTTTCTGTACCACAGCTCTTTTTCAAATATATTACCATTATCTTCGTCTGCCGCTTTGTGCCGGATTGTCTATTTGCACAAATCTACGATTGCTTTTACCACTTCCTCGATCGTCATGTGTGAGCTGTCTACCAGCACTGCATCCTCTGCCTGCTTTAACGGTGCGATCTCACGGGTCATATCTCTGTGATCACGTTCTTCGATGTCGTGTGCGATTTCTTCCAGATTGCAGGCCTCGCCTTTTCCCTTAAGTTCGTCATACCGTCTCTTCGCCCTGGTCTCTACACTGGCGGTCAGATAGATCTTTACGTCTGCGCCCGGCAGGACACATGTACCGATATCTCTTCCGTCCATAATTACATCCTGTGTCTTCGCCAGGTTCTGCTGCAGTTCCAGTAACTTCTTACGCACTTCCGGAATTGCAGATGTTACAGATGCCATGTTCCCCACTTCTTCATTTCTCAGACGTGATGAAATATCATTACCATTCAGGTATACATGCTGCACACCATCTTCATAGGCGATTGTTACTTCTGCATCTTTACATGCTTCGATCACTTTATCCGTCTCTCCCGGTTCAATGCCCTTATCCAGGAAATGAATTGCAAGGCCTCTGTACATTGCCCCTGTGTCTACATAAATGTATCCCTTTTCTTTTGCTACAAGTTTTGCGATCGTGCTTTTTCCGGCTCCTGCCGGTCCATCTATTGCTACGTTATATCCCATGATACGTTCTCCTTATTTCTATTTTTATCACTCTATATCTGGATCCCCGTTCCGGCCGCATATGCCGTAGACCATGCGATCTGAAGGTTGAATCCACCTGTTACCGCATCCAGATCCAGTACCTCTCCTGCAAAATGTAATCCCTTCACCAGTTTGGATTCCATCGTTCCAGGATCAACTTCTTTGATTTTAATTCCACCTTTAGTTATGATTGCCTCGTTATAATCTCTTAAATCTGTCAATGTACACGTCAGGCCCTTGATCAGTCTTACAAATCCAAGACGTTCTTCTTTCGTGATCACATTGACCTTCTTCTCGGGATCAATCCCGCTCAGTTCAATCATAACCGGGATCAGTTTCGACGGGAACAGCTTGTGCACCGCGTTCTTAAACTGTCGGTTCTGATTCTCTTCAAATTCCCGGAGCACTCTGTGATCAAGCTGTTCTTCCGAAAGAGCTGGTTTCAGATCAATCTTAAGTGTCAGTTCTTTTGCCTTCAATTTCTTTCCCACATAACTGCTGGCACTTAGGATCAGCGGTCCACTCACACCGTAATGCGTGAATAACATTTCTCCAAAATCATCATACAGCTTTTTCTTGCCGTCAAGAATCGTTACATTAACATTTCGAAGTGAAAGTCCCTGCAATTCAGGCACCCACTCTTCTTTACATTCCATCGGCACAAGCGCAGGCATACAATCCGTCACCGTATGTCCTAGACTTTCTGCAAACCGGAATCCATCTCCGGTTGATCCTGTTGACTGATAAGACAACCCCCCTGTTGCAACGATACAGGCATCCGCATGAATCTGTCTCTGATCTCCAAGTATGATTTTTTCAAAATGTCCGTCTTTTGCGACAACCTTTTTCACAGCTGTCCGCAGATGTACTTTCACACCCAGGCGGTCCATCTCCCGCTCCAGCCCGCGGATCACGTCCGAAGAATGATCCGACACCGGGAACACACGGTCGCCGCGCTCAATCTTTGTCGGCACACCGATTCGTTCAAAGAAATCAATCACCTGCTGATTCGTGTATCCATAAAAACTACTGTATAAAAACTTTGCATTTGTTCTGACCGCATCGAACAGGCCTTCCATATCACAGGCATTGGTAATATTGCATCTGCCTTTTCCCGTGATATAAAGTTTCTTTCCAAGCTTTTCATTCTTTTCATATACCACGACCTGATGTCCACACCCGGCCGCTGCAATAGAGGCAAACATTCCTGCCGCACCGCCTCCGATGACAACTACTTTACTCATCTTCTATTTGTCCTTTTCTATTTGTCTTTTTCTTCATATTCTTTTCTGCCGGTTCTACTCTTTCTCATTTCCGGAAAGTTCGACTCTGTCGTCCACCATATTCAATTCATCTTTGCTATACACCTGATATTCATCCCAGATCTGCTCCAATGTCTCAAGTGTTGTGATAACCTCTTTCTGTTTCTTCATACAAAGAGCTACCACCAGCGCATTGATCACACTCAATGGTGCTACCAGCGAATCTACGATTGACGCCATATCACTTCTTGCGATCAGATTGCAGGAAGAATACAGTGTCATCGGAGAATGTACACTGTCCGTCAACGTGATCACTGTTGCTTTTCTATTACTTGCAAATTCCAGTGCTTTCAAAGTACGCATCGAATATCTGGGAAAGCTGATCCCGATCACCACATCATCCTCGCTGACACGGATCAGTTGTTCAAAAATCTCACTAGAACTGTTCGTATTAACCGCTGTCACATTCTCACAGATCAGATTCAGATAAAAACTTAAGAAACTTGCAAGTGGCGAACAGCTTCGTATCCCGATCACATAGATCCTCTTTGCTTTCAGGATCGTATCTACCGCCATCTCAAATGCTTCATGATCAATTGCTTCCATCGTAAGCTTGATCTTCTCAATATCCGAATGCAGAACCGATGTCAGAATCTCCCCCTGGCTGATCCGTCCATACGTCACTTCCATACGCTGGATGGAATTCAGCTTCATCCTCACCAGTTCTCCCAGAGCTTTCTGAAATTCCGGGTATCCGTCATATCCAAGGGCCGTCGCAAATCTCACCACCGTCGATTCACTGACACCGACCTCTCCCCCCATCTTCGCAGCTGTCAAAAAAGCTGCCTTATCATAATCCTCACGGATAAAATCCGCCAGTTTTTTCTGTCCTTTGCTGAATTTGTGATATCTTTCATCGATCATCTTCAGCAGTTCATTCTTTGCGCTCATGCGATGTACCTCTTTTTCAAACAATGGTTTTATTATATAGCTTTGTGAGGGAATAGTCAATCGGATGTCGGGTGTGTGGGGACGGGAGATGTCTTTCATCTCGCTTTTCCCACTACTTTCTGAGAAGCCACACTCCCCCCGCTATCCTCGTATATTTTCGCGAACAGTCAAGTGTAGAAGTTCCTGGTTCAATGCATTCGCAGGGTGCTTTGCAAGGAATTGGTGAAAAAAAGACGATAAAATAAGATTTGGGATGTGCTACAAGCACATCCCAAAAGAATACCTGAGGCGGAAAATCATCAGGATTTTCCGTCCGAATGTATTCGATTCTTATCTTATCGTCTTTTTTTCGCTTACGCCTTGCAAGCACCCAAAGTCGCATTGAATCAGGAACTTCTACACTTGACGTCCTCTCGAAAACCTATACAGGATAACTCCCGTTTTCCGTATCCGCTACTGTCGCATCCACCTTTGTCTGCTGTGCTTCTCTATACTTGAAGAAGTCTACAGCAACCTGTGGGAACAGTGCGTAAGACAGTACGTCTTCATCCTGCTGGATCCACTGTTCGCATTCTTTGCGGAGTGTGTCTAATTCATCCGGAATCAGATCTGCCGGACGGCATGTGATGATCTCAGGATCATCGCCAAGTACTTTCTTGATCACGTCCGGATTCATAGGTTTTACTGTCTGTCCGTATTTTCCGCTTAAGAGGTCTTTTGTCTCTTTTGTTGCTACTTTGTAACGTTCTCCCATCAATACATTGAATACAGCCTGTGTACCAACGATCTGTGAGGAAGGTGTTACAAGCGGTGGTTCTCCAAGGTCTTTACGTACTCTTGGAACTTCTTCAAGTACATCGTAGAACTTGTCTTCCGCACCCTGCTCTTTTAACTGAGATGTCAGGTTAGAAAGCATTCCACCCGGTACCTGATACAGAAGAGTCTTGATGTTAACACCAAGGTTCTTTGGATTAAGGAGTCCACTGTCAAGAGCCTCGTCACGGATCGGACGGAAGTAGTCAGCGATCTCTGCCAGAAGTTTCTGGTCTAATCCTGTATCATAAGGTGTTCCCTTGAATGTCTCAACCATAACTTCTGTTGCAGGCTGAGATGTTCCAAGTGCGAATGGTGAGATTGCGGTATCAATGACATCTACACCGGCCTCTACTGCTTTCATGTAAGTCATAGAAGCAACACCTGATGTGTAGTGTGTATGAAGCTGGATTGGAAGATCTACAGCTTCTTTCATTGCTCCGATCAGCTCTGTTGCCTTATACGGTGTCAGAAGACCAGCCATATCTTTGATACAGATAGAGTTTGCACCCATCTCTTCAATCTTCTTGGCAATGTCTACCCAGTAATCCAGTGTATAAGCATCACCTAAAGTGTAAGATAATGCGATCTGAGCTTCTACTTTTTCTTTGTTTGCAGCCTTAACTGCTGTCTTCAGGTTACGAAGATCATTTAAGCAGTCAAAGATACGGATGATGTCGATTCCGTTGGCAGCAGATTTCTGTACGAAATATTCTACCACATCATCTGCATATGGACGATATCCTAAGATGTTCTGTCCACGGAACAACATCTGAAGTTTTGTATTCTTGAATCCATCACGGAATTTACGAAGTCTTTCCCATGGATCTTCTTTTAAGAAACGAAGAGATGCATCGAATGTAGCTCCACCCCAGCACTCTACGGAATGATACCCAACCTTGTCCATTTTATCAACGATCGGGAGCATCTGCTCTGTTGTCATACGGGTTGCGATCAGAGACTGATGCGCATCACGCAGGATCGTTTCTGTAATCTCTACAGGTTTTTTTACTATATCTGCCATTTTCTTTCCTCCTAATTATATATCGCTTAAATTCCTACGCCAAAGATTGCCATGAATGTTCCGGCAGCTACGGCTGTACCGATAACACCCGCAACATTTGGTCCCATAGCATGCATCAGAAGGAAGTTTGTCGGGTCTGCCTCAGCTCCGACCTTCTGTGATACTCTGGCTGCCATTGGAACTGCAGATACACCGGCAGAACCAATCAGCGGATTAACCTTACCATGTGTTGCAACACACATCAGTTTACCGAACAGTACACCTGCTGCTGTACCGAATGCAAATGCGATCAGACCAAGAAATACGATCTTGAGCGTATCCATATTAAGGAATGCCTCAGCACTTGTTGTTGCTCCTACGGATGTTCCAAGCAGGATAACTACAATGTACATCAGTGCATTGGAAGCTGTCTCTGTCAGCTGTCTTACAACTCCGGACTCACGGAACAGGTTACCAAGCATTAACATACCAACCAGTGGTGCTGTTGTAGGAAGGATCACGCACACAACGATCGTAACGATGATTGGGAATAAGATCTTCTCAAGCTTGGAAACAGGTCTTAACTGTTCCATCTTAATCTTACGTTCTTTTTCTGTTGTCAGAAGCTTCATGATCGGTGGCTGGATGATCGGCACCAGTGACATATAAGAATATGCCGCTACCGCAATCGGTCCAAGCAAAGCTGTCTGCTGTAACTTACCTGCAAGGAAGATCGAGGTAGGTCCGTCAGCTCCACCAATGATCGAGATCGCTGCTGCAGCTTTATCAGAGAATCCCATAGCCATCGCTCCAAGGTATGCTGCGAAGATACCGAACTGGGCAGAAGCACCAAGAAGGAAGCTCTTAGGGTTAGCGATCAGCGGTCCGAAGTCTGTCATCGCTCCTACACCCATGAAAATCAGGGAAGGCAGGATTGACCACTCATCCAGTTTATAGAAGTAGTAAAGCAGTCCGCCTGTTCCATTTGCCGCATCTTCTGCATGAAGCATGATATCCGGGTAAATGTTAACCAGTAACATACCGAATGCGATTGGAACAAGAAGCAGAGGCTCGAATCCATGCTTGATTGCAAGATAAAGGAAAAAACATGCAACCGCGATCATGACTACATTGCCCCATGTAAGACTGAAAAACGCCGTCTGATGCACGAGGTTTCCTAATGTTGTCGTTATATATTCCATTTTTTAACCTCCAGTCGTGTTAGATAAACACCATATAAATGATGTTAGTTCAATGTAGCAAGAACAGCGCCTGAATCAATTGCATCGCCTACTGCTACATCAATGCTTGCAACGGTTCCGTCTTCCGGTGCTACAACTGGAATCTCCATCTTCATAGCCTCGATGATGACAACTGCATCACCTTTCTTTACAGCCTGACCTACATTTGCTTCGATCTTGAATACTTTTCCGGCTGCTCCGGCTTTTACTTCGATGGATCCAGCTCCTCCTGCAGGTGCTGCCTTTGGTGCTGGTGCTGCCGCAGGCGCTGCCTTCGGTGCTGCTGCAGGTCTTGCTACTGGTGCTGCACCTGCTCCGTTTTCTTCTACTGTTACATCATATACATTGCCATTCACTGTAATTGTATAATTTTTCATTGAATTCATCCTCCTAATTAATTATGCGTGCCACTTATTTGATGGACGACGCTTGATGCTTCTTACTACGAAGCCGTCTGTGCTTCCACCGGCTTCTGCTTCATAAGCAGCGATCGCTGCGGAAATAACTGCTGCCAGTTCATCATCATTCGATGCTTCTTCTACTACAGGTGCTGCAACTGCTGCCGGAGCCGGAGCTGCTTCCTGTGTGCTTTCTGCTTTTCCTTTGTTCTTGAATTTTTCTTCAAGTGCAGGAATGTATTTGAACAGGGAGATCAGAATTGAGATAAAGATCAGGATTACGAATACGGTACCCATTCCAAGGATTGTATTCAGTCCTGCTTTTTCCATGATCTCACCGATGCTGTAATGTGCATCGATCGTTGTACTGTCCAGATAAAGGTCCTCATCAAAAACAAATGTAATGTCTGCATCACGGTCTTTGAATTTTGCACTGGCCGTTACTTTCAGTTCATCAGAGGATGGTTCGAATTTGTAATCACCGTGGCTTACATATTCCCCACACTCTTTTGTTCCCTGCTGCCATGCATCCAGAGCTGCAAGGAAACTATCTTTTGTAAATGGAACACCCGCCTGGTTCAGCTGGGATTCGATCTGAAAATCTGTCATCTTGTTCCACTGTTCGATAGTATCTGCATCTGCACTGTTGCAATACTCGATCAGAAAATCTGTTGCCTGTGTGATCGTTGATTTATCATACTGAAGATTTTCTTTCTTACTTCCGCAAGCGGTAAAGCAGAGCATTGCGACAAGCACACAAAGTAATACGCTTATTTTTTTCTTCACTTTGCCTCACCTCTCTAAACCGTACCGTGTTTCTTTGCCGGACGATCCTCTCTTTTTGTGAATAACATCTCAAATGCGCCGATCACATATTTTCTTGTATCTGCTGCTTCGATGATCGTATCCACATATCCTCTTTTCGCTGCTGATAATGGGCTTGACTGCAGATTCTTATATTCTGCTGCTTTCTCTCTGATGGTTGCTGCATCAGCATCCGCATACATGATCTTAGCTGCCTGGTTTGCATCCATCATTCCGATCTCTGCATCCGGCCATGCATATACCATATCTGCTCCGACTGCTTTGCTGTTCATTGTCACATAAGCGCTTCCGAATGCTTTACCGATCACAACATTTACTTTCGGTACTGTTGCATCTGCAAATGCATAAGTAAGTTTTGCTGCTGATTTTGCGATACGTTTCTCATCGTATTTGCTTGCTGTAAATCCGCTTACATTTGTAAGAGTCAGTACAGGGATGTTGAATGCATCACAGAACTGTACGAATTCTGCAGCCTTTTCAGCTCCGTCAGCAGAAAGTGAGCCGTCAAATTCAGCCTCCACTTCAGCTTCTTCATTATATACTTTCGAACGGTTAGCAACTGCACCAACAGTCATACCATTCAGTTTGATGAATCCCGTCACCATATCTTTTGCATATGCTTTCTTCACTTCGCAGAAGATGTTGTCATCAGAAATCATTGTAAGAGCGATCGCTGTGTCTTCTTTTGCATTCGCAAGATCTGCACATACGCGGTTCAGATCATCGTTACATTCTTCATAAGAAGAATCCTCTTCATTGTTGCCCGGTAACATACATACAAGAGAACGGATGTCTGCAAGGATATCTTCTTCTGATCCTGTTCCGTCCACAAGGCCTGTTGTCTCGCTCTGGAATGCTGCAGAAGATGTATCACATTTGGAAATGTCATTTCCAGGAATTGCATTCGGAGTATTGGTAAATAATTTACCGTTCTTTGCTTCCATAAATGTAAAATCTGTCAGAGCAGGTACGATAGAAAGTCCACCGCCGCATGTTCCGAAGATTGCTGTGATCTGAGGGATCACTCCGGAAGCCATTGACTGTTTCTGATAAAGCTTTCCAAATGCTTCTAATGCATCTGTTGCTTCCTGAAGTCTGAATCCGGCACAGTCAACCAGTCCGATGACCGGTGCTCCCATCTTCATTGCCATATCATAGATATTAGAAATCTTCTTTGCATGCATCTCGCCGATCGCGCCATTTAAAACAGTGGCGTCCTGGCTATATACGTATACCAGATTTCCATCGATCACTCCATATCCGGTGATCACACCGTCTGCCGGAGTTTCTTTTTCCTGCATGTTAAAATCAGTCGTTCTTGCTGTTACTGCTCCACCGATCTCAACAAAACTGCCTGCATCAAGTAAACTGTTGATTCTCTTACCTGCTGCATTACCTGCTGCCATGTTGCCCATAGTCTAGCCCTCCATTTTCATTATTTCAAATTGGGTTTTTTGCTTTTTCTGTATTGAAAAGTAAAACCAAATTTTTTCCAATTATATTATACTGTTTTTGCTACTTTAACGCAATACTTTGTGTTGTTTTTTGTTAAATACTTGACGACCCGCATAAATCCTGCATAAATATAAAAAGCTATGTGTCCCCGTACTTTGTTCCGTACGCACATAGCCTTTTCATCTGCAGTGTTCCATTCTAAAACTTCTTCACTTTTTTTCTCTTCATATTCCTGCATCTTTCCAAAAGAAATTCTGCCAGTTCGTCCGTATTGTTTCCTTCCAGTGCAGTCTTTGGAAATCCGATCATCGCTCTCGCCGATCCGACCGTCTCGGGATCTGCCTTCACAACTACACCGAATGCCTCTTTCGTCTCCAGGATCTTGGTGACATCTTTGTACGAAAATGATCTTGTCTTTTTCGCAGTTACACTGTCAAAGTGATCATCAAAAAAGTGGATTTCGGAACTCACCGGTCCACCGTTCAATCTGCATCGTCTGTCAAACTGATCTTCTGCATCCCCGACCGCCGTTGTCGATAACACCTTTCTCCAGATTGTTCTGTTCAGTATCACTGCCGCAACAAATGCCAATGCCCAGACTACAATATACTTAATGACAAAAAAAGTCATTCCTCCCGGCGTACCGCCTCCCGGGTTTCCATATTCCCACATAAAATAGAACACAAGCGGTCCCATCACTGTCATCACGAACTTAATCGTAATATCACTGCTGTCCACTCGGAAAAGTTCGCAGATCTGCTTCAACGTATTCTGTGACTCTTTATATGCCACACGGTAATAATTCGCCATATCATTTTCCCCTTTACAAAATCTGTGTCTTATTATATCCTTATATAGTTGATTATTCAAGAAAATACTTTATAATTATTTGTAAATTATCTATAAACTCTTCTATGTGTTCTCTCTATAGGGTTTCTCTATAACCGCTTCTGTTTATTTTTGATTCCTATTATCATTTAGTGATTTTTGCTTACATTTTCCGGCTATATATGGTCGTTTTATTACATTTCAACATACATATTCCTAACAAAGCATAAAAAACCTTAACTTTTTCTTAAACAATTAGTTGTACTTTAGTCTGGTTTGTGATAAGATTAGCTACGTTGAGAGTTTTAAGCATGAGAGGTTTTTCCTCGTATTGTTAAAACCAAAGAAAAATTTCATATTGGAGGGTGAATCTCATGGAGAACACTAAGAAAAAATTACCATTTGGTTTCTATGTGTGCTGTCTGACTTTCTCTTTTGAAAGACTTGCATACTACGCTGCTAAATGGGGGCTTGCGATTTTCATCGCAGCCAAAGCAGTAAACGGTGGTCTTGGACTTGACAAATCCGTTGGTGCTGCAATGAGTTCTAACCTGGTAGCATTTACTTATATCACACCTATCATCGGTGGATATATCGCTGACCGTTGGATTAGTCCTCGTATTCTTGTTCCTGTTGGTGAGATCCTTATGGGTCTTGGTTATCTGTGTGCATGGAGAGCAACAGAGGCTAACGGCATCGCAATGTTATGGGCAATGATCATTCTCGTTTCTATCGGAACTGGTTTCTTCAAAGGAAACGTATCTGGTATCAACGGACGTCTCTTCCCATTAGCTGATCA
>JABLTQ010098103.1_pt1 | contig 12477 bp, 13 predicted proteins | sample 7160101 | NCBI WGS metagenome assembly JABLTQ01 (sample SAMN14651228, study PRJNA627086) | human gut metagenome | isolation source: feces | host: Homo sapiens
CTGAGCGACGGCTTCACGCCGCTGCCCGAAGGCTTCAAGCAGGTGCCTGCCAATGACCTGGCCGCGCTGGAAGCCGCCATCACGCCCGCCACGGCGGCGGTGCTGGTGGAAGTGGTGCAGGGCGAAGGCGGCATCGTGCCCTTGCCGGGCGATTACCTGCGCGGTGTGGAGGCCCTGTGCCGCAAGCACGACATCCTCTTCATCTGTGACGAAGTGCAGGCCGGCCTGTGCCGCACCGGTACCTTCTGGGCCTTCCAGCAGCACGGCCTGACCCCGGACGCCATCAGCATGGCCAAGTCCCTGGCCAACGGCCTGCCCATGGGCGCCATGCTGGCCACCGACGAGATGGCCCGGGGCTTCGAGGCCGGCAGCCATGCCACCACCTTCGGCGGCGGCGCTTTGGCCTCCGGCGTGGCGGCCAAGTGCGTGGAGATCATGCGCCGCGACAAGCTGGCCGACCGTGCCGCCGAGCTGGGCAAGCATGTGATGGACCGCGTCCGCGCCATCCAGGACAAGCTGCCCGGAACCGTGCGTGAAGTGCGGGGCCTGGGCCTGATGATCGGCATCGAGCTGGCGGTGGATGCCGCCGCCGTGTGGCGCGAACTCATCGCCCGCGGCTTCATCTGCAACCTGAGCCACGGCGTGACCCTGCGTCTGCTGCCCGCCCTGACCATCGACAAGGCCGATCTCGACGCTTTCATCGACACGCTGGAAGACATCCTGCGTACGGCGAAGTAGGCTGCTTTCCTCAAGCACATATCCTGGCTCCCGTGCCGTTCCGGTGCGGGAGCCTTTTTGCTCGTTTGGGGAAGGCCGCTCCAGGGGCGAGCTGCGGCCCTGGGCCTGCCGGCCCTGATTTTTTCCTTACGGTCGCGGGCCGCCTCTTTACAGGAGGGGGCGCCTGTGCTACACAGGCCCGCACCAGAATCCACTACGGCAATCCCGGCGCATGCGGGATTGCCGCTTGCTTTAAGGAGACAGATGCATGGATGTTTTTGACCAGGCCACTGAACTTGAACGTCTGGACCGTGAAGCTGCCCTCTCCCGCGCCCGCGCTGCCATGGATCAGGGCGGTCCCGACTGGATCGACGGCGTGGCCTGCTGCCGCGAATGCGGCGAGCCCATCCCCCAGAAGCGTCTGGAGGCCCTGCCCGGCGTCGGCCTGTGCCGTGCCTGCCAGGAAGAACGCGAAAGCGGGCGCTAGCATTTTTTGATAACGGACAACCGGAGGCCGGGGCCCTTGAGGCTCCGGCCTTTTTGTATGCTCCCGGCAAGAGGGCGCGCCATGCAGACGCGGGGCATTCCTGCGGCTTCGCGGCCGTACCGGTAGCCACCTGCCGGGAGAGGGAGACGGCCCTGCTGCCGGGGAGGCTGCCTGACCTTGGGGGAGCGGGTGTCCTCCGTCCCCCGCGAAGGCGTCCGCAAGCCCTTCAGGGGCGCTGCGGGCAGGGGCCGTCCGTCGCGCCGGGAGCGGATGGCTCTGGGGAGCCCTCCTCCTGCGGCCCGTCCCAGCCTGATCCCAGCAGGGCGCACGTACGGGCCACCAGCGGCGCACAGACGCTGCTGAAAAGCCCCTGTGCACAGGCCCGGGCCAGGCCTTCGGGGGATGAGATGTCGATACCGAGGATGTCGCGGCACAGCAGGCTGCCGCGCTCCTGCCGGAACAGCTCTTCGAAACGGCGGCTCTCGGCGGCCAGCCGTTCCGCACAAGCGGGCGCCGCGCCGCTGTCATGCGGTCCGAAGCGCAGTCCAAGGACGAGCATGGCGCCGGTGAAGCAGCCGCAGGTCCCGGCATGGCCCATGCCGCTGCCGAAAGCCGCAGCCATGCGCAGGGCCAGGCTGTCGTCGATGCCCAGCCGGGGTGCGAAATGGCGGCAGATCTGCTGGCTGCAAACGATGCAGGCTGCGAACTGGCGTGCGATCTCCTGATGGTCCATGATGCCTCCAAGGTCGTTTCGGACGGCAGGAGGCCGGGCCTGTGCGGAGATCAGGAAAGCCCGTCCCCGCCCTGTTCGCGGCGCAGGAAGCGGACGATGCAGGCGATGTCTTCCTGATAGCGGCCCAGCGTCCCGGCCCAGGTGGCCAGGCAGGCCTGTCCCCGTGCCGTCAGGGTGAAACTGCGCTTGCCCACGGTGCGGCCGGGCCCCTGTTCGCCGTTCACGAGGCCGTTGTCCTCCATCTGTTTCAAAAGACGGTACATCCCGGCCTGATCCGGCGGGGTGTCGCGCAGGGTGGGGAAGTCCCTGAGCCGCTGCAAGAGCTGGTAGCCGTGCTGCGGGCCATCGGACAGGAGGCCCAGCAGCAGGGGCAGGACGAAACGGGGCAGGTTGCAGCCGCTGCAAGGGCAGCCGTCAAAAAGGGAACCTTCTTGCACGAACATAATATTGGAGTTAGTCTACTATAGGTTGAATATAGGCAGGGGAGAGGCCCCTGTCAAACCATTTCCCGGGAGGTGCTGTCGTGACAGACATCAGGAGAGCCGGGGACGCTCCTGCCATTGGCCGGGAGGACACCCTGCTGCTGGAAAAGGTACGCCGCCGCACGCTGGAGGGCAAGCTGCCGGAAAGGGACGACATCCTGACCTTGCTGTCCTGGAGGGCGGACTCGCCGCAGGCGGCCCTGCTGGGAAAGACGGCCCGTCATATGGCGCGCACGCTGGCGGGCAACAGGGGAAAGGTCTGGGCCGCCATCGGTGTGGACTGCGTCCCCTGCCCCATGGACTGTGCCTTCTGCGCCTTCGGGCAGAGCCGGGGCATCGTGCGCCGGGCCCGCTGCTGGAGCGGGGAGGAGGTCGCGCACGCCGCGGCGGCCTTTGCCGCAGCCGGAGCGTCCTGGGTGGTGCTGCGTACCACGGAGGCTTACGGCCTGGAGGCCCTGTGCGGCCTGGCGGCGCGGGTCCGCGGCGTCCTGCCGCCCTCCTGCTGTCTGGTGGCCAATACCCGCCAGCTCGATGCCGCCGGGGCCGCGTCCCTGCGGCGGGCCGGTGTGGGCCTGCTCTATCATGCCCTGCGGCTGGGCGAGGGGCGGGACACGCCTTTCGATCCCCGGGCACGGAGACAGAGCCTGCACAAGATCCATGCGGAAGGGCTGGGGCCGGCCCATCTGGTGGAGCCGGTGGGCAGCGAGCATACGGATGAAGAGATCGCGGACGTGCTGCTGGCCGGGCTGGAGGCCGGGACGAAGGTCTGCGGCGTCATGGCCCGGGTACCGGTGCCGGGGAGCCCGCTGGTATCCTTCCCGCCCGTGAGCGGGGAGCGGCTGGCGCAGCTGGTGGCGGTCACACGCCTTTGTTGCGGGCAGGGGACACCGGACATCTGCGTGCATCCGCCTGTGGCGCAGGCGGTGGACTGGGGAGCCAACGTCCTGGTGGTGGAGACCGGCGCCATCCCCCGGGACGGGGAAGGGGCAGCCCGGGGCCCCTGGCAGGGCTTTTCCGTGGCCGAGGCGTCCCGCCTGCTGGCCTCCCGCGGCTATCTGACGGAGGCGGCCCGGCCCGTCGTGCCGCCGGACGATGCCTGCCTGCCGGATGGGCGGTAGCACTCTTTCCGCTTCGTGCAGGGCATAAAAAAACGGCGTCCCGCCTGGGGACGCCGTCGGGGCATTCAGGGAGATACGGGCTTACTCGCCCTGGCACTTCTTCTTCAGGGCCTCGCCCACGGTCTTGCCCAGTTCCACGCAGGCGCGCAGGGCTTCGTGGCGCGGGGTCCAGTTGCACTTCACGAAATCGGCGGGCATGTCCATGCCCATGGAAGCCAGCATCTCGTGCAGGACCTTGGCGGATTCGCCGGACCAGCCGAAGGAACCGAAGGCGCCGCCCACGCGGTTCTGGGGACGCAGGCCCTTCATGTAGGTCAGGGTGGAGGCCATCAGGGGCATGATGGTGTTGTTGTGGGTGGGGGAGCCCGCGATCACGGCGCCGCAATTGGCCAGTTCGGTCATGATCTCGCTGTGATGGTTGCTCTTCACGGACATCAGGCGGGTGGGCACGCCCACTTCTTCCAGACCGCTGCACACGGCATAGGCCATCTTTTCGGTGGAATGCCACATGGTGTCGTAGATCACCATGGCGCGCTGCTGGGGCTTCTGTTCGGCCATCTGGCGGTACATGTCCACGATGAACTTCACGGACTTCTCGCCGCGGTGGATCAGGCCGTGGTCAGGGGCAATCATGTCGATGTCCAGGCTCTCCACGATGGGCAGGGTCTTCAGCACCTGGGGAGAGTAGGGCAGCACGATGTTGTAGTAGTATTCCTTGATGGCGCGCACGAAGTCGCCCTGGTCGTGCTCATCGGCATAGCGGTAGCTGGTGGCGATGTTCTGGCCGAAGGCGTCGTTGCTGATGAGCAGCTTGTCTTCGGGGATGTAGGAGACCATGCTGTCGGGCCAGTGCAGCATGCGGGTCTCCTGGAAGATGATGTTGCGCTTGCCGATGTTCAGCTTGTCGCCGCTCTTGACCACTTCGATGGGCCAGTCCTTGCAGTCGAAGTAGCCCTGCATGGACTTGTAGCCCAGGGTGGAGACGAAGATCTTTTCGGGCTTCACGCGGGCCACCACTTCGGCCAGGCTGCCGGCGTGGTCGGGTTCCATGTGGTTGCAGACGATGTAGTCGATCTTTTCAGGATCCATGATCTTGGCGATGCGGCACAGCATGTTGCCGGCCCAGCCGGGATACACGGTATCCATGAGGACGTTCTTTTCGTCGCGGATCAGGTAGGCATTGTAGGTGGAACCTTCGGGGGAGCGGGAATAGCCGTGGAAGTCACGGTGATCGTAGTCCACGCAACCGACCCAGAAAATATCTTTTTTGATTTCAACGGGCTGCATGAAAATTCTCCATTAGGGGATGTTGTTCACGGTCAGGATGCCGCAAAGGGCATAAACGAGCCTGCCCTGCCGCAGGGCGGCAGGGCAGGCGGAAAAGGCGTAAGGAACAGGGCTTAGGCCTGTTCGAACTGGTCCTTGCTCACGCCACAGACGGGGCAGGTCCAGTCATCAGGCAGCTGATCGAAGGGCACGTTGTCGTTTTCGGCGGGATCGTATTCGTAACCGCACACGCTGCAAACGTATTTCATGGTGTCTCTCCTTAATGGGCCTAGTTTTCGGCCTTCCAGTGGCCGTGAAGGTTGCAGTATTCGCGGGCGATGACCTTTTCGGCGTCGGTCTTGAACACCGCTTCAGGCTTGTCGCCCGGCTTCAGGAAACAGGTCAGGCTCTGGTTGCCGGCCAGCAGTTCAATCCACTCGATGTAGTGGTTCTCGTCCATGGGATGGGCCACGCTGCCCACGGTCACCTTGTAACCGCCTTCGACCTTTTCGATCACGGGCACGTGCTTTTCCATGGCGCCGTCAGTGGAGCCTTCCTTCATGAGCTTCATGTTCTCGCCACAGCAGACCAGGCTGGCGCCGCCGCCGTGGATGACTTCGACGATATTGCCGCAATGGGTGCACTTATAAATTTCAAGCTGGTTCGGCATGATATTTGTCTACCTTTGTCCGCAGCCGGACAGTTGGGATCGGTGTTTATACGTTGCCGGAACTCGTTCCGACGGGCTTACTTTGAACCAAGACGGGCCTGCTGTAAAGAAGTTTTCCGGAGGTAATAGTAATTTTTCTTAATAAAGAAGTTTTTCACAAAAGCCTTGTTCGCCCCGGTGCAGGGGACACAGATAAAAAAGTCTGTATATCTGGTGTGTTCCGGCCATCAGTTGGCGGGAGCGGGGGCGCCGGCCGCCTGCTGGAGCAGGGCAGGGCAGTCCGGGAGGGCCGGGGCATGACGGCGCCGGATGCCCAGCACATTGGGCAGCTGTGCCCGTACATTGCCCGTGACCCAGAAATCGGCCAGGTGCCGGCCGCGCAGTTCCTGGTGCAGCCCGGGGGAACGGATCACGAGCCCGGCCTGCATGCCGCCCTCCACATACATGACGGTGCGGACATCCAGAGGCAGGTGGAGCAGGGCGTGGGCAAAGCTGTAGGCTTCCAGCGGTTCGCGGCAGTGCAGGAAAAGGATCTTGCCCGCCCCGTCCTCGGCCACCGCCGAGATGGCGTACAGGGGCCCGCCGGGAGACCAGAGGATGCGGCGCTCATCATTGATCATGCGATAGTTCTGGATGACCAGGCGGTACTGTCCCAGCCGTTCCTGCCACTGGGGATCCTCGCGGCTCAGGATGTCGGCGCGGGGCAGGCCCTCCTGCCGGGGACCGGCAACGAAGAAGGCGCCGAAGCGGCGGACGAGGCGCTTGTTGTTTATATAGTCGTCCTGACGCATGTAGCCGGTGCTGGTGACACCGTCAGGAAGGTACATGCTGGCGTTGATGGCGGCCACCAGGTCATGGCTGTCGGCCCACTGGCCCAGGGTCAGGGCCGGGTGCTTGTGGGCGGCACTGGCATAGAGGCGAAAATCGAACAGCTCGGGGTCGATGCGCAGGACGGTCAGGGAAGCCTGCTGCCCGGCTTCGGGTTGCAAGGAGAACTCCGCATATTCGAGCCCCTCTTCCAGAGCGTTCCAGCGGGGAGCTTCCGGCAGGGCCGCATCGGCTTCAGCACTGCCGTCTGCTCCCCGGGCTTCTTCATCCGGGAGCGGCTGGGCCCGGGAGGCTGCCGCGGGCGGGGCTTCGTCCTCGGCGGGCAGGGGCGGCAGGCCGGGCAGCCCGGAAAGGTCGAGCTGCTCCAGCTCCAGGCTCAGGGAAGGAGAGGGGTGCGCAGACGGGGGGCTCCCTTCCGCTCCGGCTTTGGCAGGACAGAAGACCAGCAGCCAGAGCAGCAGGCAGACCGGGCGGAGACAGCAGGCACGGAGGGCATGCTGCCTGCGGCGGGTCAGACCGGCAGGGGATGCGGGATGACAAAAAGCGGGTGCGACCGAAGCGTCCATACCTGCTGACATAGAGCGCCCTTGTTTTTTTGGCAAGCATCAGGGCAGGGGGGGACAATCTATATTGACTTATCAAGTTATATTGATACAGTTAAGGCATCGAAACTGTCTTTTTCTGATCTCAGTTCCCAGGAGTTTTGTCATGCAGATCGCCCAGGCTCTCCGCCAGACAACCAGGCCTTTTGTTTCTTTGGAATTTTTTCCTCCTGCTGCGGAAAGTCATTTGCCGGACTTTTACGAGACCGTGGAGCGCCTGCGCTCGATCGATCCCCTTTTCCTGTCCGTCACGTACGGTGCGGGGGGCGGCAAACAGCAAAACACGCTGAACGTCACGGCGGAACTGGCCAGGCGGGGCTTCACCGTCATGGCCCATCTGACCTGTGTGGGGGCCGAGCCGCAGGCCATCAGCGATTTCGTGGGCAACCTGCGCGCTGCCGGGGTCCACAATGTGCTGGCCCTGCGTGGCGACGCGCCGCGCGGCGTGAGCGGCTGGGACTGGAACGCGGGGCATTTCCATAATGCCCGTGACCTCGTGCGTTTCTTGCGCTCGGAGCATCCTGACCTGGGCATCGGTGTGGCGGGCTATCCCGCGCCCCATCCCGATGCGGCCACCTTCGCGGCGGACCGGGCCTATCTGGCCGACAAGCTGCGCGCCGGGGCGGACTTCGTCATCACCCAGCTTTTCTTCGACGTGCGCGAATATGAGTCCCTGGTCTGCTCGCTGCGGGCAGCCGGGCTGGAAACGCCGGTCATCCCGGGCATCCTGCCCATCCAGAGCTTCGATTCCCTGCGCCGCGTGCTTTCGCTGTGCGGGGCCAACATCCCGGGCAAGCTCTATCTGGATCTGGAGGCGGCCCACAACGAAGGCGGCGTGGAGGCCGTGCGCGAAGCGGGCCTGCGCTTTGCCGCCCGCCAGATCCGGCAGTTGCTGGATTGTGGCGCGCCCGGCATCCATCTGTACAGCCTCAACAAGTCCGAGATGTGCCTGCGCCTGGTGGAAGAAGCGGGCCTGTAGTCCGCCTTCCCGATGGGGAGGGCCGTCACTCGGTGCATGCTGGGGGGCTGCCGGGATCGCCGCGCCGCCCTGAAGACAACGGGAAGGGACATGCTCCCTTCCCGTTGTTTTTTGTCCACGTCCGTGCTGCCAGCCGCAGGGCGTCCCGGTAACGGCAAAGCCTGCCAGAATCGTCACATGCTTCCCGGCGCTGGCATGACGGTCTTGCGGACGGTCATGGCGGTCCCCACACGTGCTGCTGCCGCGGTTGTTCTTTTTTTCACGATTTCGTAACCTGTTGACCACCCCCGGTCTCCGGTTTTAGGGTTGTCCATGAGCATCGCAAAAGAACATCGCTGGTTATTGCTGGCTGTCTGTGCGGCGCAATTCTTCATGCCGTTCATGGTGGCCGGGGTCAACGCCGTCCTGCCGCCCCTGGGGGAAAGCCTGGGGGCCAGTGCGCGTGAGCTCAGCCTGCTGGGGGCCGTCTATACACTGGGGCTGGTGGTGTTCCAGCTGGCCGGCGGCACCCTGGGCGACATCTACGGACGGCGCCGGGTCTTCCTTTTTGGCCTGAGCCTGTTCAGTGTGCTGGCTCTGGTGCTGGGCTTCATCCCTCATATCGACCTGTTCATCGGCCTGCGCCTGTTCCAGGGCATGGGGGCCGCCATGCTGAGTTCGTCCAGCCTGGCCCTGCTGGCCTCCGCCGCCCCCAAGGAGATGCGGGCCAGTTATCTGGGCCTCAGCAACGTGGCCGTTTATGCGGGCATCGCCTGCGGCCCGCCGGTGGGCGGTCTCGTGGCCGGCTGGCTGGGCTGGCGCTGGCTGTTCTGGGGCACGGGCCTGGCGGCCCTGGCCGCCATGTGCATCATGGTCTTCCGTGTGCCGCTGGAGTGGCGCACCGCCGACAAGGAACCCTTCGACGTGCCGGGCTGCCTGCTCTACGGCGGGGCCATGGCGGCGCTGACCTTCGGCGCTTCCTCCATGGCGGACGATCATCTGCTGGGCGGGGGGCTCTTCCTGCTCTGTCTCGTGCTGCTGGCCTGTTTCGTCTGGCGTGAGCTGCGCAGCCCCTTCCCCATGGTGGACGTGCGCCTGCTGCGCAGCAACAGGGTCCTCAGCCTGTCGCTGGTGGCGGCCTTCGTCAACTACTGCTCCTTTTTCGGCATGGTCTTTTTCTTCAGCCTTTACCTGCAGGTGGGGCGGGGCTTCAGTGTGCAGGAAGCGGGCCTGATGCTGGCGCTCCAGGCTGCGGTGCAGTCCCTGTCCAGCCCGCTGGCTGCCCGCCTCTGCGACCGCTATGACCAGGGGCTCATCAGTACCGCCGGGACGGTGCTCTGCGGCCTGGGCCTGCTGAGTGCGGCCTTCCTGGACATGGATTCCTCGCTTTGGGTCATCGTGGGCGCGCAATGCCTTATCGGCGCGGGCGTCAGCCTGTTCGCCCTGCCCAATACCACCATCATCCTCGAAGCCGCCGGACCGCAGCGGGTAGGGCAGGCCTCCGGGCTGGTGGGCACGGTGCGCACGGCCGGCATGTTGGGCAACCTGACCATCATCACCCTGACCCTGAGCCTTTTTCTGGGCCATGAACCGGTGGGCAAGGACAATATCGACGCCTTCCTGCACTGCATGCAGGTGGACATGGTGCTGTTCGGTATCCTGAGCCTGCTGGCCGTGGGCTGTACCCTGGCCCGTAACAGCAGCGGCGCGAAGGCCGCCTGAACCGGAGGCATCATAACCGGAGGCACCATGCCATGAGGATATGTGCCGTCAACGGCAGCCCGCGCAAAAAGGGCAATACGGCCACGGTACTGGGGCATTTTCTGGAAGGGGCCCGCAGCGCCGGGGCAGACACGGAGCTGGTCCATCTGTACGATCTGCAGGCTTCCGGCTGTCGCAGCTGTTTTGCCTGCAAGCTCCGTGGCGGGGCCTCGTACGGGCACTGCGCCCTGAAAGACGGGCTCACGCCCGTGTTGGCCGCTCTGGAGAAGGCCGATGGCCTTGTCCTGGGCAGCCCTGTCTATTTCGGCAACGTGACGGGCGCCATGCGTTCGTTCCAGGAGCGTCTGTGCTTCCCCTATGTGGTCTATGACCGCCATTTCAGCACCATCGCACCTCGCCGCCTGGCCACGGCCTGCATCTATACCATGAACGTGGATGCCGCCACCATGCGGCAGCACGGCTATCCCGAGACCCTGGCCGTCATGGAAGGCTATCTGGGGCGCATCTTCAGCACGCCCGCTGTCCTGTATGTGAACGATACCTGGCAGTTCGACGACTACGCCAGATACAAGGCCGACCGCTTTTCCGTGGAAGACAAGCGGCGGCAACGCGAGGAGCAGTTCCCGCAGGACTGCCGCCGGGCTTTCGCCATGGGGCAGGAGATGGCCCGGAAGCTGGCAGGGACGGCCGCGTGAGCCAGCAAGATGACATGCCGGAGGCGGAAGGCATCGTGCTGATGTTCCGGCCCCTGTCTCCGGCAGGGGACGCGATCCCGGCGCAGTGGCATTTCCCGGCCGGGCTGGAAGATTTTCCCGCTGCGGCGGACTTTTGCTTTTGGCGCCGGGCGCCGGGGAGTCCCGTGGGCGTGCTGCATCCTGCCGGGCGGCCGGAAGAGGGCCTGCTGCTGGGCGAGGCCTGCGCTTTGGGCTGCACCAGCCCCCTGCGGCTGACAGCGGCCGAGCATGCCCTGCTGGGGGATCGTCCGGCTGATGGGCTGGCCTTTTTCCTGTGCCTGGGGGCCCTGCCTGAGGAGCCGGGCCGGGCCGAGCTGCGCATCCGTGCCGTACTGGCCGTGGCTCTGGTCGGGGGGAGGGCCTTGCGCCTGTCCTTGCCGCAAACGCTGCCGGAACGCTTGCCCATGACGCGGCTGGCTTCAGCTTCCCTGGCCTGATCCCCTTGAGCTTGCGGTGAGCAAGAGGGCCGGGAGCCATGTTGTGGCGTGGGGCATCCGTGCCGCGCGGGCTGGTGGGGCTTCGGGCATGGAGGTGGCAGTCCGTCCCCGAGTTGCTGTCAGCCTGTCATCGCGGTTGGTCATCTGTAGCGGCATCCATGTCAGTAACATTCAGGAATATCTGTTGAATTGTCGATATCGGCAGGGCTGCACCGGTGCTGTGCGGCCCTGTTTTTTTATGCTCTTTAGAGCGGGAACGTCCCGCGCCCTGGCCGGCAATGATGTGTGCCCGTGGGGCCGGCTGGCGGGGAGCTCTGGCATTAAAACTATAAAACTAGTTTTTTAGTTGACATGAAAAAACTATTTTTTTAGTTTGATGTTGACAGCACACTTTCCCAGCGTCTACACCAATGGGCATGAATTCCTCGTACATCACCGCCCTGCCGGACGACTGGGAACGCGTGGCGCGGGTCTTTTCCGCCATGGGGGATGCCACCCGGCAGAAGATCCTCCTGCTCTTCGAACCCGGGGAGAGCATCAGCCTCAGCAGCCTTGTGGCCACCGTGGGCCTGAGCCGTACGGCCGTGAGCCATCATGTGAACGTCCTCGTACGGGCCGGGCTGCTGGTCCCCCGGCGGCAGGGCAAGGAAGTGCTTTACCGGCGCGACCTGCCCTTTGCCCTGGAGATGCTTGACCGGGTGCGGGACTACGCGCTGGCCGAGCTGGCCGTGGAGCAGGACGGGCGTTCCTGAGCCCGTCCCGGCCGGGAGAGGATCCGGCAGGGATCGCCGCCATGCACGGATGCTGCAAGGAGTGCGCATGAGCAGGCGATTTTTGCGACAGACCGTCTCGCTGGGGGTGAGCTATACCCTCGGCACCTTCAACGACAATTTCTTCAAGCAGGCCATCCTGCTGCTGGCCGTGAGCATGGGCCATACGGCCGTGCAGGCCTGGGGCACCGTGCTTTTTTCACTGCCCTTCGTCCTGTTCTCCGCCTGGGCGGGCTGGCTGGCCGACCGCCATCCCAAGTGCCGTCTGGTACTGGCGGCCAAGGCCCTGGAAGTGTGCGCCATGCTGGCCGGGGGCTGGGGGCTGCTCCAGCTGCACTGGAGCGGCATGCTGGCCATGCTCTTCTGTATGGGGGCCAGCGCCACCCTGTTCAGTCCGGCCCTCAACGGCTCCCTGCCGGAACTGTTCGCCCGCGAGGACGTGCCCCGCGTCAACGCCCTGTTCAAGCTGGCCACCACGGCGTCCATCCTGCTGGGCATCACACTGGCGGGCGGGGCCCTGGAACGGCAGTGGCTCGCCACGGAGATCCCCTTCGGGCGCTGGCTGGTGGCTGCCGTGGCCGTGGGCGTGGCGGTGCTGGGCCTGCTCTCCGTGTTCTTCATCCCCTACCGGCCCGCTGCCGCCCGCAAGGCAGATCTGCCGCCCTTCCCCTGGCTGGGGGCCCTGGATTCCGCCCGTGAGCTGTGGCGCCTGCGCGCCCGCCGGGGCATCTTCTGGTGCCTGTGCGCCGATGCCTTCTTCTATACCCTGTCCACCCTCGTCCTGCTGGAGATCAATGCCTACGGCGTGGCCCAGCTGGGCCTTGGCCCCACCATGGCCAGCCTGCTGCCCGGCGGGCTCATGCTGGGCATCTGTGCCGGGGCCGGCCTGGCGGCCCGTCGTGCCCGTGGGGACTGGCGGCGGAGCGTGCCCCGCGCCGTCTCCTCATCTGGCC
>JABLTQ010120714.1_pt1 | contig 12462 bp, 11 predicted proteins | sample 7160101 | NCBI WGS metagenome assembly JABLTQ01 (sample SAMN14651228, study PRJNA627086) | human gut metagenome | isolation source: feces | host: Homo sapiens
AGGTGGGGCTGACGGTGGTGATCTTATCGGCGAACACCAGCCCACCCTTCATAAAGCTGCACTGGCCGTAGAATTCCAGGTGCGCGTTATCATAGGCCCAATCGCCCAGCGAAAGATATTCTTCGATTTCGTGGATGGGGAACACGCCCTGATAGCGCAAATTGTGAATGGTGAACACGGTTTTCACATTGCGGTACAGGGGCAACGTACGATACTGCGCCTCCAGCAGCGCGGGGATCATGCCGGTTTGCCAATCGTGGCAATGCAATATATCGGGCACAAAATCGATCTGCGGCATGGCCTCCATCACCGCGCGGCAAAAATAGCTGAAACGTTCGCCCTCGTCCCCGCCCGAGCCGTAGATATAGGGCCGGTCGAAATATTGCAGGTTATCGACAAAATAGAAGGTTACGCCGCCCAATTCCAGTTTTTCGATGCCGACGTACTGCCGCCGCCAGCCCAGATTGACATAGAAATACAGGCAATGTTCCATCTGCTCGCGATAGGTCTGCGGGATTTCGCGATAGAGCGGAAGGATCACGCGCGCGTCCACCCCCTGGCGGACAAGCGCCTTAGAAAGCGCGCCGACCACATCGGCCAATCCGCCGGTCTTTACGAAGGGGACGCATTCACTTGCAGCAAACAGAACTTTCATGGGAACACCTCCGAACTTGCAGAATCAGACTGTGGCAAGCGCCGCCCGGCGGGGGAGCAAACCCATCCCGCTCCCCCACGCGACCGGGCGTGCGCTCACAGGGTTACGTTTTTCCCAATCACAATGGGGTACTGGCGCTGACCGATCAGACGGCCATAGCTGCGGATGGTTACCGCCTTGTCGAAGATCACGTTCTCCAGTTCGCAGCTTTCCTGCTCTTCGCCATCCTGCATGATGATGGAATTGCGCACGATCGCGCCGCGCGCGATCTTCACGCCGCGGAACAGCACGCTGTTTTCCACCGTGCCAGCGATTTCGCAGCCGTCAGCCACCAGGGAATTTTCCACCTTCGCGCCCGGATAATAGCGGGCGGGCACCTCGTCGCGCACTTTGGTGTACACGGGATTTTTCTTGAACAGTTCCTGCCGCACATCGGAATTGATCACGTCCATGTTGAAGCCGAAATAGCTCTTCACGGTTTCGATGCGGCGGTGATACCCCTTGAACTCATAGCCCTGCACGCGCAAAAGCCCCGCCTGCACGTACCGGCGCAAAAGATCGCAGTTCATATCGTGCATGCCGTGCGAATACGCCTGATCCACCAGGTGCAAAAGCAGCGTGCGTTTGACGATAATTACATCCATCAGATAATTGGGATAGCTGGCCACGTTGGGGTTCACTTCGATCTCCAGCACACGCCCGGTCTCATCGATGTCCGCAAAGGCGTGGCTCTCGTTGGAAGCCACGGAATAATCGATATCGGAGGGGCGGGCCTTCACATACATCATCGTGATATCCGCGTTGGAGCGAATGTGCTCGGCGAGCATATCGTAATACGTGGTGTTGAACACCGTGTGGCTGGCCGAAAGGATGACGTATTCCTGCCGCGAGCGGCGCAGGAAACCCGCGTTGGAGCGCAGCGCGTCGATATTGCCGGAATATTCGCCCACGTTTTCGCGCGTGAGGAACGGCGGCAGAATGCGCAAGCCATCGTTGCGGGTGTGCAAATCCCACTCCTTGCCGCTGCCCAGGTGGTCCATCAACGAATGGTAATTCTTCTGCATGATCACGCCCACGTTGCGCACACCGGAATTGACCATGTTGGAAAGCACAAAATCGATCATCCTGTAGCGCCCTGCCACGGGCAGGGCCGCCACCGCGCGCGAGGCGGTCATTTCGCGCAGGGTAAGGTCGTCCTTTGTGGTGTAAATGATGCCCATCGTGTTAATCATTGGTGCGCCGCCTCCTCACTGAGCTTTTCCTCATCCGTCTGCTCGCCCGCCGCCACGCGCACGCCGGCGGGTATGCGGGTGGAATAGCCGACCAGCGCAATCGGGCCGCCCGCCGCGCCGACCACGCAATTTTCACCAATCACGCAGTTCTCCGAAACGATGGTACGCGTTACGCACGCGCCCTTGCGCACGACGGTGCCGGGCATGATCACCGAGTCCACAATGTTCGCGCCCTTTTCCACCACCACGCCCGCGAACAGTACGCTGTGTTCCACCGAACCATACACTTCGCAGCCTTCCGTCACCATGGAATCGGCAATGTACGCGTCCTGCCCCACATAGTGCGGGGGCATGATGGGATTGCGCGCATAGATGCGCCAGCGCGTATCCGCCAGATTGAATACGGGCTTTTCGCCCAGCAGATCCATGTGCGCTTCCCACAAGCTTTCGATGGTACCCACGTCTTTCCAATAATCCTCAAAAGCGTATGCCATCAGCTTGCGGCCGTCCGCCAACATGGTGGGAATGATGTTTTTGCCGAAGTCGTTTTGCGAATCCGGCTTTTTTTCGTCCTCTGTGAGATAGCGTTTGAGCACCGGCCAGGTGAACACATACACGCCCATGGACGCGCGGTTGCTCTTGGGGTGCTTGGGCTTTTCCTCGAATTCAACGATGCGGCCGGTCTCATCGGTGTTCATGATGCCGAAGCTCGGCGCGTCTTCCCACGCCACGGGACGCACGGCCACGGTGAGATCCGCTTCGTTTTTGATGTGCGCGGCGAGCATTTTGCTGTAATCCATCTTGTAAATATGGTCGCCGGAGAGGATCAGCACATAATCGGGGTCGTATTGTTCGATAAAGGGAATGTTCTGGTAAATCGCATTGGCCGTGCCGCGATACCATTCCCCCCCGCCGCCGCGCATATAAGGCGGCAGCACGAAAACGCCGCCATTGAGCAAGTCGAGATCCCAGGACTGGCCGGAGCCAATGTAGCTATTGAGTTCCAGCGGCTGATACTGCGTGAGCACGCCCACCACGTCGATGCCCGAATTGGAGCAATTCGACAGCGGGAAATCTATGATCCGGTACTTACCGCCGAAGGGCACGGCAGGCTTGGCCACCGTTTTTGTAAGCAGGCCCAGACGGCTTCCCTGCCCGCCCGCCAGCAACATGGCAATGCATTGTTTTTTTCTCATGGCTTGTCACTCCCGAATTGTTGTCCTTCCCAGAAAGTGTTAACTCCCGCTTGTATTATAGCAAATTTTCAATACACATTCCAGTGTTTGCACAATTTTTATCAGAAAACTACCAAAACATATTAAAGATTTTGGCCGTGTTGCGCTAACCAACGCTTCCATTGCCCGTAATCTGGAAGCACGCTCTCCACCATGCGCCAAAATCCGGGCGAATGGTTGAATTCATACAGATGGCACAGTTCATGCACCACCACATAATCCAACGCTTCTTGCGGCGCGCGAATCAGCTTCCAGTTGAAGTTCAGGTTCCCCTTGCGGGAACAGCTCCCCCAGCGCGTTTTTTGCTCGCGAATGGTAACTCGCGCGGGCAAGCGCGATCCCAGACGCGGCGCGAACAGGGCGATGCGCTCACAGATGCGATCCTTGGCCTCTTTTGCCAGGCGCGCCTTATCGGCGGGGGATAAGGGCGGGGCCAAGCGCGCCTGCTCGGCGCGCACCCAATCCGCGTGCTGAGCGACAATGCGATCCACTTCGCGCAAGCGCGCATGCCTGGGCGCATACACGCGCACTCCGCCAGGGCCAACGTGGATCGACACGCGGGAGGTGGAATTGGAGTGAATCAAAACGTAAGAAATTTGCCCGGCGGTTCTTTGAATCATACGCTTATTGCAAATCTGCCCGGTCGCTTTCCAGGATCAGGCGGTCGTAAGCGCCGTCTGCCTCAATGGCGGCGCTCAGCCCGCGCGCGACAGCGTCGCGCGGGTTATCCGGCACAAAAACATCGATGCCCAGCGCGCTAGCAAGGTGCTCGCGCAACCCAAAGAGTTCCGCGCCGCCGCCCACCAGGCATGCGCCGCGCGCAGCAAGATCCGCGGCCAACTCGATGGGCGCTTGCGCCAACGCGTCCACGCAGAGCGAAGTGAGCGTGCGCACATAGGGCGCAACGAGCGCGTTGACCAAATCTGCCTCGATATCCACCAGGCGAGGCAAACGCGTTTTTTCGTCAAACCCCGCGGTGGAAACGGAAAGTTTTCCGCTGGAAGCTCCGCTTGCCGAGGCCAGCGCCAGCTTGGCCCCCTCTGCGGCGTCCTCGCCAATGCGCACGCCTTTTGCGCGCATAGCGCCAACGATTTCCCCATCCACGCCCGCAAAGCCAATGGGCATCTGGCGGGAAACCACCGTGCGGCCAAAAGAAAGAAGCGCCGCGCCCATGCCGCCAGCGCCCGCTTCGATCACAAAGCTTGCCTCCGGGCGCGCGACTTCCAGCCCTGCGCCAATGGCGGCCAGAGCGTCAGAGCGAATGAGCGAAACGCTATCCGCCCCCGCGTCCAGCGCGGCCTGCATCAACGCATAGCGGTGCGCGCGCGCAATCCAACCCGCACAGCCTGCCAGCACATGAATTTTGCGCAAATGGGCAATGCTGCGGGCGCGCTCGAACAGGGCAAGAAACCACCGGCCCAACAGCGCCTCGTTTTCGCAAATGCCGGAATGAATGGGATACGCCACTGCGCAGCCCTCGCTCAGGCGGCCACGCATGGCGAGCGCCTCATCGCCCATGGCGATGGGCATGTCCACCCCTTTGCGCACCGCGACCGCTGCGGACGCGGTGAACGCAACGCCGTATCCCTCCACCGCCATGCGCACATTGCGCGTGCCAATGTCGATGCCGATGTTGAAGTTCATGGGCTACGCTCCTTGCTGCGTTTTCTGGTATTTTTCCCGCGTGGCCTCGCCGCCGCGGATGTGCCTTTCGGCCTTGTTCTTTGCTAGCACCTGGGAAACCTGCGCGTACAGCGCGGGGCTGATTTCCTTCAGGCGTTCGCGCATATCCTTGTGGATGGTCGTCTTGCTCACGCCAAACCGTTTTGCGCAAACGCGCACGGTGGCGCCGGTCGCGCGGATGTATTCGGCGGCTTCCGTTACCCGAATGTAGATCTCGCGCTTCAAGGGCATCCCTCCCGCACAGCGATTCTCTACAGGCTATGCGAAAGGGTCAGCGAAGATTAGTGCGCGCCCCTTGCTTTTATTATACCATATACTGGGTTAAAATAGAAGCGGCGTTTGCCGCTTACGGGAAAAATCACAAGGTTCTTACAGATTTTTGCGATACCTTTCGCGTGCGGAAAGCAGAATGAGCGCCGCGCCCGCCACGCCGGAGGCGCACCACAGTGCAAACACGGCTTGCCAGCCCGCGCTCTGCGCCACCACACCCGCCAAGATGCCCGCCAGGCCGCTGCCCAGATAGATCGCCGCATCGACCATGCCCGCCACCGTCCCCACGAGGCGCAGTCGGTCGTATTCCAAGGGCAGGAGGGTGGTAATCATGGGGTTCAAGCCGTAAGCCGTGGCCGCGGTGAGCGCCAAAAGCGCGCCCAACAGCCCCACGTGGACGTGCGGCAGCAAAAAGAGCAGCAAACTCGTGGCGCTGCCCATCAGCAGCATGGCCGCTGTGCAGCGCCGCGCATCCATGCGAAACCAGCGATAGCATTGCCGCCCAAAGAGGATACCCAGCTCATTGACCAGGGGGATGATCAGCGCCACGCCGAGCACGCCGTCAAGCGCGAGCCCCTGGGTTTGCATCAAGATGGTGGGCGCCCAGTTCATAATGCTATCGCGCATGAAGCCGTTGCACACGCTGCCAATGAGCACCAGGAACAAGCCCGTGGAAAGCATCACCCGGCCAAGGGGCATTTTCGCGCTTTCCTTTTCCTGCGGGGCCGCAGCCGCATGCGCCGCAGGCGCGGCTTTTGTGCCGCGGAGCATGCAATACGCGCACAGTCCGCCGGCAAGGGTGACTCCCGCGGGCACGGCAAACGCCTGCCGCCAGCCAATATAGCTGGTAATCAAGCCCGCCAGCAACCAGGCGGCGACATAAGCCAGCACCAAAATCAGCGAAAGGATGAAACTCGCGCGTTCGCGCGCCGCGTCCTGATACGTCAGCGCCAGGATGCGCACCACGGGCGTCCACAGCATGGATTGACCGACGGCATTCAGCGTCCACAGCGCGAGAATCCATTCATAAGAGGGCGCCAGAGAGCAACCAAAATTGGCGGCGCTGGCGATCACCAACCCGCTCAGGATACAGGCGCGCGGATTCACGCGATCCACCACCAGCCCCACGACCAGTTGGCCGCAAGCGTACACGACGGCGAACAGCGTGGCGATCAACCCACCCTGCGCCTGCGTGAGGGAAAAGGCTTCCATCAGCGAAGGCAACAGCATGGAGATGTGCGTGCGGCAAATGTAGCCGCAAGTGTAAGCCAGCGTTAACGCGCACAGCACGCGAATCTGGGGGCGGGTAAATTTCATAGTTGTCCCTCCTACTTGTGTTGCGTATCCCATTGTACGCTTTACGCAAAAAAATGTCAATCCAGCGAGGCAAAGATCGCGTTGTTCTTGCGCAAAATCGCGGTTTTGCGTCCCGGGCGCCAAAAAGCAGAATTGGTTTACGACGGAAAATTTGGAATTTGCCCGCGGAAAATCTTGTATATTCAACAAGAAACGCGTATAATAAACGGGAGGCCGTAGCTTTTGCACGCTCCCAGGGCCACGAATCCGGCCGGGTGAGCGGAAAGGTTATTTTGCCAATTTTTGATTAGAAGGACTAGAAGGACATTCTGGAGGATATTGCATGAACTCCACGCATACGCTTTGGTATGGCGCGCCTGCCGCCGCATGGACGCAGGCCTTGCCCTTGGGCAACGGGCGCTTGGGCGCAATGGTTTTTGGCGGGCCGCTAGAATCGCGGTTCCAACTGAACGAAGATTCGCTGTGGTCTGGTCTTCCCCATGCTTACACCGTTCCCGGCGCAAAAGAAGCGCTGGCGCGTGCGCGCGCGCTGCTGGCGGAAAACCGCTATCTAGAGGCCCAGGAGGCGCTGGAAACCGGCTTTGCCGGCCCTGATTGCCAAAGCTATTTGCCCATGGGCGATCTCACCGTGCGCATCGCGGGCGAACAGGTGGAAAACTACATTCGTTCTCTCGATTTGGAAACCGGGATCGCGCGCGCGGAATATTCCCTGGATGGGCAGCGCGTGGTGCAGGAATGCTTTATTTCCCATCCGGATCAAGCGCTGGCGCTGGAAATCACTTCACAGGCGCCCCTGAATCTGGAAATAGCGCTCACGAGCCCGCTCAAATCCCGAACCTACGCGCACCGCGATGTCATTATGCTCGACGGACTTTGCCCCAACGACAATGTGCCCGAAGGCATGTCGCCAGACGATCCCAGCCTGTGCCCGGAGGAAAAAGAAGAACAGGGCATTGGTTTTCGTACCATGGCCGCGGTTGTGACGGACGCGCATGGCGAAGTGGAAGACAAGGGCGAAATCCTGTGCGTGCGCAAAGCTACGCGCGTCTCCCTCTTTTTGGTGGCGCGCAGCAGCTACAATGGCTTTGATAAGCATCCCCAACTGGAGGGGCGGGACACGGCCGCCGATTGCGCGCTGGATATGGCGCGCGTGCGCCGGCTGGATTATCCCGCCATCCGCGATCGCCATGTGGCGGATTTTTCCATGTACATGCGCCGCGTGGATTTCTGCCTGGACGGCGAAAAGCAGGACGCTTTGCCCACGAATGAGCGTCTCCAGCGTTTCGCGCGGACGGGGCAGGACGCGGGGCTCATCGAGCTGATCTTCCAATTCGGCCGTTATCTGATGGTTGCCGCTTCGCGCTCGGGCACGCACGCCACCAATTTGCAAGGCATTTGGAACGATAACGTTCGTCCGCCGTGGAGAAGCGACTACACCGTGAACATCAACACGGAAATGAACTACTGGCCAGCGGAGCCGCTGGGCCTGGCAGAAATGCATGCGCCGCTGTTCAATATGCTAAGCGCGCTGCGCGAAACCGGCGCGCAGGCGGCACACGATTGGTATGGCGCGCGCGGCATGGTCGCGCATCACAACGTGGATATTTGGGCGCACGCCACGCCCGTGGGCGCAGGCCGCCGGGGCATCGCGCGCTGGTCGTTCTGGCCCATGAGCGCGGCCTGGATGAGCCGGCACCTGTGCGACCACTATCTGTATTCCCTGGATCTAGACTTCTTGCAGGAAACCGCGCTGCCCATTTTGCGCGAGTGTGCGCAGTTCTTTGCCGACACGCTCCAGGAAGACGAAAATGGCTACGTGTGCGTATCCCCCGCCACATCGCCGGAAAACGTGTTCTCCGTGCAGGGCAAAGAGTGCGGCGTGGCCAAATCCGCCGCTATGAGCGACGCGATCGTGCGCGAATTGTTCACCAATTACCTGCGCGCCACGGAGGTTCTGCACATTGAGGAACCTTTGCGCGCCAAGGTGAAAGCCCTGCTCCCGCGCGTGAAGCCCTATGCCATTGGTTCCAAAGGGCAGCTTCTGGAGTGGGATCAGGAATATGAAGAATGCGAACCGACGCACCGGCATTGTTCGCACCTGTACGGCCTGCACCCGGCGCACGAAATCACGCCCGACGGCACGCCGGAGTTGGCCAAGGCCGCCCGGCGCTCGCTGGAGTTGCGCGGCGATGAGGGCACCGGTTGGAGCCTGGGCTGGAAAATCAATTTCTGGGCGCGCCTGGGCGAGGGCGATCACGCGCTGAAGCTGCTCAAAATGCAGTTGCGTCCGGTGACGGACAACGGCGTCGTCTATGTGCGCGGCGGCGGCACCTATGAAAACCTGTTCGACGCGCATCCGCCCTTCCAGATCGACGGCAATTTCGGCGCGGCAGCGGGCATCGGTGAAATGCTGGTGCAAAGCCGGCCAGACGCGCTGTTGCTGGCCCCCGCCCTGCCCGATGAGTGGACGGATTTCTCGCTGCGCGGCATGCGCGCCATGCACGCCATGGAAGTGGATCTCACGGCAAAAGGCGGCGCGCTGCGCGCTACTGTACGCGTCGAGCGCCGGTGTGAGACGCCGGTGGCAGTGTTCCTCCTCGGCTTATGCGTGGGTGAGATCCAATCCGCAGGCGAATACCATTTTGGCTATGAACCGTTTTAGCGCGCTGATTAAGCCCGCGTCGTCGCTGTGCGACATGCGCTGCCGCTATTGCTTTTATTGCGATGAGGCGGCGCGGCGCGAGCAAAAAAGCTATGGCATGATGCGGCCGGAAACCGCGCGCGCGGTGGTCGACCGTGTTTTCGCCTGCCTTTCGCCCCGCGCGCACGTGAATTTTGCTTTCCAGGGCGGCGAGCCGACGCTTGCCGGCCTGGAATTTTTTCGCGATTTTGTAGCCTATGCGGAAGCAGCCAACTCGAGCAACTTCCGCCTGGCCTGGTCCATTCAAACCAACGGCCTTTCCATCGATGAGGAATGGGCGGCGTTTTTCGCCCAAAAACACTTTTTGGTGGGCCTTTCGCTGGATGCCAGCGGCGAATTTCACGACCAGAACCGGCTAGACGCCACCGGTCGGGGTACCTTTTCGCGCGTGATGCGCGCGCGCCGCGCGCTGTTGCGCGCAGGCGTGCCCGTGAACGTGCTCACGGTAGTGACGCGGCAAATGGCAAGCCATCCGCGCGCCGTGTTCCAGGCCCTGCAAAAAAACGCCATTGACTATGTACAGTTGATCCCCTGTCTCAGTCCGCTGGACGGCGCGCTCGCGCCGCACGATTTGCGGCCAAAGGACTACGCTTCTTTCATGAAGGATTTCTTCACCCAGTGGTGCATGTCGCTGCGCACGGGCGGACAGCGGATGCACGTCAGGTATTTTGATAACCTGGTTTCCCTGGCGCGCGGCGGCGAATGCGAACAATGCGGCGCAGCAGGCCAGTGTACGCCGCAATTTGTGGTGGAAGGGGACGGCTCCATTTTCCCCTGCGATTTTTACGCGCTGGACGAATTTTGCTTGGGCAACGTACATACGCACAGCGTGGAGGATACGCTGCAAAGCGAAGGCATGCGCCGCTTTGCGCAGGATTTTGCGCCCCGCAGCGAAATGTGTGCCTCATGCGAAGTGTTCGCCCTGTGTGGCGGCGGTTGCCGGCGCTACCGCTCCTTCTATTTCCGCGAAAAAGGCTATTGTCCGCAGCGCGATTTCCTTTTGCAAGCGGCAGGCATCCTCCAGCGCCTTTCGCGCTATCTGCACTAAAAAACGGGCGCGGCAAACGCCTGCGCGTCCGTGAGAAATACGATTTGGAAGGAGAAGAAAAATGACAGCATTTGACCCAAATTATAAATTGCTAGACGAGATGTATCAGGACGAATACTATCCAAATTTCTTAGTAGATAAGATAAAAGACCAACTTCAGAAGGTCATTGACCTGCTAGAGAGCGGTGAAACTGGCACCGAAGCAGTGCAGGAAACGCTGGATGAGGCGGTCCGCAGCATCAACGATCTTCAGGAGGAATTTGACGAGAATGACAGTGAGCTTGAAACGGTGGCACGGGAGTGTATTGCGGCAACCGTGGCCTACATTCTAAAGTGGTTCAACATCCCGATTGACATTGAGGAAGCCATTCGGGAAAGGGATTGGTAACGAATCAATTGTTATTTACCAAACTGACAAGGAGGAATTTGTATGTTAAAGGGTTTACCCGCCATTCTGTCTCCCGAGCTGCTGAAGATCCTGTGCGAAATGGGGCATGGGGACGAGCTTGTCATTGGCGACGGCAACTTCCCCGCCGCTAGCTGCGCCCAACGGCTCGTGCGCCTGGACGGGCACGGCGTGTGCGAAATTCTGGATGCGATTTTGCGCGTGTTCCCGCTGGATACCTATGTGGCCGCGCCGGTCGCGCTGATGCAGGTTTCGCCCGGCGACGATTACAAGCCGGAAATCTGGCCGGAATACCGGCGCATCGTACTCGAGCGGGAAGGCGACCATCGGTTTGAAGAAATCGAGCGATTCGCCTTTTACGAGCGCGCGAAAAAGGCATACGCCATTATCGCCACGGGCGAAAGCGCGCTATACGCGAACGTCATTCTCAAGAAAGGCGTCGTGAAAGACGCTTAAGGAAAGGAAGGTCTCCATGATCAAAGTTGGCGTCATCGGCACGGGCGGCATTTCCGGCGTACACCTGGGCGGCTATAGCCGCAACCCCAACGTGGAAATCTACGCGCTGTGCGATATCAACGAAAAGAACCTTGCCAAGCGAGCGGAGGAATACAAGGTTTCGCGCACGTTCACGGACTACCGGGAGATGCTCGCGCTCAAGGAACTGGACGCGGTAAGCGTTTGCACCTGGAACAGCGCGCATGCGGAGTGCGCCATTGCCGCGCTGCGCGCGGGCAAGCACGTGCTGTGCGAAAAGCCCATGGCGCTCAACACGGCGCAGGCGCAGGAAATGGAAAAGGCCGCGAAAGAGAACGACAAGCTGCTGATGATCGGTTTTGTACGCCGCTTTGGCAACGATTGCGCGGTGCTCAAAGACTTTATCGACAACGGCAGCTTTGGCGAAATCTACTACGCGAAGGCGCAATATCTGCGCCGCAAGGGTTGTCCCGGCGGCTGGTTTGGCGACAAATCGCGCTCGGGCGGCGGCCCGCTGATCGATTTGGGCGTACACGTGATTGACCTATGCCGCTATCTCATGGGCGGGCCGCAGCCCGTGAGCGTGTACGGGGCCACGTTCAACAAGCTGGGGGACCGCCGCCACATCAAAGACGCGCGCGGCTACTCTTCCACCGTCGTTTCCAAGGACGACATCTTCGATGTCGAAGATATGGCCACTGCGCTCATCCGCTTCGATAACGGCGCGGTGCTCTCCGTAGAGGCCAGCTTCAGCCTGAACATCGAAAAGGACGTGGGCAACATCGAGCTGTTCGGCACCAAAGCGGGCTGCAAGCTCGATCCGGAGTTGACCATCTTCACCGATATGAACGATTATCTGGCCAATGTGAAGCTCGCCCAGTCCACGGCGCTGAGCTTCGACGGCCTGTTCGACAACGAAATCAACCACTTTGTGGAATGCATCGAAACCGGCAAACCCTGCCGCAATCCGGCGCAGGACGGCGTGACGCTGATGAAAATTCTCGATGGCATCTACGAATCCGCGCGCACCGGCCACGAAGTGCTGCTGTAATAAACCCCAAAACGGCTTCGCCCGGAACGTTCTTGCGTTCCGGGCGAAGCTGTATCGAAAAGGCGTGCAACTCAAGGAATCCCGAATTCTTTGGCATATTGCACGACGCCAGAAATGGCCGGCGCGTCCTCGCGCAATTTGCAAGCCATAAAGTTTTCATCCGCCACGGCAAACGGCGGCACAATGCCAAAGTTCTTGGCGGGCACATAGCCCATGCGGGGATAATAGGTTTCGCTCCCCAAAACAATGGAATATCCATAGCCAAGCTCCCGCGCCCGCCTATGCCCTTCCCGTATCAAAGCGGAACCCACGCCCCGCCTCTGATACTCTGGCAAAACAGAAAGAGGCGCCAGGGCCAACTGGACGCTTCCCGCAATGACGGCCTTGGTA
>JABLTQ010024377.1_pt1 | contig 12459 bp, 10 predicted proteins | sample 7160101 | NCBI WGS metagenome assembly JABLTQ01 (sample SAMN14651228, study PRJNA627086) | human gut metagenome | isolation source: feces | host: Homo sapiens
GGGGCAGGTACATGCGCACCACGTCTGCCTTCTTGTTGGCGATGTGGTCCAGGAAACCGGGGTCCTGATGGGTAAAGCCGTTGTGGTCCTGCTGCCACACGTTGGAGGTGAGGATGAAGTTCAAAGAGGCGATGGGCTGCCGCCAGGAGAGCTGGTTGCAGACCTTCAGCCACTTGGCGTGCTGGGCAGCCATGGAGTCCACGATGCGGATGAAGGCCTCGTAGCTGGCAAAGAAGCCATGGCGGCCGGTGAGCAGGTAGCCTTCCAGCCAGCCTTCGCACATGTGCTCGCTGAGCATGGAGTCCATGATGCGGCCGTCGCGGGCCAGGGCCTCGTCGGAATCCAGAGTCTCGGCGTTCCAATCGCGGTTCTGGGCCTCGAAGACCTTGTACAGGCGGTTGGACATGCTCTCGTCAGGCCCAAAGATACGGAAGTTCTTGTTTTCCTCGTTGAGCTTGAAGATGTCGCGGATATAGCCGCCCAGCTCAATCATATCCTGTGCCTTGGTCTTGCCGGGGTCAACCTCGATGCCGTACTTGCGGAAGTCGGGCAGGCGCAGGTCCTTCAGCAGCAGGCCGCCGTTGGCGTGGGGGTTGGCGCCCAGGCGGGCGTTGCCCTTGGGGGCCAGCTCCTGGAGCTCGGGGATGAGGCGGCCGTTCTCATCGAACAGCTCCTCGGCGTGGTAGCTCTCCAGCCACTCCTTGAGCAGGTCCAGATGCTCGGGGGACTCCATGGTCAGGGGCACCTGGTGGGCGCGGAAGGAGCCCTCAATCTGCTTGCCGTCCACAACCTTGGGGCCGGTCCAGCCCTTGGGAGTGCGCAGCACAATCATGGGCCACACGGGACGCTCGGCGTTGTTGTTCTCGCGGGCGTTCTTCTGGATGGCCTTGATTTCCTCGATGACGGTGTCCATGGTCTCGGCCATGAGCTTGTGCATGGTCATGGGGTCGTCGCCCTCGACGAAGTAAGGCTTCCAGCCGCAGCCCTTGAAGAAGCTCTCGATCTCCTCGTGGGAGATACGGGAGAAGATGGTGGGGTTGCTGATCTTGTAGCCGTTCAGGTGCAGGATGGGCAGCACGGCGCCATCGGTGATGGGGTTGAGGAACTTGTTGGACTGCCAAGAGGTGGCCAGGGGGCCGGTCTCGGCTTCGCCGTCGCCCACAACCACGGTGGCAATCAGGTCGGGGTTGTCAAACACAGCGCCGAAAGCGTGGGCAATGGAGTAGCCCAGCTCGCCGCCCTCGTTGATGGAGCCGGGGGTCTCGGGGGCGCAGTGGCTGGGAACGCCACAGGGGAAGGAGAACTGCTTGAACATCTTCTTCATGCCCTCTTCGTCCTGGCTGATGTTGGGGTAGACCTCGCTGTAGCTGCCGTCCAGATAGGTGTTGGCAATGAGGAAGTTGCCGCCATGGCCGGGGCCGGAGAGCAGAATCATGTCCAGGTCATACCGCTTGATGGCGCGGTTGCAGTGGACATACACGAAGTTCTGCCCAGGCACGGTGCCCCAGTGGCCCACAATCTTCTTTTTGATGTGGTCCATGGTAAGGGGTTCCTTCAGCAGGGGGTTGTCCAGCAGGTACAGCTGGCCAGCGGACAGGTAGTTGGAAGCGCGCCAATAGGCGTCCATCTTTTCCAGCATTTCCTGAGACAAAGGCTGCTTTTCGAGGCAGGTCGTTTCTTGCATACTGTTCCCTCTTTCTGTTGTATTTTGTCGCGGGAGAGGCCCGCGCGGGTAACTAGAAAACGTTCGCATGGCTTGCGCTCGTTAATTCTTTAACCATGTGTATTGTACCATGAAAGGATGCGACGGTAAAATACAAATCCCGCATTACTTCCATACTTTTTTGATATGGTTACCGGAAAAGGAACTCTAAAAAGGTCTTAGAAGCAACGCTTTGGGGATATTCGGTGTCGTACACCAGCTGGATGCTCCGCTGGGGGAGCTTTTCCTCCACGGCGATCTCGAACACGGTGCCCTGGCGCAAATCCTCGGTGGCGAACTCCGCGGGGATAAACCCAATGCCCAGGTTGTGCCGCACCGCCGGGAGAATCATGTCTGTGGTGGCAAGCTCAATATCCGGCTGGAAGGACAGGCCGTGCTCTTGAAAGTACTGGTTGAAGAAGTCCCGGGTGATGGAGCCGGAGGTGTGGCTAATCCAGGGGCAGTCCGCCAGCTCCCGCAGGGAGAGCTTTTCGCCCTTGAGATGCTGGAACTTCTGGCCGCCGATGAGGATTTCCTGATAGCCCCGCAGCGTTTTGACCCGCAAAGGCGGCGCCGCGGCGGGGTCGGAGGAGACTACGGCCAAATCTGCCTTGCCCGTTTTCAGGGCTTGGATGGAGGCCGCCGTGCTGTTGTTGAGAAGTTTAAAGCGCACCTCGGGATACTCCTTGGTGAACTGCTCCACCGCCTGGAACAGGCAGCAGTGCAAAGCCGTCTCCGTGGCGCTGATGCAGATGGTGCCGTTTTCCAGCCCCACCATGCTGGCAAGCTCGTTCTCCCCTTTGAAAATCTGGGCGCAGGCGGCGGAGATGTACTCGTAGAACACCCGGCCCTCCGGGGTGAGCTCCACCCCCTTCTTGCTGCGGATGAACAGCCGGCAGCCCAGCTCGCTTTCCAGGTTGTGGATGGTGCGGGTCACCGCGGGCTGGCTGGTCATAAGCACGTTGGCCGCCCGGGTGAGGCTGCCGTATTTCGAGACGTAATAGAACACTTTGTAATACTCAAAATTCAGGTCCATTTCCTCCCCCCTCTTACACAGGAACGAAGCACCATGGGATACTTGCCGTTTCATCAAACGGACAGCTATAGTATGGTTTATTATGGTTTCCTGGCAAAGGCGGCGGTTCCACGGCGAAAGACTGCCCCAACCAGGGACAGGGCTTTTCCCCTGGAGAAACCCAACCTTACAATAATAAGTGTACCATAGCAAGCGTGCTGCCGTCAACGGTAGGTCAGCCGGCCAGCAGCAGGTTTATGAGCTTTTCCAGGCGGGAATCGTCCCCACGCAGGTACTGCATCAGCGCGGGGTACAGGTAGATGAAGCCAGGGTAGACGGAGGCAGCCTGCCAGCGCTCCAGGAAGCTGGCCTGGCTGAGGGCGCTCCCCTGGCGGCGCAGGGCTTCCCAATAGAGCAAAGACTCCTGGCGGGTGAAAAAGTCCACCAAATCGATATAAAAGGGCGCCCGCTGGGTAAAGCCCCAATCGATGACCATGGGCCTATCCCGGAAGCGGCGCACGTGGTCCCCGCAGATGGTTTGCAGGTCGCCGTGGGTCACGGTGAGGGTGGCTTCCTCCTGGCTGAGGGCCAGCATCTCCCGGACAAAGCGCTCCCCCCGCTTGTACAGCTGAGGCAGAAGGCCGCCGTAGCGGCGGGAGAACGCCCCGCCCTGCTGGCACTGGCGCTGGAGGTGGTCCAGGGAAAGGGCTGTGGTGACCCGCTGCCAATGGCCCTCTTGGGCGGGGGGCAGCAAGGCCGGGCTGCCGGGGCGGGACAGGTTGTCCCCGTGGAGGGCGGCCAGCGCTTGGGCCACCTGGGCTTTCCAGGCCAAAGTGTCCGTGGGCAAGGGCTGGCTGGGGCTGACATCCTCCAGAAAGAGCCAGGCGTCCTCCCGGGAGGTTTCCTGGGTGTCCCAAGCGGCTGGGGTAAAGCCCCGCCCCTGGCCGGTGAAGGTTTGCATCACCGCCCGCTCCTGCCAGGTGGTGTGCTTGGCGATGCAGGTGGCCTCTCCCCCATCTGCATACGTACAGCGCAGGCGCAGCAGCTTTGCCCCGGAAAAGCCCTCCTCCCCGGGGCCCATGGGCTCAGTACAGACAGCGACAGGCACTCCCCCGCCCATCCGCTGGGAGAACTGAGAAGCCAACGCAATGAGTTCCTCTGCCATAAGGCGACCTCCCATTCCACTATATTTCTATAATATTGTACATGATTTTCCCGAAAGGCGCCAGCCCCTTGGAAAAACTTTGGCAATTTGCGGCAAAGCCCTTCCTTCTGCCGGAAAAATATGCTAAAATAGTCCTAATATTTTTACGGAGAGGAGCGAAAAATATGAGGATTCTGTTTATAGACATCGACACCCTGCGGCCGGACCACATGGGCTGCTACGGCTACAGCCGCAACACCACCTCCAACATGGACCAGGTCTGCCGGGAGGGCATCCGCTTTGACCAGTACTACTGCTCGGACGCACCCTGCCTGCCCTCCCGGGCCTCGCTGGTCAGCGGGATGTTCGGCATCCACAACGGGGCGGTGGGCCACGGCGGCACTGCCGCTGACCGCCGGCTGACAGGCTGCCCACGGGATTTCACCGACATTGTGGACGACAACTGCTTCCACAACATCTTCCGCAAGGCGGGGATGCACACCGCCTCGGTGAGCACCTTCCCCGAGCGGCACTCCTCCTGGTGGTTTAACGCCGGGTTTAACGAGTGCTACAACGTGGGCGGCCACGGGAACGAATCCGGCGAGGAGGTGCTGCCGGTGGCTTTGGACTGGCTGCGCCGCAACCGGGAGCGGGACAACTGGTTCCTGCACGTGCACTTCTGGGACCCCCACACCCCCTACCGGGCGCCGGAAAGCTTTGGCAATCCCTTTGCGGAGGTGCCTTTGGACAGCTGGATCGACGAGGCGGTCCTGGAGGAGCACAAGAAGGCAGTGGGCCCCCACGGCATCAACGAGCTGGGGATGTACACCGACCAAATCGCCCCGGGCTACCCCCGGATGCCGGGGAGCGCCCAGGACATGGCGGGGCTGCGGCGCATCATGGACGGGTACGACACGGGCATCCTCTACGCGGACTACCTGGTGGGGCAGCTGTTCGACCTGCTGAGAGAACAGGGCCTCTACGAGGACACGGCCATTTTCATCACCTCGGACCACGGGGAGAACATGGGCGAGCTGGCCATCTACTCGGAGCACGGGACGGCGGACTACCCCACCTGCCACATCCCCTTTATCATGAAGTGGCCCGGCTGCAAGGCGGGCTCGGTGGACAGCGGGCTCCACTACAGCCTGGATTTGCTGCCCACCATGGCCCAGCTGCTGGGGGTGGAGCCCTGGGAGAAGTGGGACGGCCAAAGCTTTGCCCCGGCTGTCACCGAGGGGAAGGCCGCCGGGCGGGAGTACCTGGTGCTCTCCCAGATGGCCCACGTGTGCCAGCGCTCGGCGCGGTTTGGGGACTGGATTTACATCCGCACCCTCCACGACGGGTACCACCTCTTTGACAGGGAGATGCTCTTTAACGTGAAGGAGGACCCCCACGAGCAGCGGGACGTGAAGGCGCTGCACCCCGAGGTGTGTGCCCAGGGGGCCAAGCTGATTCTGGACTGGCAGGAGGAGCAGATGCTGAAATCCCCCAGCCCCGTTGACCCCATGTACACGGTGCTCCATGAGGGCGGGCCCTACCACACCCGGGGCCACCTGCAAGAGTACGCCCTGCGGCTGGAGCAGACCGGCCGCGCTCAAGGCGCCCAAGAGCTGCGCCGGCGGCATCCCAACGAGCCATAAGCAAACCAGGAAAGCCCCGCGCAAGCCGGGCTTTCCCTTTTGCCGCAACGTGGGGCGCGGCTTATTAGCCTACGTTAATTTGCTTTTTTATCTAAAATAGATTGACAGAAAAACGATATACGGTATAATATAGATACCAAATATTTTTACAATGTAATGTATTGGCAGCGATGCAGAGGTGAGTTCTCCCCCACGAAAGGCAACCGGAATCCTTTTGTAAAATGAGAAGTGAGGAGGAACACCGATTCTGGCAGTTTAGAAGTCATTCACTTCCGGTTTTACCAGTATAACGGGGATGAATCCGACATAGAGCCGGCCACGGAGGAAACGCTGACCAGACTATCACAGGAGCTGGAAGCAGAGTATGGCCCTTCCACCATTTACGATAACGATTTAGAAGACATGCACTCTACCGTTCATCATTGGGAATCGGATGGTGGCGGCAAACATACCGTTATGCACTTATCACTCATGCGGTTTGAGGAACAACCTGATGTTTTGAATCTGGTTATGGGCTTGTTTGAGATTCCCGAAACTGCGCAAGAATGACGAAACCACAACCAAACATTTGGCAGGAAGTCCCGCGGCAGCGGGGCTTTTTGCTGTTGCTGAAAAGGAGCGAGCCATGCGACACGTACATCTGCTTATCAAGCCGGCCTCTGGGCTGTGCAACCTGAACTGCCGCTACTGCTTTTACCATGACATTGTGGAGAAGCGGGAGCAGGCCTCTTACGGCCTGATGACAGAGGACACCCTGGCTGCGGTGCTGGAAAAGGCCCTGGCCGCCGCCAGCCACAGCTGCACCATTGCCTTTCAAGGGGGCGAGCCCACCTTGGCGGGGCTGGATTTTTTCCGCAAGGCGGTGGAGCTGCAGCGGCGGCTCAACGTGAACCGGGTGCAGGTGTACAACTCCATCCAGACAAACGGGCTGCTGCTGGACAGCCAGTGGGCGGCGTTCTTCCGGGAGAACCATTTTCTGGTGGGGCTCTCTTTGGACGGGATGAAGGACACCCACGACCTCTACCGCCTGGACGCCCAGGGCCAGGGGACGTTCAACCGGGCGGCGCGCGTCCTTCAGCTGCTGGAAAGCCACGGGGTTGCGTACAATATTTTAACGGTGGTCAACAGGGCCACCGCCCAGCATGTGGAAAAGATATACCGCTTTTACCAGCGCAACCGCTGGGGGTACCTGCAATTTATTCCTTGCTTGGACCCCTTGGGCGAGGAGCCGGGAAGCCAGGAATATTCCCTGACGCCGGAGGCTTACGGGGACTTTTTGTGCAGGCTGTTTGACCTGTGGTACCGGGACGCCAAGGTGGGGCGGGCGCCGTCCATCCGGCAGTTTGAGAACTATGTGGAGATGCTGCTGGGCTATCCGCCGGAGGCCTGCGGCATGGCGGGCGTCTGTGGGATGCAGCACGTGGTGGAGGCGGACGGCTCGGTGTACCCCTGCGACTTTTACGTGCTGGACGGCTACCGCCTGGGCAACCTGCGGGAGGACAGCCTGGAGGAGGTAAACCAGCGGCGGAAAACGCTGGGCTTTGTGGAGCAGTCCCGGGCGGTGGACCCGACTTGTAAGGCCTGCGGGTACTTCCCCCTGTGCCGGGGAGGCTGCCGCCGCTACCGTCCCGCGGGAGAGGACGGCTCCCTGGGGCGCAACTGCCTGTGTGAGGGGTATAGGAAGTTCTTCGGCCACGCTTTGCCCCGGCTGCGGGAGTTGGCGGGAATGGCGGCGGGGAAGTTAGGTACCCATTCTTAGCTGCCGGAAACACACAGGCAAGAAAAAACCCGGTGCTATGTCAAAGCACAATGCATGGCAGGACAGTCTTGACAAGGATTGCCGTGCCATGCATTGTGCTTTCAGCTTGGGTTGCCGTAAACAAATCGGAAATAGGATTGCGTGTGCTGTTTTCCGGCAATGGCGCGGCTTGTTTTCCCTATCGGCCTACTGTTGCTCTTTCCCTCTCCCCTGCCTCCGCATACGGCGGGCCCAGAGAAAAACCATCCCCTACGCTGCAACATGCCGCGCAGAGGATGGTTTTTGAAAGGAAAGAATCCAACTGTGTGAAAAGCGCTGTTCGCTGGTGAAAGCCTTAGCCCTTCACCGCGCCGGCCATCATGCCTTTGACCAGCTTATCCTGGAACACGATGAACAGGATGAGCATGGGCAGCACAGACAGCACCAGCACGGTTAAAATCAGGGGGATATCCAAGGAGTGCTCGCCCTTGAACTGGCCCAGGGCCAGGGGCAGCGTCTTGTTGGAGGGAGTTTGCAGCAGCGTGTTGGCAAAGGCGAACTCGTTCCACATGGACACGCCGTTGTAGATGGCCAAAGTGGACAGCCCAGACTTGGACAAGGGCAAAATGATGGAGAAGAAGCTGCGGTACTTGTTGCAGCCGTCTATCTCGGCGGACTCCTCAATCTCCTTAGGGATGGTGGACATAAAGGCCGTCTGGATAAACACCGACATGGGCAAGGCGAAAGTCACATAGGGGCCTATCAGGGACCAGAGGGTGTCGTACAGACCCATGTTGGTGGTCATCTTGAAAATGGGAATCAAGGTGACGTGCATGGGGATGGCCATCATGGCTACCACGCCGGCGTAGATGAGGTTGCGGAAACGGAACTTCATCCGGGAGAGCGGGTAGGCCGCGAAGGCGGAAATCATCAGCATCAGCACCAGCGAGATGGCCACCACAATCACGCTGCGGAAGAAATAGCCAAAGAAGCCATTGGCCACCACGTTGGAGTAGTTCTCAAAATACCAGGGGTCCGGCAGGTGGAACACACCCTGGGAGAGCATGTCAAACTGCTTGCGGAAAGAGTTCAAAATCATGAACAGGAAGGGGACCAGGGCTATCACCAGCCACACAATAGCAAAGAAAAACGCGATGCCCCATGCCAGCTTGCTCTTGGCCTGACTCTTCCGGTACTCGGCTTGCTGCTTTTTCGTTGCCATACTCAATAGTCCTCCTTTACGACAAATACTTTCTGGAACAGCAGGGCGATGGCGGTGATCAAGATGAACATGCCCGCCGCCACGCAGGAGCCGTAGCCCATGTTAAACTGCTGGAAGGACAGCTTGTACATATAGGTGGCCATCAGCTCGGTGCCGCCAGAGGGGCCGCCGCCGGTGAGGTTCCAAATCAGGTCGAAGTACTTCAGGGAGCCAATGAGGGACATGGTGCAGGCGGTTTTGAAAATGGGCATCAACAGGGGGATGGCGATTTTGAACAGGTACTGCCTGCGGTTGGCGCCGTCGATGATGGCCGCCTCGTAAATGGAGGTATCGATATTGCTGTACCCCGCGATGAAGTAGACCATGTAGAAGGGCGTAAACTGCCAGGCCATCACGCCGATGACGGTGTACAGCGCCTGGGGGTTACGTCCCAGCAGGTCCACGGTGACATTCTTGCCGGCGATTAGCGAGGCCAGCTCGGAGAAGATGCCGCCGTTGGTGGCCAAGGCATACGTGAACAGGAACGCGATGGCCACGGAGCTCATCAGGTAGGGGAAGAACCACACAATCTTAAAGGCGTTGGCCTTCTTCCCCAGGGCGTCCAGGAAGGTGGCCAGCAGCAAACCGATGGGGATTTGCAGCAAAATGGAGAACACCATCACAATGACGTTGTGGCCAAAGGAAGTCCAGAATTCCCCGTCAACAAGGAGGCTCTGCCAGTTGCCAAAGCCAATGAAAACGCGGTCGGAAGATATGCCGTTCCATTTGTACATGCTGATAACGAAAGTATCGATAATGGGATAAATCATGTAGACGATAATCAGCAGGATGGTCGGCAGCAGAAATACGGTGGCCGCAATGGCCGTGCTTCTGGCCCGGACCTTTGCCAGGCCGGTCTTTTCTTTCATACCCATCACCTTTCTTTTTCTGTTTGGAGGGGAAAAATATCTAGAAAAATCCCCGCAGGGGTATTTCTTCCTGCGGGGAAATTTCTAAAGCCGCTTTCTTTTTTCCTTACCGGCTGGCAAGGTATTCCTGCATGGCAGCGTCATGCTGTTCGCCAATCTCCTGGGGAGTGCTCTCCAGGCCAAACAGGGCATTCATGCAGTCCTTGTGCACCTCGGTAACAGAGGCGGGCAGGTACTGGTCGTACCACAGCTGCACGTTGGAGGCGTTGAAGAAAACCTCGGCCACGGTAGTCATGTTGGGGTCATCCAGAGAATCCTCATACCCTTCAATGGAGGGGATAGTCAGGTTGTCAATCTTCTCCTGGTTCCAGGTATCGTCGTTGAAGTACTGCGTAGCCAGCACATAGCAGGCGTCCAGCTTGGTCTGGTCCACAGAGCCGTCCTCGTTCCAGCAGTTGAAGGACCAGCCATTGCCGATAGCGGTGCCAACTTCCACATCCTGGGGCACGCCGTTGGCGGCAGCCTCGGCATCCTCGGGGAAGCGGAACGCGCCGATGTTGGTGGTGTACCACTCGGAGTTATCAGTGTTCATGCTGGTGGCAACCCAAGAGCCATGGAGCAGCATGGCACAGGTGTTGTCATACAGCAAAGCCAGGTCCTGGGAATCATCGGGGGACAGGGAGTTGACGCCATCGGGGAAGTAGCCCTTTTCCACCCACTCCTGGATCTTCTCACCAGCCCAAATAAAGGCATCAGAGGTGAAGGAGCCTTCCTGGGTGTAAGCGGCGTCAAATTCTTCGTTGCCGGAGTGGCGGGCCACCAGGTACATGAAGTACATGGAGCCGGTCCAGCCGGGGCTGTTAGCCAGGGAGAAGGGCGTGTAGCCAGCTTCCAGCAGCTTGTCGCAGACAGCTTCCAACTCGTCAATGGTTTCGGGGACTTCTACGCCAACCTCTTCAAAGATGGTCTTATTATAGAAAATGTCACAGCCGGAAAGGCCATTGAAAGGAACCGCTAGAATCTTATCTTCATAAGTAGATTGAGCGACAGCGGCTTCTATAAAAGCGGGATGGTCGTAGGTATTGTACATCTCGGTGATGTCGTTGACAAAGCCGGATTCATAATACTCGGCCATCGGGCCACCACCCCAATGCAGATACATATCGGGGCACTGGCCAGAACTCATAGCCACTATCAACTGCTGCTTGTAGTTGTCATTCTGCTGGTTGACCAGTTCAATGGTGATGTTGGGATAATCCTCCATGAACCGGGCAATGGCGCCCTCGTACTGGCTCTTGCTGGGCTCTTCTGTAGCAGTGCCCCATACCAAGATGTTGAGAGGCTCTGTCGTCAGCTCGGGAAGGTTCTTCCCATCGGTCTGCTTGCCAGCAGTGTCACCTGTGGACGCTTCGCTTCCAGCTTCCGAGCTGGTATCGGCTGTAGAGGAATCGCCGCCGCCAGCGCTGGAGGAAGAGCTGCCGCTGCCACCGTTGGAGCACCCTGCAAAGATGCCCACGCACATGGACAGCACCAGGAACAGTGCTAAGAGTTTCCGCTTCATAAAATTTACCTCCTTCGGGTGTGTATATCCCGTAATCCCGGTTTTTCCGGGGAATGGGCTTTTGTTAAGAAAGGCAAACAAGCATGTCGCGAATCACTGTTGTAAAAGGAGAGGACAGCTATTCAAACTGTCATTGTTCCTTACCCAAGGTAAGGAACACACAAAGAGAGCTCTCTTTGCAGATGAATTTCCGTTGATTTTGGTTAAATGATAACGCTGCTCGCCTAATTTGTCAAGTATATTTTTTAAGTGTTTAATTTTTTTATTCAAAATATCGGAACACTTCTTGATTTTAAGAACTTTGTTACTTTTTCAAAGGAAGGCATGGTGGAAAGATGGAAAAAGCCGCCCCGGCTGGGACGGCTAGTTTTGGGTGGTTACCGCTTATCAAAGGATGGATTAAAGGCGTAGAAGTTCTTGGAATCCAGCTGGTCGGTGAGAATGCGCAGGCCTTCGCCGAAGCGGGCAAATTAAGTAAATGCCGTCAAACCCAGGTTTTTCCTGGGGTTGGCGTGTTTGGAAGATGCGCCTCTAACCCCCTGCGGCACCCCCAAGTAACCGCACGAAAGGATGACAACCGCCTCTGGAAAACCAGGGGCGGTTGTTTCGGCTTTTCTCCGGGAGGGCCCGATGCTTATTTCCCGGACCGGCGCTTGAGCTTCCAGTACTGGCGGGCAAAGGAGGCAAACACCCAGCCGTAAGCCGCCAGCAAGATGAGGAACAGCACCACAAGCACCGGGGCGTCCGGCTCCTTGCTGTGCAGCTGGAGGAACAGGTTTGGCAGGATCAGCAGGACAAGGATGATGAATAACGGCGTGTACCGGCCCAGGAACATCCGGCGCATCATTTCCAGCCGCGACTCGTCATCGCAGAAGATTTCCTCCATTTTCCCCTGCATCTGGGACACAGACTTGCGGAAATAGCTGTACCCCGCATAATCCTGGATGTACTCCCAGCCGCAGTCCTGGAACATCCGCACATACTCGTCCTTGTGCTTGATCCCCTCCTCGTTGTAATCCAACTGGTACACCACGTCCTCCGGCTGGCACCGGACAAAGTGGTAGACGCCCGGGTATGTCAGCCCCGTAAACTTCCAGCCCTCCCCGTGGCGCTTCCGGAGATAGTCCTGCTCCCGTTCCCAGTCGGCAATGGTGAAAACCCGGTACTCCCTCTTACGATCCTTCATGGCCCCGCACCTCCATCATGTTCCGGTATAACCGTTCGATTCGCTTCATTTCCAATGCCAAAACCTGGCTGCCCAGCTCTGTAATGCGGTAGATCTTCCGCTTTTCCTCCTCCCGCACAAAGCAGATCAGCCCATCCTTCTCCATTTTGGAGAGGCTTCCGTACATGGTCCCCGGGCTGAGCCGGATTTCACCATCTGTCAACGCCTCCACCCGCTGGACAATGCCATAGCCGTGGCACTCCTCCCGCAGGCACAGCAGGATGTAAAACCCTGTCTCCGTCATGGGGATGTACACCTTCCGGATGTGTGCATCCAGTGTCTTTCGCCTCCTATTCCTTGA
>JABLTQ010108704.1_pt1 | contig 12443 bp, 13 predicted proteins | sample 7160101 | NCBI WGS metagenome assembly JABLTQ01 (sample SAMN14651228, study PRJNA627086) | human gut metagenome | isolation source: feces | host: Homo sapiens
ACGGTATTAACTCGGTCTATGTATAATTGAGGTGTCATATGTGGTTAACAATATTAGAGTGGGTAGGTAGAGTTCTTATAATTCTTTATGCTATTGTTACTACAATAATTGCATTCAAGAAGAAAAAGGACAAAGGTGAAAGTTTCTCTATTCTTGACATTATAAACTATATAGGCAATGTTGTTGAAAATGTTGAAACTTATGTAGGTAATGTTCAAAAAGAAGGAGTAAAAACAGGTGCAGTAAAGAAACAACTTGCATTACAGGATATAGAGCAGTTTTGCAAACAGAATGGTATTGTTTTTGACGAGCAATATTTCGGTGATATAATTGATAAATTAGTCGCCATAATGAATATTAAAGACGATACTAAGGCAGTAGTTGAAGAAAATGCTACTAAAAAAGAAGAAGTCCATTTGAATGGACAAGAAACAAATAAGGCTACTTTTAGCTTTATTAAAAAATAAATTAAAGGAGTTAAATTGTTATGAAAGTTGAACAGATTTACCCTCTCGTAAATCAAGCAGTTGCAGAAAGTATAGGTAAGGCTGACCTTTTACAGCAGGACCTTTCTAACCTCGTCGACGTCGGTAATGAAATTTTTGACGCCAACGCAGTCGACCATTTCACAAAGAAACTTATCAATCATATCGGTAAAGTCGTTTTCGTAAATCGCAAATATGCAGGCCGCGCGCCGTCAATTCAGATGTCGGGTTGGGAGTTTGGTTCCATTCTCGAAAAGATTGACGCAGGCGAACCCGATGCCGAAGCCAACCCGCATTGGCAGCTTACTGACGGCGAGGTGTATGAACAGAATAAGTTCATAGCGCCTAAGAACGTTACCGCCAAATTCTATAACGACCGTGTAACGTTTCAAGTTCCGTTCTCTCTTGCGGAAGATTTGCTGAAACAGTCTTTCAGCAATGTGGAGCAAATGAATGCTTTTGTTTCTATGCTCTACACTAAGATTGAAAATCAGTTTACTCTTTCGCTTGACGCTCTTACTATGGATACGGTTAACAATTTCGCGGCGGCAGTTTATGCAGGTACCAACAAAGCGCAGGCAGTTAATCTACTTGACAGCTATAAGAAACTTAAACCCGATACGACTACTACGGCGGCGACGGCGTTATATGACCCCGAGTTTATCAGACACGCGGCATATATGTTTAAAGTTATGTCGCACCGTATGACGAATATGACTACGATATTTAACGCGGGCGGCAGACGTAGGTTCACCCCTACCGATTTGCAGAAAATTATAATGCTCGACGTATTTGCTGACGCGGCTGACATTTATTTGCAGTCCGATACGTTCCACGACGAATTCACGAGATTGCCCAACGCGGATAAAGTTTCGTTCTGGCAGGGCACGGGTAAAGCGTTTGACTGGGACGACGTCACGGCGATTAACGTTAAGGTTAAAGGTACGGGTGGTTCTGCACAGGAAGTTGCAGTTACAGGTGTTCTCGGTGTAATCTTCGACCACGACGCTCTCGGCATTAACAATTATAACCGTAGAGCAACGTCGCATTACAATGCGCCCGGCGAATTCTTGAATTACTGGTATAAAATGGACGCCCAGTATTTCAACGATTACAATGAACAGTTTGTGCTGTTCTATGTAGCAGACGCGGCGGCCGGAAAAGCCAGTAAATAACAGTTTTCCATTCAAGTGGAATGTGAGGTGATTTATGGATAAATCGTATATAAATACTCAACTTCACCCCGACGATATAAAGACTACCGTGTTGTATCCCGAAACCACAGCCGAACAGGTACAGGGATTAAACAAGTACATTGAGCAGCACGGTAGAGGACCGCAAGGACCGCAAGGGCCACAAGGCCCCCAAGGTCCCCGCGGTTTCACGGGTACGACTGGTCCGCAAGGTCCTGCTGGTCCCGCAGGTGAAACAGGTCCACAAGGTCCTAAGGGTGAAAAAGGTGATAAAGGAAGCACGGGTGCGATAGGTCCGAGAGGATTGCAGGGTGTCGCAGGTCCGCAAGGTCCCACGGGTGCCGCTGGTCCTGCTGGCCCACAGGGTGAACAGGGGCCTGCTGGTCCGACTGGTCCGACTGGTCCGCAGGGTGATGTTGGCGCTACTGGTCCCGCAGGTCCGCAAGGTCCGCAAGGTATACAGGGTATAAAAGGTGACCAAGGTCCGCAAGGTCCTACGGGTGCACAAGGTCCTGTTGGTGCTACCGGTCCGCAAGGTCCTGCTGGTAAAGACGGTAAAGACTTTACTATTCAAGGTCAAGTTGATAGCGTAGATAATTTACCTACCGCTAGCTCTGCATATCTTGGATATGGTATATTCGTTGGTACTACTGAACCCCGTGATGTATATGTTTGCGTGGAGTACAACAATGTTATACAATGGCAAAATCAAGGTAGATTGCAGGGACCTAAGGGTGATACAGGTGCACAAGGCCCACAGGGGCCGCAAGGCGAGGTTGGACCTCAGGGTGAGCAAGGCCCACAAGGTGAACAAGGACCGCAGGGGCTTAAAGGGGATACTGGTGAAGCTGGTCCTGTGGGGCCTCAAGGTCCTTCTGGGGCAACAGGCGCGCAAGGTCCTAAGGGTGATACAGGAGCAACTGGACCTGCTGGTCCCGAAGGTCCCGTAGGTCCACAAGGTCCCGAAGGCCCTAAGGGTGATACAGGCGCTACGGGTGAAGCTGGTCCACAAGGTCCTGCGGGTACAGACGGACATAGCGTTTATACGGCCACGGATACTTGTTCAGCCGAAGTAGGCGTCGAATGTGAAGTATACAAGGATAGCACTAACGCGAAAGGCGTGGGGGACGTAATTATAAATGCAAACGGCCGTGTGTTTACTGTAACAGGCGAAGATGTGCATGAAGGTAAGCCTACTTGGTCAGGCCCTGTAACGGCAATAATAAATGGTCCGCAAGGGCCTGCTGGTGAAACAGGACCACAAGGGCCTGCTGGAATGAATGGTATGAATGGTGAGGATTATTTAGTATTTTTCGACATTCCGATTATTGAACAGAATATTGTTGTAAATAATACTTTACAATTAAGAAAAAATATGTTCAATAGAACACCTAACGGCGGTGAATATTTTTCATTCGTTGGTATTAAAGACGGTGAAAAGTATTTCTTGTGTATGCGAGTACAAACAATCGGTCCTGTGTACGTTACTTGCATAGTTATAGATTTCACTATTATTACACATAACCCCGTTACTTATGCTAACTTAGTTGTGTATGCACAGGATACTAATTTATTTGATATTAATATCCATATGGTTATTGACCCTAATAATCACACTAACACTATTAATGACGTTAATTCTTTTACTTCATTTATTGATAGTTTAGGATTTTCGTCTGAACAGACGTATATGCCTGCTAATGGTTGGATAAGTGAGGGTGGTACTAAACGTCAAGTTGTTGGTGTTTATGCTGCTGATGGTTCGGCTTATGCTGTTACTGATAATGGTACAGTTTCTGAAATTGACTTAAACGGTAATGGCGCTTTCAGCGAATATTGGTACGGTTAATTATGAAATTAACATTATATAGAATGTTCGGTGAAGATAACCGAATTAATAAAGCTAGTTATCGAATAGTTCTATATTCTTTAACAGGGACGTTACGGAAAGAAACATCTATAACGTCCCCTGTTATAGAAGTCCATTTGAGTGGAACTATTGACTTAAAGATAATAAACTACGCATATATTGAAGAGTTTAATCGCTTTTATTTTATAGACGATATTATTTCAGTACGCAATGAAGTTTGGGAATTCCATTTTAGAGTTGATGTTTTGCAAAGCTATTACGCAGTTATAAATGATTTACCGTGTATCGTCGCAAGAACGTCAAATGAAGAGTATGTGAGTAAGGAATTGTATGATAATCAAATACCCTTATTGCCAACAATTGATACTGAAATAGTATACAACGAGCAATTAAGAGGTGATTTTATCAACAATATCGGCGGTGCGGGGGCTGCAACTGATTTATGTTTCGTCGTTACAATGGTGCAACCGTTAGACATAGAGGCAGCTCGCGGTTCTTGGCTTGGGAATTTACTTTCAGTACCCAGCGCAAATTTAAGCGGAAATACTCCATTCAGTTGTTGTTTTGTATTATCGCACGAAAAATTACAATCACTTGCAGATGCAGTTCTTAAGAACTCAGAGGCCGCGTCTTATATCATTTCAATACGTTCTATGCCGTTAGATGCTATTAACTTTACTACAACTTTGCTGTACGGCGATATGAAGTATTATGATAGTGAGGGTAATGAACACGTTTTGCTTGAACACGTTCAGTATATACCTAATGTAGTAAATGATAACGCTGTTAATACAACTTCGTACGTTGTAAAAGCACATCAAAAAATAGAGGTAACTCGTAAATACAATGATTATCGAGATTATGCTCCCTTTACTACATTTGAAATGTTTCTTCCCTATTACGGAAATTACCAGTTAAAAGAAAATGACATTTATAATGGATTATATTATGATGTTATGTTAAATTTTACAACTGGGCAACTTACTTACGGGTTTTATCGTGATAAAGGTGAAGGGACTGTTCGTGAGCCTTCCGTTGAATATATCGAAACTATCAATGTTACACTCGGTATTGAAATTCCGATTTCGGCTACTAATTATCAAGAGATAATTCGTAGTAACGAAAGTAAAATGATTTCGGGTGTCGGCGGTTTAGTTGCGTCAGTTATATCAGTAGTTGCAGGTATTGCTCTTATGGCTACTGGTGCAGGTGCTGGACTTGGAGCAAGTTTAGCTATCGGCGGCGCGGCAGGTGGTGTTACGGCTGGAACAAGTATGGCCGCTAATTTTGAAAGCATCCCTAATGTATCAGCAACTGGAAGTAAGAGTAACAATACAGTTGGTATTTACTTACCTACTAATATGATGTTGGTACGTAGAACTAAAAACTGTACTGAGACTCCTGCTAACATTTCTTCTGTACTCGGTTTACCGTCTATGAAGTGGATAGAACATATATCAGATTTAGGTTCAAATATTATCTTATATGTGTATGATTGCCACCTTGACGGAATTACAGCGTTAAAAACTGAGAAAGACGAAATATACAGACTACTCCGAAGTGGTGTTATAACTTAAAATAGTCCCCTCATTTGAGGGGACTATTCTTTTCCATTTGAGTGGAATTACATCTCACTACCGTCACTATATTCTCTTTCGTCCTCAATAGCTTTACCTTTCTCATAATGCGTCTTTATATAACAGCAATTATGTTTCGGATTTCCTATTTCATAATCTGGACATCTAAACCAGTATTGATAAACACCGTTCCAGCTGTCCTTATCTTCAATTATCATTCTTTTGCCACACTTACATCTCGGAATTTTCATAATACACCTCTATTTACTAATTCTATTCTTACATAAGCTAATAATGTTTTTCTGTCATATTCTGTAAATTCTGGAAACTGCTGTTTAAAAGTAAATTTATTTTTAAACATAAATTCCATAATAGTTAATTCTTCTATTGTTGCTTTTTCGATATAGTCGCCACTCTCTTTTAAAAAATTATTCATTATACAAATCCCCTATCAGTTTGACACCATTGCATATAGTTTCTGACCACTTCGCCTATTTCGTTATCTTGATAAAACACTTTATCAACGTCGTAAAACCATTTTATTTTACGCCCGATATCGTCAATAGGTTTAGTAATCTTTCTACGCCAGTTAAAATTAGGTCTAAAATCAGTTGAAAATACTAAATCCATATCCTCGTCTTTAATCGGCGTAGTCTTTAAGTGAATGAATGTAAAACTAAAATCTTCAACTGTAACAATTTCGCATTGTAACGTTGTTTCTTCCCAAATTATAAAGTAGGTTCCTACTATATCCTTAGGACGATACTTTACGGGACAATGCGGATATATGGCTAATTCCCACATACCGTTAGTAATCATTTTCAGTTTCGGATTATTAAATGCAAAGTATACGTCTGACGGTTTTCCTTCGGGGTTAGGATTGTCTGCGTATTCTACTGCAATTCTTAATACTACATCTTTTCCTGTTTTCTTGTCGTGTTTTACTGCAAATTGATATTCTTGAATATCGCCGGGTTCCATTTTAAGAACATTATCAAGGCCCATCTCTTTGAAATATGGATTATATTTATTAACAGTATTACCACACATATAAATCTTTACATTATCCCTATCACGAATTATTGTAGACAATACGTTAGTAAATGTTACAAATTCGTCTGGTAAGTAAAGTTTACGCGTCATAAACTCGTCAAATAATATAGTTGTTATTTTAGGATATGATGTTGACTTGTCGTGTTCTTGTCCAGCAAGTGAAAATGCATAACAGAAAGGTTCTGTATCTTTTATTCGTTCACCTTTTTCTGTCCACTTACAAAAATACCAACGCATGGACCAATAATATATATCAGTCCATTCACCATTAGTCATTTGGTCGATAATGTTACCCCTTTCAGCATTTTCTACGAAATGACTAAATACGTCTACACCTCGTTTCCCTTGAAAATCTACATCATAACGACGAATTATAGCCATTTTCTCGCCTTTGAAATAGTAGTTTTCAAGTCCTCTTTCTTCGACTGCAAAGGATTTACCGTTTGAACGCATACCATAAATAATATTATAATGTGCGTGACATTTATCTATCCTTGTTAGTCGATAATGTTCTAACTTCTGTTCCATTTAAATACTCCTGCATTGAAATTTGAGTGCCTTTTATTGTGTCCATTCGAGCGGAAAACTTAACTTTCTCAGCATAAATCGGACACAAATGGCAGTTTATTTGATTACATTCTATGTCGTCTGAAAAAATACAATTATTATCAACCTCTGTATACATCATAATTCCTCGTCATTTATCCCTAATAAGTATTGCAGATATATTTCCGATAAAGAAAGTGTGTATTCTGCATTACTCAAATGAATACCAGATTTTTCGTGATATTCTGCCTTATTTCCTAAATAGTCTGTTAATACTCCGTCCATTTCTTCGTCAATATAGGTATGCGTTTGCTTACCTGTATTTTCTGGCGGAATATATAACCCCTCTTTGAAATTCTCAAAGATTTGATTACCGAACACTTTTTGCATATACTTTAATGCGTCCTGTTTATTTAACCCTGCAACCGTCAAAGTTAGCTCGTTATTTTTTTCGTACAAATATCTTTTTGAACCTAATGTTTTAAATCTCGTGGAAATACCCTCAAATTCCCAAGCGCCTAATACCTTAATTTCACCTTTAATAGTCTTTGGACGACACAAATCATAGTCTAATTTATGATAATTCATTGCATTTTTCAGTTTAAACTCATTTATTTTATTATATGTTTCAAAAAATTGCTTATGTTTTTCAAAATTTTTGAATTTAACACTATCTGTATCAGAATAAACATAGTCTTCGCCTAATTCTTTTATAGCCATAAACAAATTACGTCTATTATATGCCGTAACCCACACACCCCAAAGATAATATAGAAATCTTTTTGCTGAGTTATTATTCTTTTCTATGGCTTCTGAAATGTCTGGCGTTTCACTCGTCCATTCAAGTGGACTGTAAACAATCGTTGGTCTACAAATATCTGTTACACACATTCCATAAAATGAATTTAAACGCTCTTTTGATTGTTGATATTCTACAACTCTTTCGTCTACCCCCTTTAATTCAGTTTTTAACTTGTAAATTTCAAGTAATGCTTTTATTAAATTTGTGGGTAGGTAACCTTTTTTCATACGACGAAAATTATATACAATCATATTTTTCCACGTGTAATTGTCAAGAATTATCTTAAAATCTTGCTCTGTTAACGTGATTTTAATATGTTCTGCGCTGTCAACCTTTCCGTTATTCTCAACTAAACCCTTGATTTTTGTGCAATGCGACTTACTGATATAATTTTCATTGTAGTTTGTTGATTGAATGTTATCAAATTCAACATCAAACATACAGCAATATTGCTCTAAATTAGTAGCAAAATCTTGCTCGTCCTTTATTTTTATAAATTCGGGAGCAGACATAGGAAATCTTTCCGTTACCATTACAGCAGGATATGCTGATGTGAAATCTTCCGACGCAACTTCGTGTATTATATCACCAACATAGTTTACATTTGCGTGTGTATGCCCACCAGCAAACGCCGCTTTCGCTTGTTTATATTCTTCTGCTGTCAAGGTTAAGGTTTTCATTATGTTTCTATACTTTTTGTAAACATCTTGATTTTCCTTTTTCTTACCCCCACCATAAAAACATTGTTTTCGCGTAAAATTACGTACTTCACCTGTTTTTGTCATAGGTATTTCAGCAATAGAACCGACACGTTCAATATATTCTTCAATGTATGCCGTAATTATTAAAACATCATTATATGTATAGGCTAATTCTTTCTCTGTCAACGGTGTTTTATAGTTACGTTTTAAAGAATAATCTAAATCACCTTTTAATTTTCTTATATTGTGTTTGGTTAACTGTTTCCCTACCATTGCCAAACTATAACCAGATAATTTATAAGAGCATCTGAACTCTATTCCTAAATCACACAATGCCCTAACAGGTCGGCGCTTATGTAATGAAAATACTTCTGTCCATTCAAACCATTTATGCATAAATTGAAATTCATATGAAAGGTTATGAATGTAAATAACTAAACGTTGTTTATCGTTAAGTTCGTACCATTCAGACATAAACTTGCAAACTTTGATAAACTCTTCCCACGTTCTACCTTGAACTATAACATCTTTGATTGCTAACGTCCATATATATGTTATTGCTTGCTTTATTACTTGTCCATTCGAGTGGACTTCAAATGATGTTGTTTCAATATCGAACGCTAACGGGGCGTTATAAAACGTTATCTGTTTTGTACTTGTAACTTTATCCAGAATACCCGCTTTAATTATCGCCTTTTCTATTTCGTCCGCCGAAAATACTGTCAAGGTAGAGTTCTCTGGCGTCGGGGGGTAAGTCTTCAATTCCTTCGAGGTCATTATTATATACCCCCTCTTCATAGTTTTTGTTTAACCTATTAGTTAAATAGCTTGCAATTTCATCTGGCGACATATCCTTAAATTTTCTGTCGTCCACTACTTGCGCAATCTCTCGCCAAGTTTCATATTTTCCTATTACTACCTCAAAACTTACGTCAAGAGTTTCATAAACTTCAAAAAACTTTGAATATTCTTCACGAGTTCTTAATCTAATGTCAAATTTATCTTTCAACATTTTTATAAAATCTCGTATATCTTGCTCGTGACCTTTTATTGTGGACGTATTAGTAGATAGAAAATACTTTTCTTTCATAACCTCATTTAATAATTTTCCGCGCGTTACATCTTCTGTACGAAAATCATTAAATTCGTGTTTTTTATATTTATGAAATTCAACTTCACCCGTCTTTGCATTTCTTTCAAAATCTTTTCTGTATGCCTTTGGTATAGGATAAAACTTCTTTTCGTTGAAATAACCTTTTAACGCGTTAGTTGCAGCATTGTATCTCGTTTGCGCCCACAAATAAGTCTGTTTATGAATATTCAATAATTCTTCTTTTGACATTGAACGTAAATCTTCATATGTTAACTTTTTGAAATCACTTATATTTTTTATTTTCATAAATAAAAACAATACCCCGCCGATATGATTAATCGACGGGGTACATTCCCCTTTTATTTAATTATTCCGTTCGAGTGGAAACTTAGAGAACTTCGACCAGCGTTATATTCTGCTTGCCTTTAGTTTTGCCCTCTTTGAGTTTTACTTTTAAACCGTCAGCGAGCGCAGTTTTAAATTCGTCAAAATCGCCTTCGACAGCTTCTAAAATTTCGTCAAAGATTTTCGACAGAATAAATCCCGAAAAGGCAAACTTCTTCGGCTCTTCTTCAAATGTGAATACATAAAACTCACCAATTCCGCCCTCTTTCGTATCGTCTGATATCTGTACTTTATCCGCTGCGTTTATCGTGATACCATCTTTATGATATTTAATAATGTCTGCCGTGTCAATCTTTTCTTTGCCTTCCATAAGTTCAGACATAACAGTTGCTTGCTGCGCTATTTTTCTAATATCAATAGACATAAAATTTACTCCCTTTAGTCAATTACGATTTTTCTTATATTAACAGATGTTAATAACGTATCTAATAATATCTTTAAATCATAACGAGATAACATTCTATTTACTTGTATCGTGCCGTCTTTGAAATATACGTATATATATCATAATATTGATTATCCATAATTGACTACCTTAATTTTTATTTTCGGTCAGTTTATATAAACCCTACCATAAACTTTTTTGAGTTGTCCCACTTCGCCAGCGGCTCAAAATAAAATATTAAATTATTTGTCCATTCGAGTGGACACGCCATAAAGAGAGTATGAGAAAATAGACGTTCGCGTAGGCGAACGAATTTTTGTTCAAAATTCGGGATTTTTGTTCAAAATTCAGTATTTTTGTACAAAAATCAGCGCGTGATAATCCCACGGCTTTCGCCGTGGCGATTATTTACAAACTAATTAAAATATTGCTTATTTCAATAATCCTGTCGCGCAACTCTGAAATGTTTAGCTCACATTCCGAAATTTCCGCGTACTTTTTTTCAATAATTTTTTCGTATTGCGAAATTGTCTTTTCGGCCTGTAAGCGTTCAAATAGTAGTTCTTTTATTTCGTAATCGCTCAATTGCTGCACCTCTTAAAGTTCGCTTAAAAGTTCGTTAATATCTTTTGCGTCGGATAGCTTTTGCAAATTTGATAATACCTCAACTAATTGACTTGACAAGCTGTCAATATCGCCGTTGTCGGCGTCGGAAATAAAGCGCATAGCTGCATTTTTCACATCACATACTATTGAATAGCAGTATCCCGTCAAAAAATCTTTCGTATTTTCTTTTCCTCTCTTTATGGTTATTTTGTCGGGGCGGTCGCCCGCCCCGTCATTCGGTTTACAGCTTGGCAATAATCGTTTTTATCAACTCTATCGCCCTTTCGTTCGCTCCGCTCTCTATGTCGCTTATAACCACGTTTAGCGCGTCTTTAAGCATATCCACATCTAGCGCGGCGTTATTCTCTGCCGTTTCCGTCGTGTCCTCTGTGGTGTCCGTCGTGTCCTCTGTGGTGTCTGTCGTGTCCTCTGTGGTGTCCGTCGTGTCCTCGTTCAGTTCTTTTTCGTCCTTGACCTCTGCGCCGTATTCGGTAAAATCATAGCGGACGGAAAGGACTTTTTTCAATTCAGAAATGGACATAAGCGGACTTATGACGTCAAAAGTTATGAGGTTGTCTATATAATAAGCGGGTTCATCGGGCGTAACCATATACACATTGCAGATTTTGCCGTTTACTTTGCGCAATACCTCCGCGCCGTCGTCGTCCTTTACTTTATCCCACTTTTCCATCTTTATAAACTCTTTGCGTCCTGTCTTTTTAAGCTTGTTGCCCTTGGCTTCTTCGTAATGTTCGTATGTGGTAGTTTTTGCTTCGTAAAGTGTTTTTAAAGCGGTAAAATCAAAGTCATTTTTGCCAAACTCTTCGCGGTAAAAAATCGAATGTGCGCCGTCCTCAGTAATTAACGCGCCTATCGTTACGGCTGAATAAGCTTGCGATTTTTTCAGGTTACAAGCTTTTTCAGCCCACTCCACATAGTTCGCAAACGCCTTTTTAAGCCCTTTTTCGTCGTAGTAAATAGCGTCTTTCCAAAGATCTTTCTTATACACCTTTTCAAGTGCCTTGTATGCAAAAAGCTGCATTTTGTCGCTAACTTTTTGAGATATCTCAATCAGCTGCTTAGCCTTTTCGGCCGTGTCGACGTTCAAGGGGTTTACCTTGTCAAGTGCGGTGTTAAGCTCTTTCGCCGTGAGCGCGTTGGGGTTTTCCGTTTGAGCGGAAAAAGTGTCTTGTTTTTTCGTCATCTATATGACCTCCATAAATATTATTATTTTGCAATCGATAAATTTATATCGATAAACTTATATCGATAAACTTATATCGATAAAGTTTTATCGATAAAATTATACTGATTGCGTCGCCGTCCCTCAACGGTCAAGTTAAGTATATAATATAGTTATGTATGATGTCAAGTAGCAATTTGCACAAAGATTGTGTACAATGTGCACAAAGTTTTTGCGGGGCGTTTATTGCCATTTTAAGGCGCGTAAATTGTCGGTCGATAAATTAATCAAGCGCGTATATTACGGGCGTTTATAGCCTGTCTGGGGGCGTGTAATAGCGCATTATCACATTTTGCACGCGTGCGCGTGTGCGTGTATCAATACGAACATATGTTTGTCGAAAAGAAAAATTTCTTGCGTACACGAACATTTGTTTGTATTAGACAGTTGTCTATTATGGTTTAGTATTACTAAACTTGTTGTTTATTTTTATTAAACTTGTATAGGTGACGCTGGGGAAGCCGACGACCGCAATCTGCCCATG
>JABLTQ010026376.1_pt1 | contig 12437 bp, 12 predicted proteins | sample 7160101 | NCBI WGS metagenome assembly JABLTQ01 (sample SAMN14651228, study PRJNA627086) | human gut metagenome | isolation source: feces | host: Homo sapiens
CTCTTTCAATTGATCCTTCGCTTCTTAACCATATAGTTACATCAAAGCCACAAAAAGCAGATTGAAGAGCAATTTGACTACCTAGTACTCCACCACCTGCTACTACAATTTTCTTCATATTCATTTTTACACCTCTATTGGATACATATTAATATCCTATGTTTCATAATTAAGAAATCATCATTATTATTAATTTCGTTATAATCCTGACTAAAGCTTTAAATAATTTTAAAATAAATCAACTAATTAGTTGTTTGAGATGAAAAAATGAGTTTTAGAACAAAGAGAGTTTTTATAGCAACTCCATTTTATATGCTTTTTGAATTTTTCCTGTTGAAATATTTATTTTTACTCTTTGGTGGAGTTAAGGATGTTTATTTGTTTATAGCTACTTTACTTTTAGGTGGCCTTCAATGTATCCCTATGATATTTGAAGAGCAAAAATCAACTGCTACCGGAAGATTTTTTACAGAAATATTTGGGATTTGGCAATGGTCAATGCTGATGATTTTAATAGATCTGATTGTTATTTATGTAATAAAACAATTTATTGACATTTCATTTGGTGTTGTATGTATTTTATTAGCTGTTGTGCCGATTTTAGGTGTTTATAATTATTATCATGCTCATAAATTAATAGTTAAAGAACATACTTTAGAATTCAAAAATTTAAAGGAAGAAGTTAATATTGTCCATTTGTCAGATATACATTTTGGTGCTGTAAGATATAAAAAAATAATTAATCAGGTAGCTAATAAGTTAAATGAATTGTCTGACAGTTGTGACATTGCTATTATTTCTGGAGATTTGGCTGACGGATCTTGTGGGGTTAAAGACGATGATTTTAATGCATTTAAGAATGTAAATATGCCAATTCTGTTTACACCTGGAAATCATGATTTCTATCCTGGAATTGAAAATGTTTGCAGGGCAGCCAAAAAAGCTGGAATAATTGTTTTAGATGATGAAAAAATGGAATTTAAAGGATTGAATATCTTTGGATTGTCTTTTACTTTTGGAGATAAGGAAGATGTATCTAATGAACAGTTAAAACAGGCTACTGATGATGATACCGTAAATATTATAAATTATCATGTTCCTTATGCTTGGGATTTATTTGCCCGATTAGGTTACAATCTTCAGTTGTCTGGCCATACTCATGGTGGACAATTTTATCCAATGAATCTGTTTTGTAAATTGATGTTTAAATACAATAAGGGAATATTTGAAGAAAATGGTAATTATCTGTCAGTCACTACTGGGGTAGGTTCAATGGACACTCCTATGAGGTGGGGAACTGATTCAGAATTGGTTATATTAAAATTAAGAAAAAAATAAGTTTAAATCATGGTTTCGTAAAGCTCTTTCATTTTCAGAGCATCTTCATCTCTTAGAGGAGTTTCACAAATAATATTTGCTCTCCAGCCATTGTCTATGAGATTTGAAAGTAAATCCTCAATGTTAGGTCCATATTCGTTACTTTCAGCAAGAGTGTGGTGTTTTACTTCACCACCATTGCCATATTCTATTGTTGTAAAATGACAATGAAGGATATCAATATCCAAATTATCTTCCAGTTGTGAAAAAATGCAGTTATAATCTTCTTTTTTATTTAAAAATCCTCTTCCACGTGCATGAACATGGGCAAAATCAATTGTTGGTTCAAAATGATCAAAACTTGCACATAATTCAACAATCTCTGAAACATTTCCCTGTTGTGAACGTTTCCCTGTGGTTTCCGGTGCAAAAGTAAACTCTTCAATACCTTCAGCTTCCAGCTCTTCAAATAATCTACTAATGGTATTTTTAGAAATTTCCATTGCTTTTTTAGGCTTTCTATTTGAATAAAAACCAGGGTGAAACACTAATCTGTATGCGCCCATCCATTCTCCGGCACGGGCTGTTGCAATTAGATGGTTGAGACTTTTTTTAATTTTCTCTTCTTCTTTAGAGCATAAATTTATGTAGTATGGTCCATGAATTGAAATGAGAATGTCATGTTTTTCGGATTCTTCTTTTAGAATTTTAGCTGACTTTTCACCAATTCTTACACCATAAGGGGATTGATATTCGTAGGAATCAAGACCTTCTTCTTTAATATATTTCGGTGCTTTGTAAGCAGCTCCTTTATAATTAACAGGACTTCCGGCAGGTCCAAACATTACATTATTTTTCATCTTTATCAAAAAAAGTGTTAAATGGAAATTATAAAATTCCCATTGCTTTGTTGGTTTTAGCTATTGATTTTTCATTATCTGATTCCATTTCAAGTAATGCACGAATTGCATCAATATTTTCTGGAACAACATCTGATTCTTGGTGAACAGCTTGCATATAGTATAATTCATTACCTACAACATTTATGGATTCTCTCCAAACTGGAATTTCATATAAATCGTTTCTGTTTCTTCCAAGTTCTTTAGCATATTCCATAAGTTCTGCAGTTGAACCTAAACCTTCACCGGCATCTACAACAAGAACTCTGGAACGTTTTTCTAAAGCATCAATAATTTCCTGAGTTTCTATTTCATTATTTATTTCAACCATTATGTTGTGTTGGTGCATAAGAGTTGTAGGAACAAGTAATGCCATTGTTGTTACATCAATACCTTCCATAACCGTTTTTACATCAGGACCGTGGTGGGACGGTACTTTTGGAGGGTTTGGCACAATGGAGTTGATAGGTCCTTTTTTAACTTCTGAAGGGTCAGATCCTCTTCTAACCATTACTGCTCTAACTTTTTTAATATCTGCAATAGGGTCAATAGTACTTAATGTACGTGTAAGTCCTGTGGTGTTACATGAAACAACTCTGGTGTAATCTTTACCGTAAGAGTCATCATAATTTGAAATAGCATTAAATGAAAGACCGGTTAATTCATGGTCTTCTCCACCTTGGTAAATTGCTTTAACTCCAGCTTTTTTATACATTTCTAAATTTTGAGGACCGATAGTTCCAGGAGTACAGTCTACAACAACATCTGCTTCCTGAATCATGTCTTCTACAGTTCCAGCTATTTCAATTCCTGCTTCTTTAAATTGATTGGCTCTTTCAGGAATTCCAATGTATAAATCATAACCTTTTTCTTCAACTGCAGTTCTTGCTTCGTAATTAGGTCTAGTTTTACTTACACCAATTACTTTCATATCATCTTGAGCAGCTACTGCATCTGCCACTCTTTTTCCTATGGTTCCATATCCGTTTATAGCTACAGATTTCATTTTAATCCCTAATTTTAATATTAAATTTTTAAAAAAATTTGTTATATGGATTAAAATTTGTAAGTTAAATTATATAAAATTTGATATTTTAAAATTAATAAAAAAGAGCAATAAAAAGATTCAAAGGTAGGAGATTTATTCTACCTTAAATCCAGCTTCTTGGACAGCTTCAGCTAAATCAGAATCAGATACTTTATCGGAATCAAATGTAACTTTTGCAGTATTAGTTTCTAAGTCAGCTTTAGCATCTTCTACACCATCTAAATCTTTTATGGAAAGCTCAACAGCCGCTACACAAGATGGACAGTGCATTCCAACAACATTAATAGTTTTTTCTTCAGTTGCCATAATTTTTTCTCCTTAATTGTTTATATTTAAGTATTTGGCCAGAAATTATATATAAACTTTTAGTCATGCCAAAATATTTATCTGTAATTTAAAAGTAGTGATGCATAAACAATTACAATAACTGAACCAATGTTATGTACAAATGCTCCTTCAATAGGATTTAATAATCCAAGCATAGCTAAAACTGTTGCTATTAAATTTAAGGTTAATGCAAATCCAATTCCAGCATTAATGGTTCTTAAAGTCTTTTTAGATACTTTAAATAAATGGGGCAAGTCTTGGATATTGTCATGGATTAAAGTAATATTTGAAGCTTCAATTGAAATGTCACTGCCGATGCTGCCCATTGAAATTCCTACATTAGCTTGTTTAAGAGAGGGAGCATCATTTAATCCGTCTCCAATCATAGCTACTTTATTATTTTTTAATTGTAATTCTTTAATGTAATTACTTTTATCTTCTGGTAAACAGTTATATTTGTAATTGTCAATCCCGACTTTCGAAGCAATAGTTTGAGTTGTATTTTGATTGTCTCCACTCATAAGTACCGGAGTAACATTCATTGATTTTAAATTAAGAATAACATCAACTGCATTATTTCTTAAAAGGTCCGATAATAATACTGCTCCAATTAACTGATTATTCATACAAAGATAAATTGCAGTTGCTCCGGCATCTAAATGAGGCTGAACTTTTGTTTTTTCAAATTCTTTATAGTTTTCATTTAGAAGCTTTTTGTTTCCAGCTACTATTTCATTATTTCCAATTTTTCCTTTAACTCCTTTTCCAGAAATAATCTCAAAATCATTTATTTCTTTCAATGGGGGATTTTTACGGATTTTATAATATTTCACAATTGCTTTAGCAAGAGGATGTTCTGATTTATTTTCAAGTGATGCAAGAATATGCATTATTTCATTTTTAGTGTATTTCTTATCATATGGGATTATTTGATTTACTTCTGGTTCTCCATAAGTTAATGTTCCGGTTTTGTCTAAAATTATACTATTTACTTTAGCTAGCTCTTCAAGAGTTTCTCCATCTTTAACAAGAATTCCTTTTTTGCTTAAATTTCCAATAGCTGCCATAATTGCTGTTGGCGTAGCTAAAACTAATGCACATGGGCAAAATACTACAAGTATTGTAACTGCTCTTAAAATTTCATGAGTTATAATCCATGTTCCTATTGAACAGATAAATGCAACTACAACAATCCATGTTGCCCATCTGTCAGCTGCTTTTACGATTTTTGCATTTTCAGGTTTTGAAGATTCAATTAATTTTATTAATTTGTTTACTGAACTGTTTTCTCCATTTTTTGTTGCTTTGATGATTATTGAACCATATAAGTTTATTGTACCGCTGTATACTTCATCACCTACAGTTTTATCCACAGGAAGTGACTCTCCAGTTAATGCTGCTTGGTTTATTGAAGATTCACCTTTTATAATTACTCCATCTCCGGGAATTATTTCTCCAGGCAATACTTTGATAATATCGTTTATTCTGATATTTTGAGCAGCTATTTCTTTTTCATCCACATTACTGTTTATTATTGTTGCAGTTGTGGGAGTAATGTCAATTAAATGTTTAATTCCATTTTGAGTTTTGCTTACAGTGTATTCTTCTAAAAATCCTCCAATGGTCATGATTAAAGCAATTACTCCTGCAGCAAATACTTCACCAATTATTATTGATGATATGATAGCTATTGAAACAAGTAAATCTGCTTTTATGTCTTTTTCATGTATTAATGATTCTATTGCTTCTCTGATTATGGGCAAACTACATAATATAACTGCTATCCATGATAAATCAAAGAATAACAAGTCTGGTTTTATAAAACCAGTTATTAATGAGATAGCTGAAATAATCATTAAGATTATTTCTTTTAATTCATCTTTTCTTAGCCAATTTTTAATATTCATTTAATCACCTAAAGTATAGGTATACCCCTATAGGTATAAAACTATTTTAAAAAAAATTAAATTCTGGAATAATATTCTAAAATTGTAGATACATCAGCTAATGCTTCTTCAGTATCTCCTTTTTCCATACTTTCTTTAATACAATGTTCAAGATGTCCTTCAACAATTATATGTCCTACTTTGTGTAGTGCTGATTTTGATGCATTTATTTGCATTAAAATATTTTCACAAGGAACATCTTCATCGATCATCCGGTCAATTGCATTTAGTTGACCTATTATTTTTTTTAATCTTCTGTGAAGATTCTCAGAATCCATACATTTTTTCAAAATAACACAACCTATACCTAGTAGGGTATATATTTACTTGTTGTATATAAATATTTTGAGTTGTTGAGTTTACAAAAAGAAAAAAAGAAAATGATGTAAACATTTAGGTTACATCTATAATACCTGATCCATCACCAGAACTACTGCCTGATCCTGAATCTCCGCTTGAGGAACTTCCGCTGTGGCTTGAACCTCCGCTTGAAGACCCTCCGCTTGAAGAGCTTCCACTTGAAGAGCTTTCACTGTGGCTTGTTCCACTTTGATGGCTTGAACTTCCACTTGAAGAGCTTCCAGTTGATGAACTGGAACTGGAATCAGAACTTGAAGAACTTCCTCCAGATGAACTGGAATCAGAACTGGAACTGCTTTGATCAGATAAAGTACTATTGTTAGTTAAATTAATTGTAGAATTATTATCATGTTCAGTTGTATTATCTGATGAATTGGTAATGTTTGTTGCATAAAAGACTAACCCAATGAGGATAATACAAACAATAATAATTGCAAGTATAAGATTATTTTTCTGCAATTTATCTCTCCATTTTTAGTTTATTATCAGATGATATATAGTCAAATATAGTATCAACTGATTCAATTAATAAATCAACATATGGTACAGTTACATTATTATAATCTTCGTATTTATATGTTTCATAAAGTACAGTAGGAGTACCTGATTTTTGTATAGGGAGAGTTACATATGGTGGACTTGTTTGTGAAGCAGGGAAATATTCCTTTAAACCAGGATTATCATTGATTATTTTAGTAGCTATGGCTTTTGATACATTATCCTGTGCCGGAGCAAAAGCAAAGTTAGTAATGACATATGCTCCACCTTGATTGGAATGTACATCAACTACAAGGGAATAATTGTTTTTTATAGCTTCAGGAACTACATAATCACGTCCTAAAAGTTGTCCTCTCATTCTATTAATATCATCAATAGGTTTACCAATTGGTGTTACATTTATTTTATAAATATCATAACAGTAATTTAATTCACCGGATTTTTTTGTTAATTCATCAAATAATGCTTTGTGAACAGCATTTTCAGTTACATGAACACCAATAATATAAGCTATTCTCACATTTGAGCTGGTATTACCTATTGATTTATATAAATAGACAGTACCATTTTCATTTGAACCTAAATTATACCTTTTAAATCCGGTTTCATTATTATAAATCTCTAAAGTTTTTCCTACAGAATAACCGTTGTAAGTTGTTGTAATGGTATAAACTCCAGGGTATGCTTTAATATTAATAAAAGCAATACCTTTTTCATCAGTAATTTTAGTTAAAACTTTACCTGCAATAAGAAATGTTACAGAAGCATTGCTAAGTGGTCTGCCTTGCCCGTCTAAAACTTCTGCAGTAAAAGTTGCAGTACCTGTTTTGTTACATGGCTGACTAATATCATATGTAATTAAAGTTTTATTTACAAAGACATTATTTCCTGCTTGCAATCCGTCAGGATGCATAGCAGTTATAATATAATTTCCAGGATTAAGGTTAATATTTAACTTGGCAGTACCGTTTTCGTTGGTGTATTGTGTGTAGAAAACACCGTTGATATTAAATGTAACTGCTGTATTGTTAGCTATTGGATTTCCTTGTTTGTCCAAGAAAGTAGCGTAGTATTGGGATTCATTTTTATAATACTTAACTAGGTCCTTGGAAACAATTGTAGGCAAAACATCAATAGTATATCCTTTTTTTTCACCTTTAGGGTGTATAGCTGTAATTATATATTTTTTAGGATAAAGTTGGATGTTTAATTTTGCAGTACCGTTTTCGTTGGTGTATTGTGTGTAGAAAACACCGTTGATATTAAATGTAACTGCTGTATTGTTAGCTATTGGATTTCCCGTTTCATCCAAGAAAGTAGCATAGTATTGGGATTCATTTCTATAATACTTAACTAAATCATTTGATTCAATAACAGATAAAATTGTAACTTTTGCATTTTTAAGTGCAGGATTATAAATATCTGAACCATTATAAGCTACTGTGAAATTGTAAACATTCGGATCTAAATTAATATTCATTCCAAATGTACCATTGCTATCTGTAATCTTATTATAACTCATACCATTAATATTAATACTAACAGTTTGGTTAATTATAGGGTTACTATTATTATCTAATAATTTTCCGCTTAATTTAGTACCATTTTTATAGTACATTTCAAAGTCATGTATGTCAATACTAACATCGGATTTAACATCAGTGGTATTTGGTTGGATAATATTATTATCATCAACTTCTAAATCAGTGTTAATAACGTTATTATCATATGTTTCCATACTTTGATGTAAATCAGTAGTATTTTCATTTGCACTTACAGTAGAAATTCCAGCTATCAATATAAAAACTGATATTAGAATTATCAACTGTTTTTTTAATATTAAATTTTTCATATGACAACACTATAACCAGTTTGTACTTCATTATATAAACTTTTTAGGAAAAATAACACTTTTTCTGTTTATTTTTGATGTAATATGATTCTGAATTTCATCTCTTTTTTATATTTTGTTTTAAGAGTTAATATTCTTCAGCATCATCTAAAACTTATTATTGTCTTTCCAATAAAAAAATAAAAAATAAGAATAAATAAAACACAAAATGATATGAAAGGATAAATTTTCGATAAAACTTTAAAATAATGCCAAAATAAATGTTTTGTAAATTTATACTAATTATTTTCTTTCTAAATATGAAATGGAGTTAAGATTTAATAAAAAAATATTAATTGAATAATAATTTTTAAAAATAGATATTATGTTGTGAAATTATGAAAATTAAAAAATAAGAAAAAAGCAAATTAAAAAAATTTGCTTGAATTTTAAGGAATAAATCTATTCCATAGCCTCTAGTTTTTCTGGGAAATAGGTATCTACTACATATTCGAGACCATATTTTGAGAAAGATTGCTGTTCTGCTTTTTTACCAATCTTAAGCATTTTTTTAATTTCAGTTTGCCAGAAATCACTTTTATACCTTGGGTCTTTAGCTAACTCTTTTAATCTCATAACATCAACGTCTTTAAGATTATCTGTTGGCAAATCATAATTGATAATGTCACTAGCTGTTACTCCCATGAATTTTGCATCAGGAGTAGCTAAATCATGATTAACGTGAGCTAATTTTGCACTTCCTGAAATAATTACCTGTGCAATATGAAATCCCCAAGGGTCTCCGTCGTTACAGATATAAACAGGCAAGTGTAATTCTTCATTTACTCTTTTAATAAATCTTCTTGTAGCACGAGCTGCTTGTCCTTTAAGTCCTACAATTAAGGTATTAAATCTGTCATATGCTTTTTCCTGAACCATCCTGTGGAACATTCCCATGGTTTCTACAGCAATAACTCTATCTACATTACAATCTAAGAAATCTACTTGATCAATTGTTGGTGAAATAGTATATCCTGATTTTCCAGCTTTTAAAGCATTAATTTCAACATCACCATCTTTTAAGGTTAAATCACCATATACTGAGGCACCATCTTCCTCTGGCATTAATCCTAAATCTTCCCTTGTTGTTCCTAAGGTTACTTCTAAATCTTCTCCAACAATGTTTGATTCCTGTTGTGTTTTAAAACTGATTCCCCAACCTTCAGAAACATAATACATTTCCCTGATTGTAGCTGTTTTTTCTCTTTGAACTAAATCTTTACAGAAATTAGCTACATAAACCATTTGCCCTAATTTTCTGATTTGTTTTACATTACCAAGAGATCTTCTACCGTATCTGTCTCCTAAAACATAATATCTTTTTGCTTCATCATAAACAATATTTGAGGTACCACGTGAAGGAACTTTTATAGAAGGAACTTTTTGTTTTTCGATTTCTTCAATAATTTCCTGACCTAATCCTTTTAATTTGTTGAAGGTATATTCTTTTCTTAGTTCTTTATGTGATTTACCTTCTGGGTTTTGTTTTATTTCATCAGACATTTAAATCACCTGTTTATTCTTCTTCCTCATATTCTGGAACTTCCTCTTCAATGTTTTTAAGATTACTGTGGTCATCGTCAACAGCATATCCAAATTCATCAAGTTCTTCCATAATTAATGCGTCTTCTTCTACTTCTTCTTCCTCTTCTTCAACTTTTTCACCAAGTAATTCTGCAAGAGCCCTTTTAGTTACTTTAGCTAAAACTTGATTATATTCAGGTATTCCAGTTTCTCCTAATTTTGCAGCTTCTTCAATGATGACTGGGAGATAATCTTCGAATACTTTTGAACGCATTGCTTTTTCTTTTGCAGCTTTTTTAGCTCTTAAATGTTTTTGAAGTTTACGAGCTAAAGTCATAGTTGCTTGTCTTATTTCATGAACAATTTCAGGTTCTGGAGATACACTTTGTTTTCCGGTAGAAAGATAAGGAACTTGTGTTGAAATGATGTTTACAAATAAAGTAATTGGGGAATTGTCAAAGTCTTTAATTCCGTAACGTTTCCAATCAATACTTTTTAGTGCTTCGGTAATTGCACAGCTTCCTTGATCAAATGTTAATGGAACTCTATTTGCAAATCTCATAATTTCTGATTTTCTTTGTTCATTTACAACTCTTCCGGAATCTCCGCCATAAGCAATTCCTGCTTCAATAATGAAAGAAACACCTCCTCCATAGGTTACAGGTTTTCTTGTAAGTGTAGCTATGAATTCAGGTTTAAGAATTTGTTTCATACCTTTTTCAATTTGTTCTGATCCGATAGGTATGAGTCCGTTACTTGGAGGAGCCATGAATTTCATTTTTTTGAAACAGTTTACAATAGCTTCTGCTTCAGCCCAAGTCATATCCTTTGGACGTTTATTCATGTCAATACCAGTCATTTCCTCAATTTCGTTTACTCTTTTATTGGACATTCTGGAAAGTGAGCTGGTTAACATACTCTTGTATCGTCTTTTATCAGTATGTTTTGCCATAAATAGAACATCATCAGCACTAACTCCTTTTGGATGTGGTAAAACTTCTTTTGGGAGTATTGGAACAATATTTGCCGCTCTTTTAAAAATATATTTGTGTCCACTTGGATCTCTAAAGGTAATTTTTGCATGAGGGTTTCCAATCATGGTTCTTCTGATGTATTCAAAAGCACCTTGTTCTGCCATGGAGTAAGAAACATCTTTAAATTGTAATTCGATACAGACTCCAGTATGTTCTGCAGGAAAATCTTCTCTTTCCATTAACATACCTTTATTTTTCTTAACATCCATTTTGAACTTCATTTTAACTCCTTTAAGTTTATCTCCTTCTTGATAACAGGAGATTACACGAGCAGGTTCACCAGTAGTCATCTGTGATAAAAGTACACAACCACTACAACCTAAACCTTGTTGTCCTCTTGACTGGATGTTTCTGAATTTGGATCCTGCAAACATACTACAGTATACCTGCATTACAAAGTCTTCAGGAATTCCTGGACCGTTATCGGAGTGTCTGAGAATGTAATGTTCTTTATCAATTCTTTTTAATTCAATATTGATTTCTGGAAGGATACCTGCTTCTTCAGCTGCATCAAAACTGTTCGTAATTAATTCGTGAAAAACAATTGTTAATGAGCGGATTTTACCAGTGAATCCTAACATTTGCTTGTTTTTTCTAAAGAACTCTGATGGTGTCAATTGTTGGAAATTGTCAAAGAGTTCATTTGCTTGTTGAGACAAATTTTTCCTCCTTAAAATTTTATAATTTATTTATGAATCTATTCTTTATTTAAATCAAGTCAGAGAGCATTTTCAAAGTAATATTTTTAGAGTACTCTATCTGTTCTGATTAAGTTATAGATAAAAAAACAATAATTTTATTGTAGAAAACATGATATTTTCATTACACTATCTATATATGCTAAGTAAAGTATATAATATTTTGCTATTTGTTTTGAAATTTTTGACTTCAAAATAAAATATTGCAATGCTTCTAAATCATTGTAAAAAAAGTTAAGTAACATTAATAAAAATGTTACTATTTCATCATTTCTTCATCAAAGTCGATTCCGTCTTTGAATTCGATTTCATCATCTTTGATTCCAACAAGATCTTTAAATTCTTTAAGTTTCAATTCATCTTTTTTACGCTCTAAAAAAGAATAGACTGATTTGTGTCTTGATCCTTTTAAAATCATTTCAATAGCTTCTTTAGCTATCATGATGTTGTCCATTTCACCAATTAATGAAACGGTTTTTCCATAGATGGCCATTTGCACGTCAGCCATATCCATAATTATTTCACGTGTTTTTCCATTTTGCCCAATTATTCTCCCTTTATATCTAGAAAGTGCATTTTTAGATTTTCCAATGTATAATGGCAATTTTATGACTTCTAAATAAATATCATCATTAACTAAGTTAAGAGCAACTTCCGGATTAAATCCGCGAGCTACTGCTTTTACAATGTGATTTGCATTCCATACGCCAAGTGGATCGCTCATGTTTTCTTGTGGGGTGATGTAAACAGTTCCGTCTTCACTATCAATATCTAAGATTGTTTCAGTAGCCTTTTCAATTGATTTTTTTACATCTCCCTTGTTTCCAATTAGTGCCCCAATTCTATTTTGAGGTATTTTTAAATAATCTGTTTCTGGCATACTTATCACCTTTTA
>JABLTQ010112391.1_pt1 | contig 12368 bp, 10 predicted proteins | sample 7160101 | NCBI WGS metagenome assembly JABLTQ01 (sample SAMN14651228, study PRJNA627086) | human gut metagenome | isolation source: feces | host: Homo sapiens
GATGTGCAGGTCGGTCTCGAAAATTTTGACGTCCGCGCCGCCATCGATAAGGACGTTATAAACGCCGCTCATAAAAAATTCCTCATAGCTGCATGAGGTCAGGTACTTCTCTGCCGCCGAGACAAAGACCTCAGGGCGGGAGAAGTAATACGCGCCGCAGATGGCGTGCGTGCTCACAGCCTGTTTCTCGACCGTATAGAGAACGCAGCCTGCCTCGTCAAGCTTTGCGAAGCTGTATTTCGGCACGTCGGAGGTGAAAGTCAGGAGCGCCGCGTCGGGGGCGGAGAAGTCACCGGCAGCGCAGAAATCATAAAAGTCACGGCAGACGAACATATGGTCGCAGTCGTTAAAGAGCAGGGGAGCGCCGCCGTCCAGCCCCTTGACGCCCTCAAGGCAGGTCATCACAGCGCCGGGGAGGACCTCGGGGATGACGACGATCCTCGCCTGCGGGTAGTATTCCTTTATTTTACGGTCGATCTCAAATTGGTCTATATGCTCCTGAAGGACGACGAAGCTGATGTCAGCGACGTCGACAAACTTCATGACCGACTGCGCCGACCAATAGAAAAAGGGCTTGCCGTTAAGCTCGATGAGCGGCTTCGGCATGGAGTATCCATCCTTGAAGAAACGGTACCCGCGCCCGCCCATAGGCATGATGAGATGAAGCTTTTTCATTATTCGCCCTCCCATTCAAAGACCGGCTGCGCGGTGTAGGCAGATATGACCTTGTCGCGGTATTCCCCGTCGAGGAACGCGCGCTTATTGAAGGTGAAGTTCATGAGCATACGCAGGGTTTTTGTCGCCTGGCTGAACATCTTCACGTTGCTGACCTGATCGTCCTCGCGCCAGCTTATCGGGAAGAAACGCTGCGACTGACCGAGCGGACCGGCGGCGAGCAGCATATAGCAGTTGAACATCAGGTTATCCTTGAAGCGGAGATAGTACCGGCTGCGCAGGGAGCTGACCTTATACATATTGAGCCCGGAGCCGAGATCGTACACCATGCGTCCCGCGCCGACGGAAAAGAGCAGGTCATACACACGGTTCCCGAAAGTGCGGAATCTGGAGTAGCCCTCAAGGCTCGACCCTTTCATAAAGCGCGCGCCGAGGAAAGAATCGTACCGGGCATATTCGCGGCTTCTGAGATAAGGGAGGAGATTTGCGATACTGCCCTGATCGTCGCCGTGGAGGACGACAACATAGTCGTAAGCATTATTGAGCGCGTAATCAAAGGCGACCTTGTGGGAGCCGCCGAGGCCGTAGTTCTCATCATTGCGCAGGAGCGTGACCGGGACGGCGGGGCGGTTGGCCTTGAGCCATTCTTTCACAGCCTGCTCGCCGTTATCAGTGCTGCGGTTATTGACGACGATGACAGCGGAAATGTATTCGCATACGGTCTTATCGAGCTGCGCAAGCACCCTGACGATCTGCTTTTCGCAGTTATACATGGGGATGAACAAAAGTATCTTATCCACGGTATTCTCCTTTTCTCCGCCAAACTATACAAGCGTCATTATATAATGCTTTCGGGCTTAATGCAAGCACAAGGCTTGCATTAAGCGGCATTTCAGAGTATACTACGTCAGAAGAAGCTTGCACTGCTCGCTTCCGCCTTGCGGCAAAAGCTGCGCTATGCATTCTCCTTCTTCCTTTTCCATGCAGACCCGCTTTGCATGGAGCGCACGAGGCGCTTTTTGTCCTTTTGATCTAGATGGGGTACGACACATCCGCGCAGAAAAATCATAGACATAGATATAGGCAGGGAATAAAGTGGCAACAGAGCTTCTTTCCAAATATAAAATAGAGAAAAAGCACCGGGTGATCGGCGCTTTTGCGCTTGTATACTGGATGCTCAGCTTCTGGTGGGAGCGCTTCGCATTTTATGAGGGCGCGGCTGAGGCAAGACCCGTGACGCATATCGTCATAAAGCTGCTCACCCTTATCACGGTATATCTCACGGCGCTGTTTTTCACGAATGTCGTGCAGGGCTTCAAAGCCCGCGGAGCTGCGGCGCAGACACTCATATACGCGCTGCCGCTGTTTATTATCGTGACCGGCTTTTGGTCTGTATGCGGCGCTTACCCGTTTACCACTGGCGATCAGCTCAATATCCTTGAGGCCTCGCGTCATTATGAGACGATGAAGGGCTTCTTCAATTATTGGACGATGTACATACCCATGATCGCGATGAACATCGCGCCTTTCCCTGCGTTCGCGGTCGTGTTGAAGATATGGCTGATGACCCTTGCGGCGGGTTACTGCGTTTACAGGCTCGTGCGCGTGACGGGGTCAAAGCTGAGCTTTCTGCTGTATCTGCCGTTTCTGCTGCCGCCGGGACTGTACCAGAGCTACAGCATCCATCGCTGCCCGATGTACGCGGTGCTGTATCTGCTGTATGCCTGCGTCCTGATATGTGACCATCTTGAAAAGAAAACCATCGGTACCGGAAAATTCCTGCTGCTCAGCTTTATGACCGCGGTGCTGACGCAGTGGCGCTCGGAGGGGATATACCTCCTCGTGCTCGGCCCGGTGCTGCTGTACTTTACCTATAAGCCGACGCTTGATGCAAAGAAAAAAGCGGCGGCGCTTGCGGCGATGCTGCTGGTGCAGCTTGCAGTGTACCTGCCGTCGGCCTTTGACAAGGAGGAGAACGGCCACAGGGCGCTGCCGTTCTTTGAATACCTCATCACGAGCATGGAGCGCAACGGGCTTGACAAGGAGAAGAACGCCGCGGATCTCGCCATAGTCAACAGGTACATTTCTGTCGACGCAATCCATGAGCTGAACGAGCGGCAGGGCGACTATAATTACAACGACAATATAATCATCTATTACGGCCTTGTCCCAGGCGCGACCGATCAGGACAAGGTGGATTTCCAGAATGCCGTCATAAGGCTGATGATCCATAACCCGCTGGTGTACATCCGCTCGCAGATAGGGGCGTGGCTGCACATCTCCAATGCTTTCCAGTATGAGCGCACGCTGGACTATGCCGCCAATATCTTCAAGAACCTATATGTCCCGACGGCGTGGCTGATCGGGCTGTGGGTATACATGCTTGTGAAAAAGCAGTGGTGCTATTGGTTTATTACCTCCGGGCATCTCTGCCATATGGCGATCACCACGGCGCTGCTGCCAGCGGCGTATTTCAAGTACTACTATTCCGAGTATATGTATGCCGCGCTCACCGCGACGCTTGCTGTCTGCTTCCTCGTAAAGCGGCACAGAGAAAAGAAGAGCAGGACGGAGGCGTGAGATGGATATAAATTCTTTGCTGTCCCTCAGGCAGGCGTGGCACAGCTTCCGCCAGAACCACCCCAAATTCCCGGACTTTCTGAGAGCTGTCAAGGCCAAGGGCGCAGTGCCCGGCGCGGAGATAACGATCACTGTCAGCTATCCTGACGGCGAGACGCTCAAGGCGGGGCTCAAGCTCAAGGAGTCGGACGCGGAGCTTATCCATAATCTTATATAATAAAATCGTACAACAGTGGCTGCCGAAAACGACAGCCACTGTGTTTGACAAAAGGCGGTGACGGGCAGTGCTGAGCTACGCGGAGTTCTGCGATAAATTCAATATCAGGCTCGATGCGCAGCAGGCGCAGGCGGTGCAGTGTACCGACAGGGCAGTGCTGCTGCTTGCCGTCCCCGGCAGCGGCAAGACGACGACGCTTATCACCCGCGCCGCGTATCTTGTCTACTGCATGGGGATCGCGCCCGAGAACATCCTGACCATGACCTACACCGTCGCGGCGAGCGCTGAAATGCGCGCCCGCTTCTCCGCAGCATTCGGCGAGGAGTACGCCAAGCGGCTGGAGTTTCGCACGATAAACGGTGTGTGCGAGTCGATCATCAACAGATATGCGCGCCAGACCCGCGCGCAGCGCTTTGACCTTGTGTCCGACAACGGCGCGATGCTTGCCGAGGTCTTCCGCACGGTGCGCGGCGAGTATCCCGAGGGCGGAGACATAAAGGAGCTGCAAAAGGCGATAACTTATATAAAGAATATGCGTCTGCCGCGCGGTGAGATAGACGAGCTCGAAGCGGGCGGCATCGCCGTCGCGCCGGTATACGATGCGTACAGAGAGACGCTCAGACAGCGCGGGCTCATGGACTATGACGACCAGCTCGTTTTCGCGCGGCAGATACTGCTTAAGTACCCGGACATCCTCGGCGCGCTTCGGGAGCGGTATAAGTATATCTGCGTCGATGAGGCGCAGGACACCTCGAAGATACAGCATGAGATCATCCGCCTGCTCACAGGCGAGAGCGGGAGTATATTCATGGTCGGCGATGAGGATCAGAGCATTTATGGCTTCCGCGCCGCGTACCCCGACGCGCTTATGAGCTTCGAGGGCGACTACGGCGGCGCGCGGGTGCTGCTGCTTGAGAGCAATTACCGCTCAACACCGGAGATCACCGAGCCTGCCGACCGCTTCATTGCGCGCAACGCCGCGCGGCACGAAAAACATATCCGCGCCGTGCGCGGGCACGGAGCAGCGGTACGCACGGTCGCACTCAGCGAGCGCGCCGCGCAGTATTCATACATATGCACGATGACGGAGAATGACCCGCAGCGCGAGACGGCGGTGCTCTACCGGAATAACGACAGCGCCGTTGTGCTCATTGACTGGCTGGACAGGCGCGGCGTTCCGTTCAGGTGCCGCCGTGGGGAGAACTCGTTCTTTTCAAACCGCACGGTGAACGGTGTCAGGGACATTATGACGCTCGCGCTCGAACCGGGGAACGCCGAGGCTTTCATGCGCGTGTACAGCAAGTTCAGCCTGCCGGTGAGGCGCGAGACGGCGGAGCTTGCGGTGAGCCTGTACGGCGCGGGCAAGGCGGATTCACTCATTGCGGCGCTGGAGAGTGCGTCGAAGGAGCAGCCGGACTGGCTCAGGGAGCGCATCGCGGAGCTTCACGATAACTTTACTGCGCTCAGAACCGACACTGCCCGCGAAGCGCTCGACAGGATACGCTATAAGATGGGCTACGGCGGCTACGTCCTCAAGGACAGCGGGGACAAGGAGCGGATGTATCTGCTTTCTATCCTTGCCGCGCGGGAAAAGAACACGGAGAGCTTCCTGCAAAGGCTGCGGGAGCTGGAGAATATTTCCACGGAAAACCGGACCGCGGACAGCAAGCTCATCCTCAGCACGATACACAGCAGTAAAGGACTCGAATATGACCGCGTCATCATTATCGACGCGCTCGACGGTATACTGCCGTCCGTGCCGTGCAGCGGCCGGCTTGACGATGAGCAGCGCAAGACCCTTGAAGAGGAGCGGCGGCTGTTCTACGTCGCCGCGACCCGCGCAAAGAACGAGCTCATACTTATGACCTATCCGCGGCAGGGGACGAGCACCTTTATAGAGCAGTTCTTTGAAAAGCCGAAGCGCAGCCTCGGCGGCCTTACGCGCCCGAATGTGACGCAGAAGACGTTGTGGGCGGTGAAGGATTATTTCCCAGGCACGCAGGTGGAGCACAGCGTCTTCGGACAGGGGAAGATCACCGAGGTAAAGGGTGAGCTTGCGACGGTTATATTCCGCAGCGGAGAGACGAAGAAACTAATGCTGCCGATCTGTATAGGAAATGGCCTTTTGAAATTGGTAAAAAAATAATTCCGCATCACGCGATGCGGAATTATTTTTTTACTTCAGCTCTTCCTGATATCTCGCGCGTTCGCCGCCGATGAAGCGCGGCCTTGTGCGCGCGCAGATCAGCACGGCCTCGCCGATCCTGTTAAGGCTCAGCCGCACAGGCACGGCGACGTCTTTCAGGTGCATCCCGATAAGCGTCGCGCCGATGTCCATACCGGCCTTAGCCTTGATGTGCTCGACTGCGGCGGGCTGCTCCAGATGCTCCCACACGGTCGTTGCGAAGGAGCCGCCGGCATGCGCCCATGGGCGGACGTTCACGATATCGTAGCCGAACTTTTCGGCGGCCTCGGTCTCAAGGATGAGCGCGCGGTTGAGGTGCTCGCAGCACTGGGCGGCAAGGTATATGCCGCGCTCATGGAGCACCGGGTATATCCCGTCGAACACGGCCTGTGCGGCCTCCATGCTCGAGCCCTTGCCGATGCGCGCGCCGACGACCTCGCTCGACGAGCAGCCGACGACAAACAGATCACCGGCCTTGAGTCCTGCAACATCGAGCAGCTCCGTGACGGCCTGCTTTGCCTGAGCGGTGATTTCCTCGTACATTTTTGTGCTCCTTTCAGACGGACAGGCGGCGCACATAGGGGATGGCGTAAAGCGCCTTGTATGCCGCGATGCCGACGATTATACCAGCCGCGCCCTGAATGGCGTTGCCGGGGATGCTTGCCGCGGCAGCCATGCCGTAGCCGAGGATGAGGCTTTCATACGCAAAGTACCCGAGCACCATGACTACCTCGCCCGCGATAGCGGAGACGAGCATCGCGCCGGTCTTGCCGTGCAGCGCCTTGAGAATGAGCGCGGCGGTGAGTGCTGTGAGCCCCTTTATAACGAGCGTGCCGGGAGCGTAGAACGCATAGCCGAGCAGCAGATCCGCGAGCATCGAGCCGATACCGCCGGCTGCCATGCCGTAGACCGGCCCGAGGAAGAAGGCGCTCAGCAGAACGACGCAGTCGCCGAGGTTTATATACCCGTTCGTTGCGGGCATGGGGATATGGATAAGCATCGTTGCGGCGCAGGTCAGCGCGGCAAAGAGTGCGGCGAGAATAAGTCTGGTGAGTTTATCATGTTTCACCTCCGTGGTTTTATGGTGGTAATATAGTCCATAAACTGGATATATTCAAGTATCAATTTAATGCAAAAATACAAGACCAGATGTGCGGCAAAAATGCCGGAGCTGCATCTTGCTTCCACTGCCAACTGATGGTAAAATAAATCATAATTGAAAAGAGCGCTTTGGTGCATAACAGATATGAGGTGAAGATAATGATAAAATTCGGTACCGGCGGCTGGCGAGCCATAATTGCCGATGAATTTACAAAGGAGAACATCCGTCTGCTGACGGCGGGGCTGTGCGGCCTGATGATAGAGGAAGGACACGCGGGCAAGGAGATATGCGTCGGCTATGACAGGCGCTTTCTGTCAAAGGAGTCCGCGCACTGGGCAGCCGAGGTGCTCGTCGGCTACGGGTTCAGGGTGTATATGATAAACCGTTCGTCGCCTACGCCGCTTATGATGTTCGTCGTCAAGACGCATAACATGCCATACGGCATGGCCGTTACGGCGAGCCACAACCCCGCAATATATAACGGCATCAAGGTGTTTACTGCCGGCGGGCGCGACGCGGACAAGACCGTGACGAATAAAATTGAAGAGCACATCGCGCGCCTTACGCCCGAGGCGGTCAAGAGCGTTGACTATGACACGGCGCTGGCCGAGGGGAAGATCACGGAAAAGAACCCCTCGAACGATTATATCGACAGCATCCTTGCCGCGATAGACGTTGAGGCGATAAAGAAGGCGCAGCTGCGCATCGCGCTCGACCCGATGTACGGCGTGAGCCAGACCTGCCTGAGCATGATACTCATGACCTGCCGCTGCGACCTTGAGATCATCCACGAGCGGCATGACACGCTCTTCGGCGGGAAGCTCCCCGCGCCGAATGAGGAGACGATGGGGCCGCTCTCGGCGCTCGTGCTCGACCGCTACCGCTGCGACCTCGGCATCGCCACTGACGGCGACGCCGACCGTCTCGGCGTTATCGACGATGAGGGACACTTCGTCCACCCGAACAAGCTCCTTGTGCTGCTGTACTACTACCTTGTGAAATACCGCGGCTGGACAGGCCCGTGTGTGCGCAACAACTCCACGACGCATCTGCTCGACCGCGTAGCCGAGGGACTGGGGCAGAAGTGCTATGAGGTGCCGGTCGGCTTCAAGTGGGTCTCGGCGAAGATGGCGGAGACGGACGCGATAATCGGCGGCGAGTCCTCCGGCGGCCTTGCCGTGCGCGGGCATATCTCCGGCAAGGACGGCATATACGCTGCGGCGCTGCTGGTCGAAATGCTCGCCGTCACGGGAAAGAAGCTCTCGGAGCTCTACCGCGAGATATGCGGGCTTTACGGTGAGCTCGCCTATGCCGAGGCGTCCTTCACCATGACGAACGAGCACAAGGCGGAGCTTCAGCACTTCCTGTTTGAAGAGCTGCGCAATCCGGACTTTGACGGCGTCGACCACATCAGCCGTGAGGACGGCTGCAAGGTCTATTTCAAGGACGGCAGCTGGGTCATCTGCCGCTTCTCCGGGACGGAGCCGCTGCTGCGCATGGCAGCCGAGGCCGAGACAAAGGAAAAGGCCGAGGGATATATCAATACCTGGAAAAAGTTCCTGAGCCTGTAAAACTGAAAAAATCAACCGGGGTCACTGTGTTCACAGCAGCCCCGGTTGATTTTTAGTTGTGCTGATAATAGGTGTCCATGGCGTAATTGCCGTTTGAGAGCTTGGAATTCGTGATCTCATCAACAACGATGTTGCCGTCCGCGTCGATGACCTGACGGTGCGTCAGCGTCCGGTAGCCGGAGCCGACATCGTCCTCAAAGCCGTAGGTCTCATGCGTGAGCTTTATGGTGTAGCCGTCGCGGTCGGGGTAGGCGGGATCGATAAACTTGTCAAAGTCGTACACCCAGCTGTAGGAGCTATCAAACTCGACGGGCATATAATCGTCGTCCTCAAGTGTGCCCCATATCTCAAAGGTAAGTGTGCTCTCTTCGTTATTGAAGATACCGACAAGCTTGATGGGGTAATTGCGGCTGTTCCTGAACTTGAAGTCGATGGAGCGTCCGCCGCCTTCGGGGATCGTGACCGTCGCGTCGGTGCCCATCTGCATGTAGTTCACGGGGAAGTAGTGGCACTCGCGCTCGACAGTTTCAAGGAAAGAGAAGAGCGTCGCGGCGTACAGAGTGCTCGACACCTGGCATGCGCCGCCGCCGATCTCGTCCTTGACGTCGCCGTCAACATAGGCGGGAGCGGGCAGGAAGCCTGCCTCCTCAGTGCGCTGGCCGACGACCTCATTATACGAGAACTCATCGCCGGGGTACATTATCATGCCGTCTATCTTCGAGGTCGCAAGCTCAAGATTGCTTCGGCGGTTCTCGCCGGAGTTGGGGAACTTGGTCGTCATCGTGCCGAGCAGGTCGCGGTAAAGCCTGCCGCGCAGCTCATCGCCCGTGACCTCCGGCCATACGATGTCAAGCGGTATCTTGACCTCATCGCCGGGATCGGCGTCATTCCAGAGCTTCTCGGCCTGACTGACGTCAAACTTGCAGCCGACTATCTCGTCCGTGACCTCGAACTTCCCATCATCGGAATAGTATGCGTCGACCGGGTCATGCTCGAGCTCCTTGTGTATCGCGTCAAAGTCCGGGGCGCTGAGCTCCTTGGCAAGCGTCGTATGGCTGAGCTCCGTCTCGCCCTTTTCAAGCGCGGCGATTATGGCTTCCCTGAAAGCGGCCTTGTCGAACTCTATCTGACCCCAGCCCTTTTTCATCGTCATCTCTGCGGCCTTGGCATCGACGGTGTATTCCTCCGTGCCCATATACTCGTTGACTGCGGAGATGCCCTCATTGATGCAGGAGTCGATATACTCATTTGAGATATTCTGGCTTTCAGCGTTGATGTCGACCGCGCCGACAAGCGCCTTGATGTAGGTGAAGAGGTTATCGATAATATTCATGCTGTGGCCGTAAGCATGCGCCGCGCTGACAGCATCGTCAACGGAGAGCACAGCGCCGGCCTTGACGGGGTCGACCTCGAAGCTCTGCCCGCCGAGCGTCGTCACCTTGAGCGGGGTGGACACGCGCGTCTCCCAGCCCTGATTTGTGAGCGCGTCTCTCGTCTGCGCGGCGTCGAGCTTGCCGACGGCGATGCTGCCGACATAGACGTTCGGCAGGTTCGCGCTGCTCTGCGTTATCTCATAGCCCGCGAAAACTCCGCCGCCGATGATCGCCAGCAGCAGGACGAGTATCAGCCACAGCGCTGTGCTGCCGCCCTTTTTCCGTTTCTTTTTCTTCGTTTTGGGCACACGCCGCTCTGGCTCGTGACCGCGGGCATCGTCATACATATCCTCCGCAGGTGGAGCATCGTTATACTCCTCGTCGTACCCGGCCCCGTCCATTTCATATTCATCAGCTTTGCTGCGCTTTTTATTTCTGCTCATGTGCTGCCTCTTCCCGACATGTCTTTTTCTTGAGTCGTATTATACCATCAGTTTCGGCTTTCATCAAGTATATTATACGGCGGGGGCAGAACGGCTCAGCCCCGGCCGAGGTCAAGAAATCCTATTGTCTCGGAATATGGATGTTTATACGGCGGTTTGTCGCTCTCGCGTATCTCAAGATTCTCGGCAATCTTCTCGAGCGTCTCCATGCTGTCCGTGCCGCATACCTTAACAAGATAGCCGCGCGCAGGGTCGAACATGAAGATGTAGTTTACGATCTCCCAGCTGGCAAAGCTGCTTTCGGTATAGTCGGAGACTATTTCGGTTATCTCCCAGCCGTCCCAAGTCTCCTGCTTTACTACTTCCGCCTTGCCGTTGAGCACGCCCTTATCATTGCCGGTGTCCACATTCTTGGCTGTGATGAGATACGGCATTATATTGCCTTTGCCGTCATTGCAGAGGTAATCCGTCCACTCGCCCCTGTAAACTTCGTGAGTGGGGTCAGACGGCAGCCAATTGGCCTTGAACTCCGGGCGGTTATAGCTCTCATCGGGGCCGGTAAAGGTCAACAGCAGACAGGCATCCGGGAAATACAATGTCTTGTCGTTCACTACCTCGCCGTTTTTGTTTATCTCAGTTATGTGCCCGGAAACCACCTCGTCCTGATCCTGCACATCCTGCAGATCCATGTTGTAGCGGACTATCGCGCACGCGGCCGAGCCGAAGAAAGCAGCTATAGCCGCGGCAAGCAGCAGTGTGCGCACTCTCACGCGGCGGCGCGAGGACTGAACGCCGATCTTTTTGAGCGTCTTGGCCTTTATGCGCGCGGTAAGCTCCGCATCGGCTGTGCCGAGCGTGACATTTTCCGGGCAGCAGCCGCTGCACAGCTCGGATATTTTAAGCTTCATTGCCGTACCCCCTCTCCTCAAGATAATATTTAAGTCTCTGCCGCCCGCGCGCAAGCTTCGTGCGTACGGTCGCGCCGTTCATGCCGAGCGCGGCGGCGATGTCCTCGGTCTTCTGATACAGGAAATAGTGCCGCTTGAATATCTCGCAGTCCGGTTCGCCGAGCGTGTCCACCGCTTCGCGCGCAAGCTCGCGCAGCTCCAGCGTCAGTATGCCCTCCTCCGGACTGCCGGCAGCGAGATCAATAATATCATCCTCAAGCGCGCTCTCAATGTGCTTTGATCGCAGCGCGCTCAGTGCCTTGTTGCGCACCACGACGGCGAGGTAACCCTTGAGCTTTCCCGGCTCGACGGAATCACGGTTATACCAGAGCGCAGCAAAGCAGTCGGACACGGCCTCCTCCACGTCTTCTGCCGGAAGCATCGGGCGCATCACGTTCGACGCGATGGCGTAGACATACGGCGTGTACAGCTCTATGATCTCCGACAGCGCCGCCGTGCTACCGCGCTTGAGCTGCCGCAGCAGCTTGATTTCATTCACGTGTGCGTCACCTCATTCCTCAGGCCAGATATGTATATTGAAGCGCAGGAGAAACTGTTCTCCCGGTATCCATACATGGTAAAGCCCGTCCATTTTATCGCTCAGTCCAAGAAGCTCCTCGGGTGTCGCCGTGACGATGCAGGTATATGCCCAGCTCTCGCGTCCGTTGTCTATGCTCTTCGCTGCCATTACCTCGGCCTGAACGCCCTGCGCGGCAAAGGCCTCGGCGTCCCGAAGAGCATATTCAAGGTCAAGCGCCTCGGACAGCGGAAGGTATTCCGACTCGTATGTGTCAATGGCCTCCTCCCAGCCATCAGCCTTTTGTACCCATTCGGGGTACTCCTCGGGCAGCTTTTTGAGGAGCTGTTCATCATCAAGCGTCTTTCTGAGCGCGTCGACGCTTTCGTATTCGGTAAGCGCGTCAGCGCCCAGCACCTCCGACAGCGCCATCAGCGCCCGGTCATGGTTCTGAAGCGGGATGTTCCACTTGTCGAGCCGCTTGTCAGAATTAGAAAACGGCCATCCGTAGACCACAAACTTCACTGGCTGATCCTGCGGCTGCTGCGCGAGCCAGTCGAGACAGTCGGGCGCGGCGTTATTGCTGAAATAGAAATTGCCGCACTCATCGTACAGAGAGCGCAGAAAGTCCCGTGCGCTGTCGTAGACTTCCGGTTCATCCTCAATGATTTCCGGGGACACCGCAGCGTCAGCTTCGTGCGTCGACGGCGCTGCGGCACTGACCGGCTGCGCCGGTGCGCTGCCGCAGCCGCACAGCA
>JABLTQ010112315.1_pt1 | contig 12355 bp, 9 predicted proteins | sample 7160101 | NCBI WGS metagenome assembly JABLTQ01 (sample SAMN14651228, study PRJNA627086) | human gut metagenome | isolation source: feces | host: Homo sapiens
GGACGACGAAAACATGGCCCGGCTCGAAGCCCTGGCGGCCCGGGCCGGTGCCCTGCTGGGACACGCCCTGCACCGGGTCAGCCTGGGCGGGAGCATCTTCTGGAACTGGTTCGCCCGTCGTCACGGGCATGGGCCGCACTGGCCGCCCGGCTGCATCATGGAATTCCGCATGGGGGACCCCCTGCTGCTGGGCCGGGACATGTACCGGGACGAAGCCCTGCTGGCCGGGGATTTTCGTCAGGACATCTTCCGCCTGTCGGCCACGGTGCTGGAAGTGGCGGAACGCGACATCCGCCCGCCCCGCCACAGCGTCCACAACGGGCGGGGGATGCCCGCCGGCTGCCCAGACATTGGGAAAAGGCTCCGGGCACTGGTGGACTGCGGCAGCCTGCATACGGACGTCCGGGGCCTCTCCCTGGACTGTCCGGACTGGCGGATCTCCGATTTCAGCGGCAATTATGCCATCCTGGACATGAGCGGCTGCCCGCAGGTGCCCGTGCCGGGAGAGCATGTCCGCTTCATCCCGTCCTATTGGGCCGTGGCCCGGACCTGCCGCATGCCCCACATCCGCAAGACTTTCATCCACGATACCCTGCCGGGACGGGCACTTCCCGACTCCCGGCCTGCCGCTCCCCATCAGGGGACTGTGCCCCTTTCGGAGGTTTCATGAACACGTCACGATATGTCGCCCCATTGCTTGCCTGCCTGCTGCTCCTGCCCCTGCTGCTCCAGGACTGCGCCTTTGCCGCCTCTGCCCAGGATGCCCCGGCAGGGGACAAGGTATGGCGGGTGATCTATGTGGAAGGGGGCCCCTTTTCCGATTACCAGCGCATCTTCCAGGGCCTGGCCCTGGGGCTGGAGGAACGTGGCCTGATCGAGAACGGGCATGTGCCCCTGCCCAAGGACAGCGAAGAAGCCCGCGGCATGTGGGAATGGCTGCACCAGCATGCGGGCGGCAAGCGCCTTGCCTTTCTGGCGGACGGTTTCTATTCCGCCGGATGGGACAGCCGGCAACGGGAAGAGATGCGTCAGGACATCCTGCGACGCATCCGGGAAAAGAAGGACGTGGACATGATCCTGGCCTTCGGCACCTGGGCCGGACAGGATCTTGCCGCGCAGGATCTGCCGGTCCCGGTCATCGTCTCGTCCGTGACCAATGCGGTGGACGCAGGCATCATCTCCTCGGTGGAAGATTCGGGGCGGGACAATCTGGTGGCCCCCATCGAACCTGACCGTTTCAAGCGCCAGGTCCTGCTGTTCCATGACATCTTCGCTTTCAAAAAGCTCGGCATCGCTTACGAGGATACCCCGGCAGGACGCGGCAGCATCGCCCTCAACGAGATCGAGGACGCCGCCAGGGAACTGGGCGTCACCCTGCTGCGCTGCACCGATACCTTCGACATCCAGGACACGGACCTGGCCTCCGAACGTCTGCTGGCCTGTCATAAAAAACTGGTGGCACAGGGGGCAGAGGCCGTCTATCTTACCTATAACGTCGGTCTGCAGGCCGATGCCATGCGCAGGGTGCTGCAACCGCTGGCCGATGCGCATATCCCCACCTTTTCCCAGCTGGGCGCGCCGGACGTGATCCACGGGGCCCTGCTGAGCGTGGCACAGTCCAACACGGCCGAAGAAGGCCGCTTCAGCGCCGGCCTGGTGGAGGCCATCCTCAAGGGCGCGCGCCCGCGTGACCTGTCGCCGGTGTTCGAAAGCCCCGTCAGCATGGCCCTGAACCTTTTCATGGCCACGCTCATCGGCTGGAACCCGCCGCTGGAAGTGCTGGCCGCTGTGGACGAATTCTATCAGGAGATGAAGTAGCCCGCAGCGGCGCCTCCTCCAGGACGAACGATACCCAAAAGGCGTGCCGGATACCGGTACGCCTTTTTTGCCTTCTGCCCTCCGCGATCCCGCAGGTTTTCCTGCCTGTCCCCGTCTGCCTGTTGCCCTCAGCTTGCGCGTGCCGGGCATTTACGGGATATTTCCACTTTTTTTGCACTGACCTCAAGATCTGGAACGATGCGCCTCCATACTGCTGCCAGTAGCGCCCGGACCAAGCCTGGCGCCTGCACAGGAGGATGGATATGGCGTCTCAGCCCCCCCGATATTCACGCGATACTGCCGGGATCTGCCCATACTGCCCCAGAGGGGAGCAATACCGGCAACAGCATATGGCGGACTGCCAGGACTCCAACAGGAAAAATCCCGTCCGGTCCGGGATGTCGCATGGCGCGCACCTGAGACGCCGTCCCTCCATGAAGCCGCTGTCCTCCTTGCTGGAGCAGGCCCCACCCTCCCGGGCCCTGGCCCTGATGGCTGCCTGCCGGCTGGATGCCAGGCACAGGGACTTCCTCTGGCGGCAGGGCCCCCAGGAGATCCGGCAGGCCCTGCTCGGCTGCGACGGTTTCCTCGTCGGCCTGACCGAGAGCCAGGCGCGGGATATCCTCACGACCGATGATATCCCGTTGCTCTGCCGGCTGGCCTCCCTCCTTCCGGGAAGAGCCCAATATCCCTACCGCCTTTCACGGGCCACGCACGAAAAGCTGTGGCAGCACCTGCGCGAACACCCCGACATGCGCATCCGTGAAGCGCTGGCCGGCAATGACGACCTTCCCCCGGCATTTGGCATCCCTTTTGCCGACAGGATACGCCAGCATCTGCCTTTCAACAGGTCGACCTTTCGCGATCTGCGGCAGGATGACGTGGCCCTTTTGCTCCAGGCCCCCTATCAGCGGCTGGTCGAAGCGCTCCCGTTCGAGCCCTACATCAGTGACAGGAACGTGCGCAGGGCCTTCATCCAGGGCGTGTGGGCACATAAGGATCCCCTCGTCCGTCTGGAGCTGTCCAACATCTCGCAGCGCCGTTCCCATGCCCTGGCCCAATACAGGACGGCGCTTTTTCCTGATGCCCTGCCGGACGAGCCGGCCGCCATGCAGGATGCGTTTTCCAAGCCTGTCTGGAATGCCCATGCTGCGGAGGGCAACGCTTTTTTGCGGCTTGCCACGTCCGGAAAAAACCTTCTCCTCACCTACAGGCAGATGACCGCACTGGCGGCATCCCTTACCCCCTGCCAGAGGGAACTGGCAGATGCCCTGCTGGGGTTGAAGATCCCCTCCCTGACCGAAACCATCATAGCCGGAGGCTGTCTTTCCTGCGAGCAGATGGGCAGCCTCTGGCGCTCGGGAGGGCTGGAGGTCCGTCGGGCCCTGCTGGGACAACAGCACTTCATCCAGCGATTGGATCCCGGGCAGGCCAGCGACATCCTGAAAGCCGACGACATCCCCATGCTGCGGCAGCTTGCCCTGTCCATGAGGGAAGGAGTGCGTCCCCTCCTGCCTGGGACTGATACCATATTCGACAGGTTATGGCGGCATTTGCGCGAACATCCTGACATGCGCGTCCGTGAGGCGCTGGCCTGCAATCCCCATCTATCGCCGGATCATGCCTTTTCCGTGAGCGAACGTTTCCGGCAGGATCTGCCGTTCTGCACGACAGCCTTCAGCCGCTTGCAGCAAAACGAGCTGGGGCTGCTCTTCAAAGCGGCACATACTTTGCTGCTCCAGCTCTGCGGCGAGATCGGGGCTGTCGAAAACCCCAGTGTGCGAAAAAATGTCATCCGTTATCTGGCCCGCCACCCTGATCCTCTTGTCCGTCGTGCACTGGCCAGCCATGGCGGCACAGATCTCTGGCTCGACGAGGACAAACATCTTTTCCACGCTGTCCTCATGGACTTGTGTGAAGATGCGGATCTGCGGGTCTGCGCGTCTGCCCGGGAAAGCCTGCTTATGTGGGAAAGCTGTCCACTTACGGCATGAGGCAGCGGCCTCCGTGCCACGGACTGGCCCGTCCACAGCTGCTGATGCCTGCCAGCCTGCCCACAGGCGGTATTTTCCTGTGCGGCGCCGTGGCTCGCCTGCAGCCGTCCGATGGACCAGCACAGGCAACCATAAGCAGGCCCGATATCGCCGTGCGAACCTGCACCATGGCGGCTGCCCTCTTCCTCCCCCTGTTCCGCAAACCAGCAACATGAAGAAAAACGACATGTCATGCCGGCAGTACATATTTTTTTCATAGTTTCCATATTATGGAACGATATACCTGCATACTGCCCCTATCAGGTGATCCCGTCTGCCCCCGCAGCAGCTCGTTTCCACAAGGGAACAGGGCCGGCAGTCTTTTCCCTGCCCTGCAACACGATCCGCAAATGTCCGGAGATCTGTGATGCGCCGCCTTGCCGGCACAAGAGGACAAAAAAGCCTGTGCTGCCCCTCCGGACGGGAGCCCCTGCCCCTGACCACAACCAAGGAGAACGACATGATGTATCTGCGTCTGCATGAAAACGGCCCGGAATTCCCCATCGGCCACGATCTTTTGCTCGGACTGGCCGGAGCCCTGAGACGAGGGGACGGCTATCCTGACCTCGTGACCGCCCTGCTGGAGCTCCATATCCCGTCCCTGACCAAAAAGCTGCTCGACGTACTCTCCCTGGAAACGGAACAGATGGATCGCCTGTGGGAGTCCGCTGATCTGGGAGTCCGGCGTGCCTTGCTGGAGGAAATGGATTTCATCAGCAACCTGACGGACAAACAGGCAGAAGACATCATCGAGGCCGATGATATCGCCATGTTGCGCCATCTGGCACACTGGATCGAACTGCTGGAGGGCGATCTTTCGGGGCAGCGCATGTCCCCTGCAAAACGTGATGCCTTATGGCTGCACCTGCGCCAGCACCCTGACATGCGCATCCGGGAAGCCCTGGCTGCCAACAGCGACCTGCCTGATGCCATCGCCATCCCGGTGGACGAACGGCTCAGGCTTGATCTGGACTTGAACGGAAGTGCCCTCCAGAACCTGCGGCTGGACGAGATCCCTGCCCTGCTCCAGGCGCCAGTCTCGGATCTCATCGACCTTGCCATGAAAGCGGAAAACATCCGTAACCAGGAAGTGCGGCATGCCGTTCTGGAAGCCCTGGCCGCCTTCCCTGATCCGGCCGTGCGTATGGAACTGGCGGAATATACGACCGAGGATGCCGCCATCCTGACGAAGCTCGCCGTCGACGATGATCCGGGTGTCAGAGCGGCTGCCGAGGAAAACCTGGAGGAACTTCGCAGGTGCGAGGAGGAAGTGGACGAAGATGAAGAGGAAAGAGAAGACGAGTGATCCCCGTCCAGCATGATGCACGCTGCCGGGAAGGAAAGGGATCCTTCCCGGCAACGGCACCCTGTCGAAACGTGGCAAGACACGCTCCAGGAGGCCCCATGGGAAAAAAATGGTCCGAGAGCCGCCCGGCGGAAAAGATGCTCTCGCTCTACACCCTTTTGCTGACAGCGTCCCAGCCTGTACGGCTCACGGAACTTTCCCGGCTCCTCAACTGCGCCAAGCAGTCCGTGACCCGGCTCATCGACCAGCTGGAAAGCTCCCATTTCGGCAAGATCGTCCGGCATCAGCTGGGGCGTCAGGTGGCCTACAGCCTGGACAGGCCCAGACACCGTCCCTGTACGAGCCTCGATGCCGAGGGGCTGCGCCAGCTGGCCCTTTGCCGGGAACTGCTGCTGCACTTCCTGCCGGACGGCATGCACCGTGTCATGCGCGACAGCCTGTATCAGGCGGCTGCCCTGCTGCCGGACACGGAGAGCCTGCCGCCCGGCGGTATCGGCGGGCGTCTGAGCAAGGGCCATATCGACTACGGCCCTTTTGCGGCCACGCTGGACTGTCTGACCCAGGCCATGCGGGCGCGCCAGATCTGTACCGTGAGCTACCGTGCCGCCCTGAACCGGCAGGAAAAGACCTGGCAGTATGCGCCGCTGCGCCTGCTGGCCTATCGCGAGAGCCTGTTCGTGCAAGGCTATATGGTCACGGATGACGGCCCGGTGGAGCGTCTGTTCGACGATGCTGCCCTGCTGGCGCTGCACCGCATCACGGCCTGCCGCGTCACCAGACGCAGCTCTGCCGCCCTGCCGGACATCCCCGCCCCCTCCGGCGAGGGGCTGGGGATCATGGCAATGGAAGCGGCCCCCTTCGAGGTCAGCGTGCGCTTTGCCCCGGAAGCCGCCACCTATGCCGCCGAACGCCGCTGGAGCCGGGACCAGCGTTGTGAGCAGCATGACGATGGTTCCGTCACGCTGCACATCAAGGCGCACAACGAGGCGGAGTGCCTCTCCTGGGTGCTGGGCTTTGGCGACAGGGCCCAGGTGCTGGCCCCGGACTGGCTGCGCAGGGAAGTCAAAAAGACGGTCTACGCCATGGCCCGCCTGTACCGCAGCCCGCGCAAAACGGCAGGCATGACCGACAGTGGCGGGATGTCCGCCGCGGACTGAGCCCTGTGGCCAACGTGCTACAATACGCCGCCTATCCGCAATGGGTCGGCGTCCCTTGACCAAACAGGCCTTTTGTACCGGCCTTCCCGTCTCCATCTCATGCTTCAGGCAGCCCGTACCCTTCACATTCTTCCTGCGCCGTGACGAGTGGAGCGCCCCTGCTGCCCCATGCTCCGCTCCTGCTGGTGATTCCTGTTCCCTATCACGGGTAATGGGAAAAAAGTATTTTGCGGCATCAGGAGATTGTGGCATAGACCAATTTGGAAATGAAAATGAATTTTTATTCCATAACAAAGGACGGACTGCATGAGCATTCATTCCCAATTCGGCAAGCTGGCCTTCTCTCTTGCCCTGGCAGGGACATTCCTTTTTCCCGGCCTTGACGCCCGGGCCGCGGACAACGCGACCGAGACGCTGAATTTTGTCAATTACCGGGATGTCCGCGATCTCAATCCCCACCTGTATGCCGGTGAGATGTACGCACAGGAAATGATCTTCGAGACCCTGGTGGACATCACGGCCGACGGCTACAAGCCCTGCCTGGCCGAAAGCTGGGACATTTCTCCTGACGGCAGGGTCTACACCTTCCATATCCGCAAGGGCGTCACGTTCACCGACGGGACCCCGTGCGATGCTTTTGCCATCAAAGCCAACTTCGACGCCATCCTTGAGAACCGCGCCCGCCATACCTGGCTGGAAATGATGCATCTGCTGGAAAAGGTGGATGCCCCTGATGCCCACACCTTCCGCATCTTCATGAAAGCCCCCTACTGGCCCATGCTCACGGAGCTGGGCGTGACCCGTCCCTTCGCCATCATCTCCCCCAAGGCCATGAAGGACGGTTCCACCAAGAACGGCGTGACGGCCTATGTGGGCACCGGGCCCTACAAGCTGACCAAGGTCGTCACGGACGAATATGCCGTGTTCGAGGCCAATGAGGACTACTGGGGCGAACAGCCCAAGATCAAGCGTGTGGTGGTCAAGGTCATCCCTGACAACCAGACGCGCATCCTGGCTCTGGAAAAAGGCGAGATCGACCTGATCTGGGGCAAGAACATGCTGGATGCCGATGCCCTGAACAAATACAGGGACAGCAAGGGATTCGGCGTTGCCCTTTCCGCCCCCACCTCCACCCGGCACATCGTCCTCAACGGGCAGAACCCCGTGCTTGCCGACATCCATGTCCGCAAGGCCCTGCAGCATGCCACCAACCGCGTCGCCATCGCCAAGGGCGTGTTCCACAATACCGAACTCCCCGCGGACACGCTCTATGCCCGCAGCGTCCCCTACTGCGACATCGACCTGAAACCCTACGAATATGACATGACCAAGGCCGCCAGGATCCTGGACGAGGCCGGCTGGGAACCCGGCCCCGACGGCATTCGCCAGAAGGACGGCAAACGCATGGAGCTGGGGCTGCTCTACAACAGCAACAGCGTGACGGAAAAGACCATCGCCGAATACCTGCAACACGAATACGGCAAGCTCGGCATCAGGGTGAGCCTGCGCGGCGAGGAGGAACAGTCCTATCGCGACAACATGAAGAACGGCCTGTTCGACATGATCTTCAACATCTGCTGGGGCATGCCTTACGACCCGCAGTCTTCCATGGCCGCCATGCGCCAGCGCGTCTACGGCGACTATGCCGCCCAGCTTTCCCTGCCCGACAAGGCCCAGATCGATGCGGCCATCACGGAGATCATGTCCTCCACCGACCCGGTCCGCAGACAGGAACTTTTCACCTTTGCCCTGACCCATCTGCATGAGGACGCCATCTACATCCCCCTGACCTACGAGACCAACAAGGCGCTCTTCACCAAACGCCTCAAAGGGGTGGGCTTCAACCAGACCCAGTACGAAGTGCCGTTCACCAGAATGTACTTTGAAGGGAAATAACGGGACGGACGTCCCGCAGGGGAGGGCCACCCCGCCACAGGCCGGCCCTTCCCTGCCTTCCCGCTCGGATCGCCTCATGAAAAACTACATCATCATGCGCCTGCTGGCCACCGTGCCCCTGCTGCTGGGCATCTCCTTCCTGTGCTTCGTCTTCATCAACCTCATCCCTTCCGATCCTGCCGAGGTGGCCCTGCGCATCCGTCAGACCCCCATCATTACGGAAGAACTCATCGCCCAGACCCGTGCGGAACTGGGGCTGGATCAGCCCTTTCTGGTGCGCTATGCCCACTGGCTCTGGGACTGCCTGCACTTCGACCTGGGCGTGAGTTACACCAACCCTGCACGGACAGTGCTGGGCGAGATAGGCCGCTGCCTGCCGGCCACCCTGGAACTGGCCGGGCTCTCGCTGGTCTACGTCATCGTGCTCAGCCTGCCCATCGGTTTTTTGAGCGCCGTCTACAAGGACACATGGTTCGACCGCATCATGCGCGGTGTGGTCTTTGCCACCACGGCCATGCCTGTCTACTGGGTGGGCCTGCTGCTCATCTGGATCGTCAGCATCAAGCTGGACCTGCTGCCCACCAGCGGTTACGGCGGCTTCTCCAGCCTCATCCTGCCGGCCTTCACCGTGGCGCTGAGCTACATCTCCACCTATATCCGCCTGATCCGCAACAACATGCTGGAAAACATGCGCGAGGACTATGTGCTCTATGCCCAGGCCCGCGGCCTGAAACAGCGCAGCATCCTTGTGCGCCACATCCTGAAAAACTCCCTGCAATCCTGCGTGACCGCCATCGGCATGAGCATCCCGCAGCTCATCGCCGGTACCATCGTGGTGGAGAACGTCTTCGCCTGGCCGGGTGTGGGGCGCCTGTGCATCGCCTCCATCTTCAACCGCGACTACCCGGTCATCCAGGCCTACGTGCTGCTGGTGGGCGTGCTTTTCGTCTTTTTCAATCTCTTCTTCGACATCCTGCAGTATGTGGCCGACCCGCGCCTGCGCGAAAGGAAAGCGTAAATGTTGCAACAACTTTTCAAAAATCCCATGGCCCTGCTGTGCATGGGGATCGTCCTGGTCACGGCCCTGCTGGGCATCTTTGCCCCGTGGGTGGCGCCCAACGATCCCTATGCCAACGACATCCTCAACAAATTCGACAGCCCCTCCTGGCAATACCCCCTGGGCACGGATCATCTGGGACGCTGCGTGTTCTCGCGCATGCTCTTCGGCATACGGCCCACGCTTTTCCTTTCGCTGCTGACCATGCTGGGCACCATCGGCCTGGGCGTGCTCATGGGCATCACCGCCGGCTATTTCCGCGGCACGGTGGACGAGGTCATCATGCGTGTGGTGGACGTCATGCTCTCTTTCCCCAGCCAGATCATCATTCTGGCCGTGGTCGCCCTGCTGGGCGTGGACATCCGCAATGTGGTCATTGCCAGCATCTTCATCAAGTGGGCCTGGTACGCCCGCATGATCCGCACTGCCACCATCAAGTATACGGGCATGAATTTCGTGCTCTTCTCCCGCAGCATCGGCTCCGGGAACTTCTACATCCTCACGCGGCACATGCTGCCCTGCATCGCCGCGGAACTGGCCGTGCTGGCCTCGCTGGATACGGGCTGGGCCATCCTCAACATCTCGACCCTCTCCTTCCTCGGGCTGGGCGTCCAGGCACCCGTGCCCGAATGGGGCGCCATGCTCAATGAGGCCAAGAACGTCATGGTCTCCAACCCTGAACAGATGATCGTCCCCGGTATCGCCGTCGTGGTGCTGGTCGGGGCCTTCAACATGCTGGGCGACTGCCTGCGCGACGCCCTCGATCCCAAGGCGGTGCGCCAATGAACGCCATCCTCACCGTCAGGGACCTGTCCGTGCATTTCCGGCAGGGGAAGCGTCTTGTACAGCTGGTGGACAAGGTCTCCTTTTCCGTGGCCAGGGGGGAATGCCTGGGCATCCTGGGAGAATCGGGCAGCGGCAAGAGCATGACCTGCAAGGCCCTGCTGGGCCTGCTGGACGACAACTTCCAGGTCACCGGCAGTTCCCGCTTCGAAGGCAGGCCCCTGCTGAGCCAGACGCCGGAACAGCTGCGTCGCCTGCGGGGCGGCAAGGTCAGCATGGTCCTGCAAAATCCCATGTCCTGCTTCGATCCCCTGTACCGCATCGGCGAACAGATGGCCGAGACCCTGCAGGAACACACCGCCCTGAGCGGCAGGGCCCTGCAAAAAAGGATGGAGGCCATCCTCCGCCTGATGCGCATCCACGACCCCGCGGACGTGCTGCGCAAGTACCCGCACCAGCTTTCAGGCGGCATGTTGCAGCGCGTCATGATCGGGCTGGCCATCTGCATGCAGCCTTCGCTGATCATCGCCGACGAACCCACGACAGCCATCGACTCCATCAGCCAGTACGCCATCATGCAGGAATTCCTGCGCATCAAGCAGCGGGGGGAAGTCTCCATGATCTTCATCTCGCACGATCTCGGCGTGCTGTCGCTCATCGCTGACAAGGTCATCGTCATGCATGACGGCAAGGCGGTGGAAAGCGGTACGGCGCAGGAGATCTTCGACAACGCCACGGACACCTATACCCGACACCTCATCAAACAGCACAGGGCCGTCATGCACCGCTTCCTGGATGCGCTGCACGCTCCTGTCCCGGGGAGGATACCCGCATGAACACGCTGCTCCACGCAGACGACATCCACGTCTCATTCAAAAAGGAAAACCAGAAAAGCCTGTTCGGCCGGGAACGGCAGCAGGTCTTGCGCGGCATCTCCCTGTGCCTCAGCGAGGGGGAATGCCTGGGCATCATCGGAGAATCGGGCAGCGGCAAGAGCACGCTGGGACGTGTCCTTTCCGGGCTGCTCAAACCGGAGCGGGGCACGGTGCGCATCGACGGCCTGGACCTGTACGCCAGACGCCCAGCCCGCGAGGCTGCCGCCCTGCATCACAGCCTTTCCGTGGTTTTTCAGGACTATACCTCTTCGGCCAATCCCCGCTTCCGGGTGGAACACATCATCGGAGAATCCTTGCGGGCCCTGGAACGCAGCACGGGCCAGCGCATGGATCGCCGCGCCCGGATCTGCGAACTGCTGGAGCAGGTGGGGCTGCCCGCCGCGTTCATCTCCCGTTATCCCCATGAACTGAGCGGCGGGCAGTTGCAGCGCGTATGCATCGCCCGTGCCCTGGCCATCCGGCCGCGCATCATCCTCCTGGACGAGGCCATCAGCTCGCTGGACGCCTCAACCCAGGTACAGATCATGGACCTGCTCATCGGGCTGCGCCGGGATCTGGGCCTTTCCTACCTGTTCATCACCCATGACCTGACCAGCATCACCTATCTGTGCGACCGGGTCGTCTTCATAGATGACGGCGCCATCGTGGAACAGGTGGACGATATCCGGCGCATCGCCATGATCCGCAACGACTATGCCCGCAAGCTGCTGGAATCCGTCATGGGCATCGGTGTGGAACACGGCAGCAGTGCGGCCCGCACCGGGCAGGAACGTTACGCGGCCATCGCCTGAGAAGGATCGTCCCATGCCCCTTGCTCCTCCCCGGACGGCCGCCATGTCCGGTCCCTCCCGCAGGGAATACGCGGCCATGCTGCTGCCCTTCATCCTTTCCACGGTGACGCAACCCCTCATCGGCGCTGTGGACACGGCCGTCATGGGACGCCTTTCCGACCCTTCCTATATCGCGGGCGTTGCCGTAGGGGCGGTCATCTTCAACACCCTGTACTGGCTGCTGGGTTTCCTGCGCGTGGGCTCTACGGGGTTCAGCGCGCAGGCCCTGGCCACCGGGGATGCGGAGGCCGCCTGGAAGGCATTCCTCCTGCCGGGCATCATGGCCCTGCTGCTGGGCGCTGCCATCCTCTTGTGCCGGGATGCCATCTTTGCCGGCGCCATGTTCCTGGTGCGCCTTGATCCGGCTGCCAGAGAAGTAGCCGGGACCTATTACGACATCCTGATCTGGACGGCTCCCCTCACGCTGCTGAACTACGCCATACTGGGATGGCTCATGGGGCAGGCCCGCATCAGGGCTTCCCTGCTCATGCAGATAGGCGGCAATGCGGTCAACATGCTGCTCGACCTGCTGTTCGTGAGCCTGTTCGGCTGGGGGGTACCGGGTACGATAAACAGAAC
>JABLTQ010137090.1_pt1 | contig 12347 bp, 9 predicted proteins | sample 7160101 | NCBI WGS metagenome assembly JABLTQ01 (sample SAMN14651228, study PRJNA627086) | human gut metagenome | isolation source: feces | host: Homo sapiens
AAGTATACACCTTATCTCCTAAAGGAAAGAAAAAGTGTATCGTTAAGAAGAAGGCCAAAAAACTTATCTTAAAAAATAAGTTTGCAGTAAAGGTTAAGGTAGGTAAGAAGTTTATTAACATAGCTAATAAGTGAAAATTTAAATGCTAAATCCTGGGAGAAGAGATGACAAATGTCATCTCTTCTCCTTTTTATTTTAAGTTTATCTTGAATTGTTTTTTTACTTATGTTATATTAGCATAAGTTTTATTTTTTTATTAATTTTATTACCAAAAATTGTGCATTTAAATATAATATCAATAGTAGTATAATATAATTAGTAGTTATCAAAGGAGGCCTTTTCTTATATGAAAATTGAAAAACTTACAGAAAATAAAATACGTGTTATTGTTAATACAGAAGACTTAAAAGAAAATGATATAGATTTTAATTTATTAATGAATAAATCAATGGAAACCCAGAACCTATTTTTTGAAATTTTAGAAAGAGCTGAAGAAGAACTTGATTTTCATACAGATGGTTATAAGCTTTTAATAGAAGCATTTTCTTCATCTGATGAAAAACTAGTTTTTACTATAACAAAATATTTACCTAAAGAAATATCAAATACCCTTGAAACACCAAAAAAGAAAAAACTAGCTGTAAAAAGAAAAAGCATAGACTTTTCTAACAAACAAATCATATATTCTTTCAGTTCATTTGAAGAATTTTGTAACTTCTGTAGTTTTATAAATAATAACTCTAATATAAATGTAACAAAAATTTCAAAAAATATTTCTTTGTATTTTTATAATGATACATATTATTTAGCGTTAAGAAACGTAAACACATCTTATGCTAATATTAAACTATTTTACGCAATCGCATTAGAATTTGGAAAAATATTATCTCCTTCAAAAAGTTTTGAAAACAAATTAATTGAACATGGTGAAATTATAATTAAAAAGAATGCAATTCAAACAGGAATAAAATACTTTGTTAAATAATTGACATGGAGTACAGACCTTTTTGGCAACTTTTTGCCACTGAGGACGGACCTCTTTTATAAAATAAAAAGTTGTCAGCAAAATGACAACTTTTTTTATTTTATTAATATACATAGTTTTGTGGATTATATGCTACTCCATTTACTCTTACTTCTAAATGTAAATGAGGTCCTGTTGAATTTCCTGTTGAACCAACAGCTCCTATTATTTGTCCTTGAGAAACTTGTGTACCTGCTGATACATATAATTTACTACAATGGCCATAATATGTTTGTACACCATTACCATGAGAAATTACTAACATGTTCCCATATGAACCTTTATATCCTGAAAAAGTAACTGTTCCAGAAGCTGCAGCTGCTATTGGTGTGCCTGTTGATGTTGCTATATCTAATCCTGTATGTGATGATCTTCTAATTCTGCTACCTACACCAAATCTTGAAGTAATTGTACCTGAAACAGGTCTAATTAAAGCTATACCTAAATTAGCCTTTGCAGAAGATGTAGTTCCTGCTGTATTAACAGATCCTGAAGCTGTGTATTTTGATGTACCTGTAGAACTTGTATTAGTTTTAGCAATTGCTGTCCTTTGTGCTGGTTGTACATATAATTTTGATATTGCATCTTCTGTTGAAACTAAATCTTTTAATTCTACTTCATATTTTTCTACAATTGACATATTTTCTATATTTGAACTGTTTTTTTCTTTTAATCCATTAACAACATTTTCTGCCTCTTCAAAATTAGAAACATATGCTTTTTCTTCTTGATTATCAACTATTGCATAATATCTATAGTATGTAACGCCTTGTTGTTTTATATCGTTAAAAATTTCATCATCATTTGTAACAATATTCTTTTTTAATAAGCATAATTTATATTCTGGCAAATTAGCAACTTGTACAAATGCCACATTGTTACTACCTTCGCCTTTTTCTATGTAATCATTTATTTTATGTTGTAAACCTGTTCTATTTTCTGTATATCCAACTTGTTCTCCATTAATAAAAACACTATATGTTGGCTTGTACAAAAATGCAACTGCTCCAACTATTAAAAAAGCGGCAATCATAAAAAGAACTATAAATTTCATTCCTCTTCTTGTGTGAATCATAATCTTTTTAAACATTATTTCTTGTCTCCTTTGTATTACTTTTTGCCTAGTTCCGTTCGTCTTTTTTACTATTGTAATAATATTGTAATATTATCTTTTTTGCAAAGATAAATACGGGTAATTTTCACTAGTTTTATCTTATTTTGTTCTTTTATCTCTGTTTTTTGCAATTTATCTCCAATTTCTATCTTTTTAATATAAAAATAACCTTAATTATTAAACACTTTTGTCTAATAATTAAGGTTTATTATTTTGAATTATTGTTGTAATTCTGTCTTTACTGTATTTATTTCAGTAACAGTTGCTTTTTGAGCTGGAACATAATATCCTTTAGATTGTGCTATTTTAAATAATTCATATTGAAAACTTTCATCATTATTTCTTATTTGTTGAAATGTTTGTCTTAATTGCATATTTTCAGCTTCTGATATAGCTGTTTGATATGCAGTTAAGTCTGCCTTTACACTTCCTAAGATATCATTTACCATTGTTTTTTCATCCATTTTAAAATCCTCCCTGTTTTATTTTAGATTTGTATAGAGTAATTAGTTATTTAAAAAACTCATTAATTTTTGTTTTGTATTTAATGCATCTTGCGCTGATTTAGTAAATAACTGTTTTATTTGTGGGTCTACAGCTTGTGAAGAAAATGTATTTAATTTTTGATATGCTGTTTCATGAGCTCCTATTAGATGTCTTAGATTTTGTAATTCTACTTGATTTAAATCTGGCATTTTTATCAATCCTTCCTTTTTTTATTTACATTATTATTTACTTTTTTTATAATTTTATACTTTTTTAATTGATTTTCTATTAATCTTTTTATATTTTATATTAATTTTTGTTTTTCTATATTGCTATGTTTTAAATTTTTAAAAATAAAAATTTAAAAACAAAAAAGCACTACTTATTAAAGTAAGTAGTGTTTTTTATCTTATATATCCATCTTTCTAAATTTTATATATGAAAGTGTTGATATTATTCCTGCTATTATTATTCCTAATCCTAATGCAATTTTATATCCTGTATAAGGTATATCTTTGTCTGATGTTAAATCTCCATAATTTTCTTCAGTTTTTCCTGAATTTGATGAGCTAAATTTTGTTCCATTATCGTTATCGCTTCCGCCGTTACTCTCTAATCCACTATTATTTTCATTGTCATTTCCACTATTATTTTCATTTTCTTCTGAACCATTTGAATCATTGTTTCCACTATTGTTGTTATTATATCCATTTTCTGAGTCATCATTTCCATTATTATTGTCGTCTTTATCTCCACTATTATTATTGTCATCTTTATCTCCACTATTATTATTGTCATCTTCTTGTGGTTTATCACTTTTAACTACAGTAACTTCACATGTTGCACTTTTTCCATTTTCAGTTGTTGCTGTTATAGTACATTTTCCAATTCCTACTGCACTTATTCTACCATCACTAACTGTTGCAACATCTTCGTCATTACTTGTCCAGGTTACATCTACATTAGTATCTGCATCTGCTGGCAATATAGTATATGTTATTTTTTCTTCATCTGTTCCATTCAAATCTAGTTGAATACTATTCTTACTTAATGTTATAGATTCAGGTAATGTAATGCTTTGGAATTTTATATTATTATCTTTTGCATATTGTTCTGCTTTAGATCCTTTTTCTCCTTTTATTACTAAATCCTTTGAACACTCTGCAAATGCATCTTCTTCTATTGTTGTAACTCCTTTAGAAATTGTTACATCTGTCAAATCTTTGCAATTTGCAAATGCATTTTCTCCTATTGTTGTTATTCCATCTGGTATATTTATACTTTCTAATTTTGTTCCTGAAAATGCTTCTGTACCTATTCTTTTTATATTATTTGATAAAACATTTTTTATATCTGAATCGTTATATTTTATTTCTTCTAGACCACTATTCATAAATAGTCCATCACTTATTTCTGTTAAATTTTTTGATAATGTTATTGTAGATAACCTTGTACATTTTCTAAAAGTATATTTCCCAATACTTGTAACAGAATCTGGTATTGCTATTTCACTTAGTTCTTCATTTCCATCAAATACTTGATTTCCAATAGTAGTTAATGTATCTGGTAATATGATTTTACCTAATTTAGAAAAACTTTTAAATAGTCCATCTCCAATTTCTTTTATTCCACTTTTTATTTCTACAGAACTAATATCTTGTTCTATATCTGTAGCTGCAATTATTTCTTCTCCTTTGTCATTTTCTACTTTATCTAGCTCTAATTTTGTCCAATCTATATTTGAGATAATTGCATCTTTCACATTATCGTTTTCAGTATAGTATCCTGATTCCAAGGGTTCTATAATAAGATTTGAATTATTTTCATTGTCTGGATATATAGTATAATTCTCTCCATTTATCATATACTTTATTTTTGCATTTCCTAAAATTTTCTTTTCATCTTTTGTACTACTTTTTACACAATATACAGTTACATTTTCTGTTAAGCCTACACCTGGTATTTCTGATGTTCCATCAATAAATTTTCCATAATAATATACAATAGGATTTTCATCTTTTAGATTTCCTATCCAGTTTGCTCCTCCCCATTTTGCTATTGAATCTTTATCTGCACCTGGAATTCTTATTATATGCGCTTTTATTCCATATAAAGCATATGATTCCACTAAAGTTGTTTTACTGTCTAGTATTGCATTTGTAGCATTTCCTGGATATGCCATTAATTTCATTCCTGAATCATTAACTTTGTATATTGCACCATTTACTATTTTTAATTCACTATTTTCGCTTTGATCTTGAGCTTTAAATTTTGTTAATTGATTATTTACAAATGCTCCAATTTCAATTTCTGTTATTTCTGAAGGAATATTATATATTGTAGTGTCATCTTTTCCTTCTGGATATACTTCAATTGTTGTTCCTTTTACAAGTACACCATCTATAGAACGAAATACTTCATTTTCTTCACTAACATTTATTGCTTTTAAATTTTTACAACCTATAAATGGAACCCATCCTATACTTTCAAAGCCTCCTGGTAATGTTATTTCTGAAGGAAATTCTTCACAGTATGCAAATGCTGCAGCTCCAATAGATTTTAAATTTTTTCCAAATTCTACATCTTTCAAACTTGTACACCATTTAAATGCGTGACTTCCAATAGATTCCACTGTCTTAAAATTAAGTACCTCTAAATTTTTACAGTTTTCAAAAGCTGACTGACCTATTTTAACAACGCCTCTAACGTCAACTTCTTTTAATTGTGTGCAATTCCAAAATGAATAAAATCCTATATTTACTGTTGGGGCTATAAGACTAACTTTTTGTAAATTAGCATCTCTTTGAAAAGATCTTTGTCCTACTGTAATAATAGTTCCCTTTATTTTTACTTCTTTTAACTTTCCTCCATCTAAGACATTATGTGTATCATCTGCTGGTTCATCAGTTGCTCCTTTAGTATCAACAATCTCAAATGCATAGTTTCCTATATCCTTTACATATTTACCTATTTTTACTGTTTCTAGTTCATAGCATCTTGTAAACGCATTTTTACCTATTGAATATATAGATGAATCACTCAAATCAACTGTTTTTAAAGTTTTACAACCATAAAATTCTTTTTCATTTATTATTGTTAACTGTTTTCCTCCATAAACTGCAGTTATATTTTCATTTCCTTTTAAAGCACCATTCAATTCGTGTACAGGTAACCCTCCTAAGGTATCTGGTATCGTAATACTTCCACTTACTCTTGCCTCATACATTTTTGCTTCCATTTCATTTCCATTTCCTACTGCATATCTACTAAAAGTAAAGCCTTTTTCCTTATATTTTTTTATTTCGGTATTTACTCCTGCTGTTGTTATACTTTTTATTAAATCTTCTTGTTTTATCCCACTTCTGCTTGAATTTACATTTTCGTCTATGTATATTGTTTTTAACCTTTCACAGCTAATTACAAAAGTATTTGATAAAGTAGTAACACTATATGGAATGTAAATGCTTTCTAACTTTGGGCAATCCACTATTGCGTTAGAATCTAATTCAATTACAGTATCTGGCAATGTCAACGTCTCTAGATACTCAGATTGTATCGTATTATGTCTTCCATCTTTTCCTATTTTCAAAACTTTTTTACCATCTATATTTGATGGTATATTTATAGTTTTTGCACCATTTGTCTTTGACACATAACTTATTAATACACCACCATTATAATTTTCATATTCATATGTAATATCATCCATTGTAATACTATTTGCATTGGCCTCATTACAAAAACTTAAACCTATTCCTAAAAATATTATTACAATTAAAAGTTTTATTTTCTTACTCATTTCCTTCAACTCCCAAAATAATCTTTTATACTATATTTAAAATAAAATTTTTCATTATAAAAGTCAATAGCAAAAAAATGCTATTGACTTTAACGTTTTCTATCGCTTTACGGAAGCTACTTGTACAATATTTATTTTAGAAATATTAAATTTTTATTACAATTGTTAAAAAACTATATAATCTCCAATTTAGCGAATTTTGCCATTAATCTTTTATGTCCAACTTTATCAAAATCGATATCTACTTTTAAGTCATCTCCTTCTTGCTCAGCTATGTTAATTGTTCCTTCTCCAAATTTCTTATGGAAAACCCTAACTCCTGGTTTATATTTAGATAAATCTACAGTATCGCTTGACTTTTTGTTTAAACTATTTAAAAAGCTTTCAGCTGTTTTAAAAGCAAAATCAGTTTTATTTTTTACTTTATTGCTTGCAGCTGCCATTATAGGCTCTCTTGGATTTATTTTATATTCTTTTACAGGATTTTTGCTTCCATATGTCCAACTATATGAAGAATCTTTAAATATTTGATCTTTATGATTTGTTTCTCCAAATGCTTCTTCATATCCTTCTAATAGTTCTTCTGGTATTTCATTTAAAAATCTTGAGGTTGGATTATAACTTGTTGATCCGAATATTGTTCTTTGTTTGCTACATGTTAAGAATAAATTTTGTCTTGCTCTTGTAATACCAACATAACAAAGTCTTCTTTCTTCTTCTAATTCCGTAGGTTCTGATATAGATTTATATCCTGGGAAAATTCCTTCTTCCATGCCAACTAAAAATACCACTGGGAATTCAAGTCCTTTTGCACTATGTAATGTCATTAGTGTAACTGTATCTTCTTCCTCTTCTAAATTATCTATATCACTTGATAATGTAATTCCTTCTAAAAATTCACTTAAAGTATTTTCTGCAAATTGTTCTTCAAATTCCATTGTTACTGTTAAAAATTCGTTTAAGTTTTCTATTCTGTTTTCTGCCTCTATTGTACTTTCATCTTCTAGTGCCTTTGTATATCCAGATTTCTTTAAAGTTAATTTAACTAATTCTGAAATATTAAGTTCATCTTTTTTAGCCTTTAATTCTTCCATGACATTTATAAATTCTCTAGAATTTAAATATACTCTATTTAATCCATATTGATCAGCATTTTTTATTACTTCGTACATAGAAATCTCGTTACTATTTGCAATTTGCTCAACTTTATCTAAGCTTGTCTTTCCTATTCCTCTTTTAGGCTCATTTATAATTCTTTTTAAACTTAAATTGTCTGAGCTATTTTGTATTAATCTTAAATATGCAATTATGTCTTTAATTTCTTTTCTTTCATAGAATTTTAATCCACCAATTACTTTGTATGGCACATTTTCTCTTCTGAAAATATCTTCTATTGCTCTTGACTGTGTATTCATTCTATAAAGTATTGCAAAGTCTGAATATTTATAATATTCTTCTCTTTTTAGATGTTCTATTTGTTCTGCTATGTATGATGCTTCATCATATTCGTTATCTGCCACATATACTTTTGGTAAAAAGCCTTCTTCATTTTGAGTCCATAATTCTTTTTTGTATTTTACTTCATTATTTTTTATGACTGAATTGGCTACTTTTAATATATTTCCTGTACATCTGTAGTTTTGCTCTAATTTTATTATTTTAGTTCCAGGAAAGTCTTTTTCAAAATTTAATATGTTAGAAATGTCGGCTCCTCTAAAACTGTATATCCCTTGATCATTATCTCCAACAACTGTTATGTTTCCATGTTTTGATGCAAATAATGTAATTAATGTAAATTGCGATTTGTTTGTATCTTGATATTCATCAACTAAAACATATTTAAATTTATTTGAATAATAATCTAAAACATCTGGATTTTCTAATAATATTTTAATTGTATAATTTATTATATCATCAAAATCTATTGCATTATTTTCTCTTAGCCTTTTTTGGTATAATTCATATACTTTCGCTATTTTTTCTTTTCTAAAATCTCCATTTGCCCTAGCTGTATATTGTTCTGGTTCTAGCATTTCATTTTTTGCATTACTGATTTCTGACAAAACACTTCTGTCTGTAAACATTTTGTCATCAATTGCTAAATCTTTTAGACAGTTTTTTACTAGTGTTCTTTGATCTGATGTGTCAAATATAATAAATGAACTATCAAATCCTATTCTATCTATAAATCTTCTTAATATTCTAACGCAAATAGAGTGGAATGTTCCCATCCAAATATCTTTGGCTGTTTCTCCTACTAAATTTGCTATTCTTTCTTTCATTTCGTTTGCTGCTTTGTTTGTAAATGTAATTGCTATTATCTCCCATGGAAGAACATTTTTTTCTCCAATTAAATATGCTATTTTGTGTGTTAATACTTTTGTTTTTCCACTTCCAGCTCCTGCGATTACCAAGCATGGACCTTCTGTATTTACTACGGCTTCATATTGTTTATCGTTTAATCCTTCTAATATTTCTTGCATTTTTTCTCCTTTTCTAATATTGACTTTAATTTTTTTTTGTATTATAATAATTATAGAAAATAAGAGAGCCACAAAATGTGGTTGCCTATTTGAATATGATAAAAATCACATCTCTATTAGGTGGCAGAGATGTGGTTTTCTTTTTTATATTTAATAGCCAAAACTATTATTAACGCAAAAGCTATAACAGTAAGGATTATGTTGACAAATATTGATAAAATTAAAAGATTTAATAATATTCCTTCTATCATAAAACCACCTCACTTTCTATGTAATACGGGAGGTGGCAACCACATTCTGCTTTCTCTTATTTTCTTTTGTTATTATATTATTATTATTATTAAAAGTCAATAAAAATCGCAAGTTTTTCAAACATTTTTTCGCTATAACGTTGTAGCAAAAATTCCTATTATAAAACCTATCATATTTCCTATAGCTGTCATCTTTCCATGATATAATTGGTTTGATTCTGGTATTAATTCACCTGACACAATATAAAGCATAGCTCCTGCTGCAAAACTCAAACAAATTGATATTACTTCTTGTGATATTGATCCTACAATTGCTCCAAAAAATGCTCCTATACCTGTTGTTATTCCTGATAATATTACATAAAAAATAACTTTTGATATTTTCATTCCTCCATTTTTCATTGGTACTGCCATTGATATTCCTTCTGGTATATCGTGTAAGCATATTGCTAATGCTAAACTCAAGCCTAATTTCATTGAAGCTTCAAACCCTGATCCTATTGCTAGCCCTTCTGGAAAATTATGAATTGCAAGTCCAATTGATACTATAATTCCTGTTTTTAATAAAGTGTTTTCGTTTTTTTCAAATCTTTTATTTGTGTTAAATTTTTTTTGCACTATTATATCGCAAAATATCATTACTATAATTCCTATAATTATTCCTATAATAACATTTATAATACTACTAATTCCTAGTGCCTCTGGTATTAAGTCAAAGCATATAATTGACATCATTAGTCCTGATGCAAATGCTAAAATAAAACTTAAAAATTTGTTAGAATTTTTCTTTATAATTACTCCTATTATTCCTCCAAGTGTAGTTCCAAATGTTCCAAAAAATAAGCCAAGAATGGTTGTTTTTAATATCTCATTCATAAATAAAACTCCTTAAAATATCCTTTTTTAAAGTTTATTTTAGGGAGTTTTGTTTTATTCCTTAAGTTTTTAAAAGTTTTTTATTAATTTTATTCATCTTCACCTTTTAATCTTTCTGCTCTATCTGCTGCAATTAGGTTATCTACCATTTCATCAATGTCTCCATTTAGGAAGTTTTCCATTTGATAAATACTCATTCCTATTCTGTGATCTGTTATTCTTCCTTGTGGGTAATTGTATGTTCTTATTTTTTCACTTCTATCTCCTGAACCAACTTGTGATTTTCTTGCATTTGAAATTTCACTATCTTGTTTTTGTTTTTCTATTTCATATAATTTTGTTCTAAGCATTTTCATAGCATTGTCTTTATTTTGGAATTGTGATCTTTCTGTTTGACATTCTACTACAATTCCTGTTGGCTCATGTATTAATCTTACGGCTGAAGATGTTTTGTTTATATGTTGTCCTCCTGCTCCAGATGCTCTAAATACTTCCATCTTTATGTCTGCTGGATTTACTTCTATTTCTACGTCTTCAACTACTGGAAGCACTGCTACAGTTGCTGTTGATGTATGTATTCTTCCACTACTTTCAGTATCTGGTACTCTTTGTACTCTGTGTACACCACTTTCGAATTTTAGTCTACTATATACACCTTTTCCTGTAATCATAAATGAAATTTCTTTATATCCGCCTAGACCTGTATCATTTTCGTTTAACACTTCTAATTTCCAATGTTTCTTTTCTGCATACATTGTGTACATTCTAAATAATGTTCCTGCAAATAATGCTGCTTCTTCTCCTCCTGCTCCTGCTCTAATTTCACAGATAATGTTTTTATCATCATCAGGATCTTTTGGAATTAACAATATTTTTAATTCCTCTTCTATTTTTGGTAATTCTTCTTTTGCAGAATAGTATTCAGTTTCTGCAAGTTCTTTCATTTCTGGATCTTGCATTAATTCTTCTGCTTCTTCCATGTTTTGTTTTACTTTTTTATATTCTCTGAATTTAATTACTATATCTTCTATGCTAGCATGTTCTTTCATTAATTTTTGCCATTCTGATTGGTTTGATATTACTTCAGGGTCTGCAATTAATTTTGTTAATTCTTCATATCTTTTTTCTACCGCTTCTAATTTTTCAAACATAAATATTCTCCTTTACTTATAAGCTTTAAGTATTATACTATATTTTTATTATTTTTACAAGAGTAATAATATATAAAAGAGCTAAATATATACATATTTAGGCTCTCTACTTATTATTCTTATTAATTATTTTATAATGATATTAAATTAAATTTAATATTTAATTTTTCTAATATTTCTTTTTCTCTATTTGTACATGTTAAAATTATTATTTGATGATATATATATTTATTATTAATATATTTTAAAATATTTTCTAATCTTTCTGTATCATAATATGCAAAAGACTCATCTAATATAATTGGCATTTTTTCTTCTGATAATTCCTCTACCATTGAAAGTCTTAAAGATAAATATAATTGGTCTATTGTTCCTATACTTAATTGTGATGCTGAAATATAATTTCCATTTTCTAATTCAACAATTAATCCTTTTTGATCATCAAACTGAATATTGTTATATCTTCCATCTGTTATAGTAGAAATGTTTTTAGATAAATTTTGAGTAAACTTAGGGGTAACTGTATTTTTCATTTCTTGATATGAATCATCTAAAATTTCTTTTGCAAGTACAATACTTTTCTCTAATTTTTTCAAGGTTAACATTTTTTCTTTATTGTCAACTATATTTTCTTCCAATTTTGATAGATTTTCTAATTTGGGTTCAATATTTTTTTTGTCTAAATCTAATGTATGTAATTTTATTTTTTTATTATTTATCTCATTTTCTATTTCTTGAATTTCATAATTTATATTTTTTATATTATTTAAATTAATTAATTCATTTTTTTCTATTTTATTTTTATATTTATTATTTATTTTTTCTTTTTCTAAATTTATTTTTAAATAAAAATTATTTTTTAATTCATTTATATTATTTTCTAATTCCAAGTTATTTTTTTCTAATAATTTTATTTGATTTTCTATATTATTTATTTCTAAATTAATTTTTTCAATTTCATTTGTTTTATTTTTTTCTATTTTTTCTTGTTGTTTTATTTTTTTATTTTCTTTTATTTTTAAAAAAATAGAAAAAATCAAATCCATTGGTACTGTAAGGAATAAAATATAATTAATTAATTTGTTCTTAATTAAAATAAATTGAATAATATTTAAAATAATTATCAATGTAAAAAATAAAATTATTTTTTTATTTAATTTATT
>JABLTQ010046628.1_pt1 | contig 12328 bp, 9 predicted proteins | sample 7160101 | NCBI WGS metagenome assembly JABLTQ01 (sample SAMN14651228, study PRJNA627086) | human gut metagenome | isolation source: feces | host: Homo sapiens
CAATTCACTTTCAAAATATCACCTCCATTTTTAAGAACTATTATATCAATAAACAGAAAAACAACCCCTGTAATATGAACTAAAGATTATAGGGGGTGTTTTAATGGTATTTCCTAGGGGCCATTATATAATTATAGACCCTGAGCTAAGGAATGTACTGATGTTTTCTAGTATAGTCCCTAGTCTGGCATCCCAAACAACTTTTCGTTTATACCCTTATCATGTGACCATTTAATCAACATATCAATTGTCAGAGGATATATGGCTATCTTTGAATATTCTAACTCTCATACTGTGAAGGAAGCCGCTGAAGCTATTAAATTATTGAAAGGAACCAGCTTTTAATAAGTCAACAAAGAAATTCTGCTTTAAATCATATTGGGGTATCACAAATACTTTACAAATATGTTTTGCGTCGCAGCAAAAACCAGCAAATTAGGCTTAGTATAACAGAGATAATCAGCACAGCAAAAACACCATAAGAAGATTTTTCAAACGGGCCATCGACATTGACTCCCCAAAAACCAAAAATGATTGCTGGAATAGTCAAAACGATTGATATCTCTGTTAGAGTTTTCATAATCATGTTTAGCTGATACGAAATCATATTGTTTATCATATTTTCCAAATAATCCAAATATTGACTGTAACCTAAAATAATTCTATCCATTGTGTCGCTTGTATTGTATATCTCATCAATTATTTTTTGGGTGGTAAAATCAATATCATTAATAGTTGTAAAATTTTTTTTAATGAAATCCAGCGCTTTGTGATTAGCGCCATAGGTTGTTGACAAAGCTATCATGTATTTTTGAAGAGTCAATAAATCACCAAACGTTGGTCTGAGTGAACCGGACGTTGATATTTCTGAGTCTAAATCATCAATTTTTTCCTTGACTCCACGAAGGTCGTCAAGCATCACATGGAAATCTTTTTGCATGATCTTTAAAAGTACTTCCTGCATGAAATTATCGACATCATGTAAAACCATATTGGATAAGAGTTCGGGAATGAATTTTAATTTTTGTTTTGTAAAAATTATCAACTTATTTTTAAATACCAAGAAAACAACAGATGTCGTCAGATTATCTAGATGCCCACCTTCATGTATCTCGGGAAACAAATAACTTACGAGCAAACTTTTTTCATCGTTCTGATCTATCATTGTGTCATATGCAACTCGATCATCAAACGTTAGTATATTGTCTATGTTAAAGTCAGATCTATGTTCAAAAGATTCGATATATTCTCGTTCGTCACCATAAACATAAACAACAGACGAATTTTTGATATTTGATTCTGACGAAACTAATAATGTATTTTTTGTTAAAGAATAAGTTTTCAGCATTGTAATCCTCCTGCTTTATATTTTTCTCAAAAATAAATGCGTAATTGTTGTGGAATAAATACGTTATCAGTTTTAAAAACATTTTGTCTTATGTATGATAACCTGCTAAAAATTTTATCTCGCACATTATCTAGACAATCTCGTCTCCAGCTTCTAATGTATTATCTAATTTATAATTTTAGACCCTAAACGAACATCTTTTGTAAAAAGCCTTTTTTCTGTTCTTTCAACAAATCTAACTTACGCTGATGAAGAGCGATAGTGTCATCTAACTGTTTAAAGAAAGAGCCTATTTTTTGTTGTTCTTCAATCTTAGGTAGCTCTAGATTTAGATTAGAAACTGCAGGATAGTTAACATATATTTGCGTTCCCCCCTGAACAATTCGTTTAACTTTTTCTCTAAAAGGACCATTAAGTATGGTATATGCAAAATTAGAATCAAAGTTTTCTTTCGGAGAAATAATTTCAGTTCGTTGATTGATAACATATTCGTTATCTTTTTCTACCAGTAAAGTTCTTCCAATAATTGTTCCATTAGCAGTTTTATCATTTAGCACCATGGTGAGCTCTCCAGAATTAACAACTCGTCCATCTGTAATTTCATTTGATATTGCGCGAATATTTTGATCAACGTATTGGCTATTTAATCCATAGCTACCAATTGAAATAACTTTGTATACACCATATTTGTCAAAATACTTTTCAATAGCTGTTCCGCCTCTGTGATTAGCTACGTCAGATAACTTACGCTCTTCCCAATCGTCAGCAAACCCCGCAAATCGCAATTCAGGAACTTTGGCACCATTTTTAGGGAACATCTTTTGTAAAAAGCCTTTTTTCTGTTCTTTCAACAAATCTAACTTACGCTGATGAAGAGCGATAGTCTCATCTAATTTTCTAAAGAAAGCAGACACCAAAATTTGTTCTTCATAATTAGGGATAGATATATGAATATTCATGAAATCATCATAGTTAATATTTAACAGTCCATCCATACGAGCCCCAGAAGATACTAATTTTCCTAATTCTCTATCAGGTAGTTTAGTTGAAAACATATACTCAATGAAGTCAGCCGACGTATTCTCTAACGCTTTAAAACTATGGTAAACCCTTGGGACAAGTGCTTCTTCATAATTTGTTAGACTGAATACAACTCCGTATTTAGCTAGCTTAGAATTTCCGTGATTATATGATAATTCTCCCTTTTTCAATAAAGTATAATTTTTTTTCTCTTTACCTGAAATGTCTCCAGAGAATCTATCTTTTTGGTCTAACCAACCACTACTAGCAGACATGGTTAGTGTAGGTAAATCCATTCTCCCGTCATTAGATCTTACTCGCTCAGTAACATCTTTTAACTTACGATCTTCCCAATCATCCGTAAAACCTTCAAACCTTAATTGTGGACTTTTTTTACTCATCATGACCGCCTCTCAAAAGAAGACGCATCGATTCAATCAAGGCTTGATTCTCTTCACTTTCTGAAAAATCATTAATCAACGATAAGAGCGTTTGATCTTGTTGAACTAATTCTTCATTGACCTTAAGGAGATTGGTATTCACTGCAACCAAATCAACCGGTTCTTCTTCCTCAAACGTATCCACATAACGAGGGATATTTAAGTTAAAGTCATTTTCTTGGATCTCATCAAAACTTGCAACATGAGCATATCTTTCAATATCTTCTCGCTTTTTGTAGATAGAAACAATTTTATCAATATGTTCATCCAACAGGACATTTTGATTTTTTTGTTTTTCAAAGTCTTGAGAAGCATCAATAAACAAGACATCACGACGAGAGCGGTTTTTCTTCAAAATAATAACCGTTGTCGGAATACTCGTTCCAAAAAAGATATTGGCCGGCAATCCAATAACCGCATCAATAGCCCCCATTTCTAAAAGAGCTTGACGGATGGTTCCTTCCGCGGCTCCTCTAAAGAGCACGCCATGAGGCAGGACAATCCCCATTGTTCCCGATTCTTTCAAATGGTAAAAACCGTGAAGGAGAAAGGCAAAGTCCGCTTTAGATTTAGGCGCTAATTTTCCAAAACGCTCAAAACGAGGATCAGAGAGAAACTTATCTGCCGCTGACCATTTCGCAGAGTAAGGAGGGTTCATGACTACAGAATCAAACTGATAAGGCTCTTCTGAGGGCCAATCGGCATCTAAAGTATCTCCGTTATTCAGGTTCATGCGTTCTTTATCTACTCCATGAAGGATTAAGTTCATACGTGCTAAGTTAAAGGTCGTCGTATTTAGCTCTTGGCCATGATAATGGACTTGATTTGGATTGATGAGATAGCGACGGATATTAAGCATCAAAGAACCCGAACCCATCGCAGGATCGTAAATATGAAAAGGCGCTCGAGATTCTTGTCCGATCGACGTAATTTCTGACATGATGCGTGAAACAGCTTGAGGGGTATAAAACTCTCCTGCTTTTTTACCTGCACCTGCCGCAAACATCCCGATTAAATACTCATAAGCATCTCCAATGACATCGCCATTGTGTTCAAATAAGTCAATCTCATCTAAGGCACGTAAAACCTCAGTAATCGTCACATTACGTTGTTGTGCATTTGAGCCTAATTTTGTGGAGTTTAAATCAATATCCGCAAACAATCCACTAAATTCTTCTCCTTGACGTTCCAACTCATTAAAACCTGCTTGTAAGTCGGTCAAGTTAAATTCATAGTTATCAGCTTTAATGCGGTAGTGATAAAACAATTGATCGGGTTGGATAAAGTAACCTTGTTTGGGTTGGATATTTTCGATTAAATCGTCTTTGTCTTCTTCGTACCACTCCATGAATCCTGCATACTGAGTGGAACGTTCTGGGAAGGTATCTGTTTTTCCATTTTCTTGTTCATAAACTTCTCTAAGCTGCGCATCAGACAAGTACTTATAGAAAATTAATCCCAGTAAGTAGTTTTTGTACTCACTTGCATCCATCTTCCCACGTAAGATATCCGCAGAAGCCCATAGTTGTTGTTTTAAACCTGTCGCCATTATAATTCTTCTTTCCATTTTTGAATTTGTTCAAAGTTTTGTCGTAGTCGTTCTTCTAAAACTTTTGTTCTTCTTCTGTATTTTTCACCCGTTTTGGCTTCGAACTCTTCTTTACTAAGAGTCATCGAATCCAGTAAATGGGTTAAATAAGGGATCGTTTTCTTATCGCCTTGATATTCATTCATTGCAGACTGTAAAAAGTCGAAGGATAATCCAAATTCTTCAGCTTCTTTTTGAAGTTGTCTTTGAATTTCATTTTGAATCGATGTCTCTTTTAATTGAGCCACATCAATCTCTTCAGTAGTATTGACGAGTTGATCTTTCAAGGTGTGATACATCTTTTGGATTTGAGGATCCTTTTGTTGGATTTCTTTTTCAAATTTTTCAACGGCCCCTGCTTCGTTTAATTGGATCGCTTTCAAAAGTTGATTAATATAAAAACTATCCACGACGTCTTTATGTGTCGCATTGAGCTGCGAAGAAAAAGCAATCTCTTGTAAAAGCTTCTCGAAGTCTTCCTCAGGATTCCCCTCATCCTCGATCATTTCTTTAATCTTTGTTTTAATATTTTCCGTTTTTCCTTGATATTGTGGCAACTGCTCCACTACTTCTGAAAATGCTTCAAAGTCCTCTTCGTATTGATCATAGCTTCGGAGCGCTTTATAACTCTTTTCTAGCTTTTGATAAGCACTTACTTGCGCAATCATCGTTTTAAGATCATTGGGATTATCCCATAGGTCAGCTTCGCTTTGTTTATAAAGTGTTGAACATTCGATAAATTCTTTTTTGACTTCTTCATATTCTTTTGGAATCAGTTGATCAAAGTTTTGCTTTTCATTTGAGAATAGACGAAATGTGTTTTTCACATTTTCTTTCATGGTGAAGGGCTTTCTAAAAGAGACAATCAACCCAGAATCTTTTCCTGTATAAATACGGTTGGTTCTTGAGAACGCTTGAAGGAGCTTTTGATAGTTCATTTCTCGATCAATATATAAGGTTTGAATCGTTGGAGAATCAAAGCCTGTCAATAAACGATCGACAACAATAACAAAATCTAGCCACTGACCATCCGATTGATATTGCTTTTCCTTACGGGCCAACCGTTTATTAATATTTTGATTGTAGAGTTTCTCATCATGATAAGGAGAGGCATCAAACTGTTTCGCATACTCTTTCATGATCTCGACTAATTCATCGTCTTGTTCATTTTTTTCTAATTGATCCGGATTGGTTGAGAAGGTAATAGCTACTCTTGGGAAATCTTTATCAATCAGTTGATGACGTTCATCAAATTGTCGCCCATTCAAGAGTGTCCCATTATCTTTCATTTCCTTTAAAATCCGGTAAATATGTTTGGCTTGGGCAATCGAGTGAGTGGTAAGAATGGCCGACATCGTAGGAAAACCATTCTTTACCTTGAACTTTTTGACCACACTTCTCCGATTAAAGATTTTTTGTAACATGGTACGAATATGTTCATCTGCTTCATAAAGTTCCGTAGGCAATAATTTTTCTTGTTGGAGGGCATCGTCTGGCAACTTTCCTTTATTGAGTTGGGTGACAATCACCTCTTGATCCTCTTCTGAAATCAGTGAATGATACTCGACTTGAAAGCCTAACACAGCCCCATCATCCATAGCATTTTTGGTTGTATAGGAGTGAAGGAGTGGCCCGTATTGCTGGCTCGTCGTTCTGGCAAAGGTTCCATTTTCTTGCTTTTTATTTGCTTCAAAAATAGGCGTCCCCGTTAATCCAAACCAGGTTGAATTGGGTAATATTTTCTTAATCCGCTTCATTTCCTCATCACTAACCGCACGATGAGCCTCATCAACAATAAAAACAATATGTTCTTGCCGTAGCTTCTCAAATTGATTCGAGCCTTTTTCTTCACTCTCTTGTTGGGCACTTCGCATAGCCGCAGAGAGTTTTTGAATCGTGGTCACTAAAATCGTATTATTATTTTTTGATGAAAGGAGGTTTCGAGCCAACTGTTTTTGATTTTTGATCCCAACAATCAAAGTATTGGCTACCGAATTTCCGGTCGTTTGTCCGGTATGATATTCCGAGGCAAACTTCGTAAACTCATCCTGCGTTTGAGCATCTAAGTCTGTTCTATCAACAACCATGACCGTACGATCAACACCGATCGCATTTTGTGCTAATAATTTCGTTGCGACAAAACTGGTAATGGTCTTTCCTGAACCTGTCGCATGCCAAATGAATCCTCCTTCATGCTGTGCTGCTTTTTGACGAATCTTACGAATCGCATGAATTTGGTAAGGTCTTAAAGCCATGAGGAATTTTTGATTTTTTTGATCATCGACGAGAATGGTATATTGGCTAATCAATTCATGGGCATCGGGTATCCGCAAAACTGTACGAGTAAAATCAAACAAATCGGAAACCGTTTGATTGTCTTCCGTCCGCCAATTAAATAAAAACTTCTTCATCCGAGCATAGGCTTCAGCGGTATCTTCACTAGGTCTTGCAAAGTATCGGGTATCAACTTTATTGGAAATCACCATGATTTGAGTGGTTGCGTAAATCCCTTTAAAAAATCCATCTTCTGCATAACGCTGAATTTGATAATAAGCTTGCATGAAACCGTCTTTAGCGGACTCTTTTTTGAGCTCAATATGAATGATTGGGAGCCCATTAATCAGCAAGCTCACATCTCCTCGATCTACTCTAGAGGAATCTGGGACCACTTGGTGAACCACCTCATAAGAAGAAGTTCCTCCTGAGATATCCTTATTTCTAAAGGCTTCTAAAGTCACTTTTTTCCCATCTTCTCGCTCTAATAAAACTTGAGCCACCCCGTTTTCTCCTCTAAGCCATTGAGAAGCTAAAAAAGGCGTTCCGGTCAAACGTGAAAACTCGACTTTGACTTGCTTAAATTCTTTGTCCGTTAATAGTTGCTCTTCCAATACTGCTAAATTTATTCGGTTCAAATGGCTTCTAAAGTTTTGCCAAAGTGCTTCTTCCGACTTCAAGTCCGGACGATAAGTCCACTGATTTTCTTTCTCACTTAAGATTTGTATGAACTGGTTTTCAATCATTTGTTCCGAATGACTCATTTGATCCCCTTCATTTCCATAGTTGCCACCATTTTTTAGATTCTGTTTTTACAGGCTCTTTTTCTTTTGCCTTGTTTCGTTCTTCTTCTGATAACTTCAATTGAGCTTTCAGTCGTTCAATTTCTTCCTGCGCCTCACCCCTTATCGACGAGCCATCTTTCATATCCTCCTGAGGCATTTTAAGAGCTTTCAATTCATTGATTTCTGATTTATACTCTTCTAGCAATTTTTTATCCTGCAAAGCTAGGCGTTGTTGCTGGTCTAATAGCTTATGAAGGTCTTTTTTTTCTGATTGGAGTTCGGACACTAGATTCCTTAAAAATAAAATCTCTTCATTCCCCTCTGGATTGTCATCAACTGAATTATTCACGTTGTCGTCAACAAAAACTTTTTGTTGACGTTTTTTAGTTGACGTTTTGTTAAAAAAAGCATTCTTAATAACTTTTTGACCATCAACGTCAACGTAAACGGTATTTCCTTTTTTTGACGTAAATTGACGTAAATCTATTGACGATTCTTTTTTTATTTTTTGCCATACAGCTTGCTTTGAAACACCTATTTCATCCGCAAGCTCTTTGATTGTCTTTAACTTTTCACTCATCATAAGTCCTGCCTTTTAACCGTGGGTAGGTATTGCTCGATTGCTTTTTTGAGATACTTAGTGATATTTTTCTTTGAGTAGTCTTCTCGCTTGGCTCTCACATAAGACAAGTGGTCTTTGACCCCATTCAAACCTCGTAAGTCTTTCAGTTCGTCATAGAGAGGGTACACGTGTGCTTGTAAGCCTGAAAGAATTTTAGTATCCGTCAAGTCTAGATAAGACAATAAGAAATGTTCCATAAGCAGCTTGGTATACGGACTTTTTAGGGCTTGTACCGTCAGCATGTCTTCGGTTTCTGCTTTACGTGCTTTATCTTCTTGGTAGACTTTATCTTCCAACTTGTAGCTGTTATCGTCTGCTCGACGTTTTTTCGTAATATGAAAGACGATAGAATCAATCGAGCGCCCCTTTTTGACTTTGTCATACGTCACGGTAAAAGAAGTATGATCATTGATTTCTTCCAAAGGTTTTTTTAATATCCATTTTTCTAAATCTGCAAAAAGTTTATATTCATTGACTATATCCGTCATTTCTCGTAATTCTCGGATTGAAATTGAAGGATTGCGGTAGGCTTCCACTTGTTCTTCTCTCCGTCCACCCTTATAACTATAATGCTCGTATTGGTTATAATTCATGGATAACCAACGATACAAGATGATAGAATGTTTACTATTGAGTTCTGAAATATCGGACAAGGCATGTTGTGTGAAATTCTTTTTAAGATTGATTAGATAAGGCATGATTTCAGGACTAAATCGAATAGTAACTTCATCATGATAATCGGTCCACTTTACATAGGGAATAGGGACGATATTTTCAAACTCAAACCCATGTTCTTTTTTTTCTTTAATTTTGAAAAAAGCTTGTTTCTGCATATTCTCAACTGCCTGCTTGAAACGACTATGTTTGTCATTATCAGAAACTTTAAAAAACGTAAAAAGTTCTTCTTTTGAGAGATAGACTGTATGATCTTTAGGCGGTTCTTCGGTATCAATGCACGATACGGCTAACTCAAACATTTTGAGTGGGGTTTTATCCATTTTGGCAATGCTGGTAATTAAAGAATTATGCTCCACTACTTTTCGTTTTGATAATTCGTTCAAGATTTGCACCTGCTTCTGATTTTGTTCATTTTTTGGTATACTAGACATAGAAATACGCTCCTTTGAGTGTTTTTAGATACGCATGAAGATTCTCTCGACGAAAAGTGTTTCTTCATGCTTTTATTATACCATAATACATGGAGAAGATAATAGACATTCTCCATGTATAAACAGTTTTTTCTCCATATATAAACAGTTTTTTCTCCATATATAAACAGTTTTTTCTCCACATATTATTCTTTAACCCCTTGAAAACACTCACTTTTTTTTGACGCAAAAGAAGAAAAGATTAAAATATATATGATAAATTAATATAGGCTTCGCCTTTTTTTATTTTTTTCAAAAATTTAAAATCAAAAGTCAAAATCATCCCGTAAGCAAACAGACTAATCAATATAGAATTTGATCAGTCTGTTTGTATCGGTTATTTATAAATCTTCTGTTTTTATTTCATAATAGCCCTCGTAATAATAACTCGCATCAATTCCTTTAAAGAATTGTTCTTTTCCTAAATCATCGGTTAAAGCCTTTTGAATCAAATATTTTAATTCATTGGTGCTGACTGTACTACGGATCATGGCATTTAAATATTCATCCTTATCAATTTGATTCCAATCGACGATTTTGTGTAGTTTATTTTTAAGAATTAAATCCAACCAGATACGAGTGGCTCGTCCATTGCCTTCCCTAAAAGGATGCGCCACATTCATATCCGAGTACTTATCAATAATTTCATCAAATGTTTCTTGAGGTAATTTATCAATATATTCAAGTGTTTGCGCTAAAAAAATACGTGGCGCAAATTGAAAGTTTCCTTTCGCAATATTCACTTCTCGAATTTTTCCTGCAAAGTCGTAAATATCTTGGAATAAAAACTGATGAATATCAGATAAGCCTTGAAACGTCCCAATTTCCAGATCCTCTATTTTGCCAGACTCAAACAATTCTTTGGCTCTTTTTTTCGTTAAGATTTCTTCTTGTTTAGCTAATTCTGCTGAATTTGTTAAACCTAATTTATTGTCTAAAACCAAAATATCCCCTCACTCTCTATTTTTTTGGAAAGATCCTTTTGAAAATTTTTGGACGTTGATCAAACCATGTTGAAGCGGTATACATTAATCGAAAACTGCCATAAATTCCAGCACCGATTAAACCAAAACCACCTAATCCAAGAACGACTGCCCCATAAGGATGTTTAGGCTGTATTTCCATCACTGTGTCATACAAAATATGCAAACCCCAACCATCCCAGATACCTTTATAAATCCATCGTCCGATGAGAATACCGACAACTAAGAAACAGAACAGGCAGACAATATTCGCAATCAGAATACCGTAACGTTCGACAATCTCACGTTTGCGATCTGCTTTTATCTGCTCTTTTTGTTCATTCAGTTCTTTTTTCAAAGCGAGTAATGCTTGTTTTTCAACTTGAATGTCTTTCAGTATGGTCGCTTTTAAGTTTTCTGCCTCTAAACGATGGAGTTGTTCTTGAATGGCAGACTCCATTTTTTGATTCGCAACAGCTTCTATTTTTTCTTGGTAGTCCCGAAAGTCTTTATTAACTTCTTGACGGACTAAGAGGTCTAGTTCTGGAACGTGACTGAAATCAATTTTGCCATTTTTATAAGCATTTAATACTTGAACAACGAGTTGTTCATCTTTATTCATCGACTCATCCCCCGATCATGATCTTTTGTTGGTTTCTTTTCGGACTGTACGTCTCTATTCGCTTGTTTTTCTAGGCTTTTCTGTTGTTCTTGCTCGTAATTTTTCATGTCCTTTGAAAAGCGACGTTCAAAATCATCGAGGATTTTCTCTTTTGTTTGCTTTAATTTTCTTGTAACGCGTTGAGTAAGTTCTGGTACTCGTCCTGCAAACTGTTTGATTGTGTCAATAAATCGATTAATTTTTGATTCTCGCTTGAGAGCTTCTGATTTTCTTGGTTCAATTGCTTGTTCAAGGCTAACAATTTCTGATTCTCTTTGTTGAGTGTCTCGCTCAAGCGGAGTAATCGCTGGTTCTCGTTGTTCAACAGCGCTAAATTCGTTTTGTCTTGCTCGGTTTTCCAACTCATGTAAAATGGTCTCCCTTCCAAAATCAGAACCCAATCGGGTCTCTCGTGCTCGTCTTTGCTTATTATTGGCGTCTAAAAAGGCGTATGAGAACGCTTGGCCTCTTTCTGATAGAATTACACCATTATCGGATAAGCGCTCTTTAAACGTCTCATATGAGCTCACAGAGACATCTTGAAGCGATTTATTGATTCTTTCTCTCAAATCATCCATGTAAGAATACTCATTTTTGGCGATTAGTTCTTTTTCTGTCTCTGTTTGGCGCTCTTTTGGTGGCTCTAAAATGTGCCAGTTTTCTCGAGAAGCGAGTCGATCATTCATTTCTCGTGCTCGTTGAACGCTTTCTCCTTTTTGTTCTCTTAATTTCTTTCCTGTCTCTAAATTGACCTTATTGACAATGATGTGGTTGTGTAAGACGTGATTTTTTCCGTCTAAATGCGTATACACAGCACTTTGATGGTTAGGATAGAGATTTTCTGCTAATTCAACGCCTAAATCGTTGGCTTTTTGCCAGTCCTTTTGTACTTTCGGATTCAGTTCATCTAAGGCGAAAGATTGGGTAATACGCAAGACCTGATTGGATTCTTTGGTTTGGTTATGAAGTTGTCGAATGACATCAAATTGTTCTTTGGCGATAAAGGGATCAATCCCGTTGGTTCCACCCACGGCAACTGCCCGACAATTTGTCAGCTCCACAGGACGTTCCAATTGATGGTCTTGTAGCCACTGTTCAGTTTTTTCATGCATGGGTCTGTCTTGCCCTAAAGCATAATTAAGGGCGCTCGCTGCACTTGCGCCATTGCTTATTTTTGCAATTGTTGCCATAACTCTTGATACCCCTTTTGAGCTTGAGCGAGTACTCCGTATGTATAGCGTAAAGCCTCGATCAGCTCTTTATCTTGGTTGTCCATCCGATCGAATTGATTGAGTTTCTTGGCGATTTGATTTAAATTGGTTCCTTGTTTTGAGAGTTCTAATAATAAAGATTTCGCTTGGTCATGTTCGAGATAAGGTTTTTTTAAATGAGATTTTTGTGCTAATTTTTTCGCATAAAGATTCGGAGAGAGTCCATATGTTTCTCCTGAAATTTTCAGCTTATTGTATTGTTCTTCAGA